>Ga0316577_10000727_pt1 | contig 14017 bp, 8 predicted proteins | sample S5NA_FD_203073 | JGI IMG/M metagenome (GOLD analysis project Ga0316577, IMG submission 203073) | Rhizosphere microbial communities from salt marsh grasses in Alabama, United States - S5-7_050615r2r1 | ecosystem: Host-associated > Plants > Roots > Rhizosphere | place: USA: Alabama | collected... | reverse complement strand
CGTTGTTGTCGACGCTCTGGGAGAAGTCGCCCTGCCGCTCGAGGGCGGTGGGCACGCGGGCCAGCCGCTCGCTGGCCGGGTCCTTCCGCTTCTGCCACTCCTGGCTCCAGAAGAAGAACAGCTTGTCCTTCAGGATCGGTCCGCCGATCGTGTAGCCGTAGTCGTTCCGCGAGGACTCGGTCTTGTCGCGGTTGTCGCGGTTGTTGGTCCAGCTGTTGGCGTCCCAGTCCGATCGCCGGCCGTACCAGTAGCCGGAGCCGTGGAACTCGTTGCTGCCGCTCTTGGTCACCAGCTGGATCTGACCGCCCACCGCGCGGCCGTACTCCGCCTGGTAGGCGTTCGTCAGGACCTTGAACTCCTGCACCGCGTCGAGGTTGGTCGTGGCCATGTTGCCGCCGTTGTTCCCGGTGTCGATGTTGGCCACGCCGTCGACCGTGATGTTGTTCTGGGTGTCGCGCATCCCGTTGACGCTGATGGCGGCCACCGAACCAGGGTTCGTCCCGGTATTGCCGCTGCCGACGATGCCCGGCACGAGGGTGGTGAACCCGAAGATGTTGCGTCCGTTGGCCGCGATGTTCTCGATGGTCTCGCTCTCCAGGGCGAAGGAGCGCTCGCCGCTCTCCACCTGAAGCTCGCTGACGCGCGCCATGACGCTGATGCTCTCCGACATCTCGCCGACTTCCAGGGTGATGATCCCGGCGGAGAAGCGGTCAGCGGCCCCCACCACGACGTTCGTCTGCTCGAACGTCTTGAAGCCCTGCATGCTGGCCTGGAGGATGTACCGGTCCGGACGGACGAACGTGAACACGAAGCGTCCTTCCGCGTCGGTTGTTGAGGTCAGGACGTTACCCTGGGTGCGGCTCGTCAGGGTGATGTTGGCCCCGGGCAGGACACCGCCTTGCGAGTCCTGCACCTGGCCGAAGACGGCTGCGCTACTCGTCTGCGCTTGGAGGGAAGTCCCGCTCGCCAGGCAGATGGCCACCGCGACGGCCACCACCGCTGCCGAGAGGAATTTCCGATTGACACTACGGACCATTACCATGGTCACTCTCCTCTTTGCGGGGCGCCGCCTGCATGACGAAGAAGCGGACTCCCCTTAAAGTTTTCACCGAACGGTCATAACTCTTTGCAAGAACCGCACCGTCCGTCTGTGAATCTGCGTAAGCAGTTCGAAAACAATCCCTTAGAAGTTAAGGGTTTCGGCAGGCCTGCACCTCTTGGCCCATTTGGAGTTCATCTCGATGGATCCCGATCTGATTCGCTGGATCGGCCGCCGGGTGGAGCGCCGGGCCTGAATCCCTATCTCTCCTTTGGGTAGCCGTCGGGCTCATATTTCGTCCCAACGAGTGACAAATGGCTTATAGTCATCCGACGGCGGAATGTCAAGAATTGTGTGGGGGGTCGTCGGGCTTGCCGGGTCCCTCACACGTGGGCGTTCCGCCCGGGGGTCTCGATGCGCCGGATCAGCCCCACCTCCTTCCGAATCGCCCGACGCGGGACCACCCGCGAGATCAACCGCCAGATCGCACTGAACCTGATCCGCGAGATGCAGCCGATCTCCCGGGCCGAGCTTGCCCGCCAGATGGGCATGCGCCGGGGCTCAGTCAGTCGCCTCGTGGACGAGCTGCTCGACGGGGGGCTCGTCTTCGAGGGCGCCAAGGCCGAGAACCCGCGCGGGCGCAAGCCCCGGCTGCTGCACATCGAGACCCGGGGCCGGTGCATCGTGGCGGTGGACGTGAGCGCCAGCCAGACCACCATCCTGGTGACGGACCTTCTGGGGCACCCGCTCCTGGACGTGATCGGGCTCGCCGCCCGCGGCCGACCCCGGCTTCTCGTGGACGATCTGGCGCGAAGCATCGACGCGATCCTCGCCGAGCACCCGGAGATCGGCGTCTGCCAGGGAATCGGCGTGGCGGTGTCGGGCCTGGTGAGCCTCGAGGGCGGACGCCTCCGGTACTCCCCCACCCTCGGATGGCGGGAGGTGGACATTCTGGAGCCGCTGAGGGCCGCCACCGGGCTGCCGGTCGTGGTGGAGAACTCGTGCAAGGCCTGCGTGCTCGCGCAGGTGTGGGCGGTGCGGGGGGATCCACCGGTGGACGGCCCCGTCGCATTCGTCAACGTCTCGGACGGGGTCGGCGTCGGGATCGCCGTCGATGGGACGCTGCTCCGGGGCGCCCACAACGTGGCCGGGGAGTTCGGGCACGTGCCCCTCGACATGGACGGCCCCCGCTGCTCCTGCGGGCAGAGGGGCTGCTGGGAGGCTTACGTGTCCAAGCGGGCGCTGATCGCGCGCTACCGTGGCACGGACTCCTCCTGGCCGCACGCGGTCGAGACGACGTCCGTCACCATCGAGCAGATCATGGCCCGCGCCCGCGCGGGTGAGGGCCAGGCGCTGGACGCGCTGAGAGAGACCGGCCACTTCCTCGGCCGCGGCTTCGCGACCATCACGAAGACCGTCGACCCCCGCCGGATCTACGTTGGTGGAGAGATCACGGGGGTCTGGGACCTCATCTCCACGAAAGTCGAAGAAACCCTCCGAGACGACGCGATCGTTGGCGTTGCCGGCGAGACCATGATCCTCACCGTCCCCCTTGGGGAGCACCCCCGGCTGCGGGGCGCCGCCGCCCTCATCAGTGGGCCCTTCTTTGCCGCGCCCGTGATCTCCTGAGCCCCTCTTCTCTCCCTAGTCCTCCGACCCCCGCACCCCGAGGGTCCGGGCCTTCTCCTCCCGGATCAGCGCGTCGTAGATCTCCCGGTGAGCGCGGGCCCTCTCGGGGTCTCCGCTCCGCTGGTAGGCGATCGCGAGCTGGAACTGCGCCCGGATGGAGCCGGGACGCCGTTCGACGACCCGGGTGAGGTGCTGGATCGCCTCCTGGTAATGGCCGAGACGAGTCTCGAGCATCCCGGAGACGAGGTTCGTCTCCTGGTCGTCGGGGTCCAGGGCCGCCGCCTGCTGCAGCCAGGATTCACAGCCCCGGTCGTCGCCTTCGAGGTAGGCGATGTGGGCGAGCTTCGCCATGCAGGGGACGCACCGCGGGTCGCGCGCCAGCTCCCGCTCCAGGCACCGCCGCGCCTCCTCGGGTTGCTTCTCCTCGAGGAGTAGCTCTCCGAGGTGGTAGCTCGCCCGCGGGTAGTCCGGGTCCTGGCGGAGCACCTGCTCGAGCTCGTCCCGGGCCTCGCTCCGCCTTCCGGACGAGAAGAGGGAAACCCCGAGCCTGAGCCGCGCCTCGGGGTCCTCCGGGGCGTGGTTCACGACCTCCCGGTAGGCCTGCGCGGCCAGCGCATACTCCTGCAGCTCGTACAGGCAGTCCCCCGCCACCATCATGAGCGGGGAATCGAGGGGCGGGAAGCCGAGGCCGTCCGCCCGCCCGAGGAGCTCGAGGGCCTCGTCCTTCTCCCCGAGACGGGCGGTGAGCAGGCCCTGGACGAAGAGGACCTCGCCGACCCGCCGCTTCAGCTCCCGGTCGGCCTCCGGGCCAAGGGTCTGGCCGGAGGCGGCGTTCAGGTCTTCCTGGACGCGCGTCGCCACCCGGCTCCACTGCGTCCGCGCCTCGGGGACACGACGGCGCCCGAGAAGACAGTACGTGGTGTCGAGCGCGAAGCGCTCGTCGGCGTCCAGCTCGGGTTCCAGGCGGTCGAGCAGGGCGGAGGCCGCCGCGGCGTCCCCGGCGGCCAGGTGAGCGTCGAGCAGCGCCAGCTGGACGTCGTGCCGCTCCGGGAAACGGGCGGCGACCGGCCCGAGCAGGCTCCGCGCCTCCGGGCTGGCGTTGTCCCGCTGATAGAGCAGCAGGCCGAGGGCCGCCGCCACCTCCGGATCCTCCGGCCGGGCGCGATGGGCGGCCCGCAGACGGGTCAGCGCGTCGTCGTCCCTCGGCTGTGGTGGCACGAGGCCAGCCGACGGACCCGGGTCGGCCGGGGAAGGAAGGGGGCCGAGCGCGAGGGCCACGACGAGGGCGGTGATCATCGGGACGGCGCCTCTTCGACGTGCAGCACCTGGTTGATCGGAGGCCTCTCGAGCCGCTGCACGATCCCGCTGGGCCACGTGATCTGGATCGAGGCGATGCCGGTCTCCGTGCCGAGGCCGAAGTGCACCCGCTTGTCGCTCGCGGAGTAGATGCCGTTGGCGGTCGTCACGTGCTCGAAGAGCGAGCGACCCGAGGGAAGCACGAGCTGGACCCTGGCCCCGATGGCGTCCCGGTTGCTCCGGGTGCCCTCGAGATCGAGCACGATCCAGTTGTGGTCCGCTCCCCCCTTCCTCACGAAGAGCGCGGCGGGTCCGTTGAGCCGGGAGACGGCCATCTCCAGGGTGCCGTCGTTGTCGAGATCGGCCGCGGCCAGCCCCCGCCACGCGCCCGGCACCCGGAGGTCGTCTCCGACGCGATCGGAGAGGTCCTCGACCTTGCCGTCCCCGGTGTTCCGGTAGAGGAAGTTGGGCTCCTCGTACCGCGAGGAGGGGTTGTAGAGCCCGACGTTGTCCACCACGTGGGAGCCGGCCACGAACACGTCCTTCCAGCCGTCGTTGTCGACGTCGAGGAGCTTGATGCTCCAGCCGCTGTGGGTCGCCGAGACCAGCCCGACCGCGGACGGGAACGTCTGGTCGTGGAAGAAGCCCGTGCCCTGGTTGATGAACAGCCCGAAGTAGTCCCGAGAGAGATCAGTATAGAAGATGTCGGGCCAGCCGTCGCCGTCGAAGTCCTTGAAGTCGCAGCCCATACCCGAGACCATCGTGCCGCTCTCGTTGGCCGCGACCCCGGCTTCGAAGGCCACCTCGGCGAAGGTCCCATCGGGGCGGTTGTGGTACAGGAAGTGGGGCCATTTGTCGTTGGTGACGAAGACGTCCATGCGCCCGTCGCCGTCGTAGTCGGCGACCGCCACCCCCATCCCCTTTCCGCGGTACCGGTTCAGCCCGACCTCCTCGGAGACGTCGGTGAAGGTCCCGTCGCCGTCGTTGCGAAGGAGCACGTTCGGAAGCGGCTCGAAGACGTCGGGGTCGCAGTAGATGCGGTGCCCGGGCTCCGGCCGGCCGCAGTAGTCGTCGGCGTTGTCGGCGAACGTCCACTGGAAATAGTGGGTGACGAACAGGTCCAGGTAGCCGTCGTTGTCGAAGTCCATCCAGGCCGCGCTCGCCTTCAGCGGGTGCCGGGGCATCGCCACGCCGGCCCGGGCAGTCACGTCCTCGAAGCGTCCGTTGCCCTCGTTGTGGTAGAGCACGTTGTCGCCGTAGTTCGTCACGAGGACGTCCACGTAGCCGTCGTTGTCGTAGTCCCCGACCGCGACGCCCTGCGGGTAGCCCTTGATCCCGGCGCCGCTCAGCCCCGCCTCGAGGGTCACGTCGACGAAGCGGCCCTCTCCGGTGTTCCGGTAGAGGCGGTTGAAGGTGGCGGGGTCGGTCCGCAGGTGCTCGGGCGACGGCGCGCCGTTCAGGAAGAGGAGGTCCACCCAGCCGTCGTCGTCGTAGTCCAGGGCTGCGGCCGCCCCCCCGAGGGTCTCGAAGGGGTACTTCTTGTCGGTGGCGAAGTTGTTCTCGACGAAGTGCACTCCGCGAGGGCCGGCCTCGTTGACGAGCACAAAGGGCGGCGGCGGGTCGGCGGCGGACACGCCGATCGCGGAGAGCAGGGCGGCCAGACCCGATGCGATCCAGGCGCGGTGGGGAGGGGGGGCTACCACTAACGGTCGGCCGTCGACACGGGTGGGGGCTCCTCCACCGCCGGCACCACCGTGAAGGGCTCCCGGAGCTCCAGCGTCTTGCCGGTGAGCTGGTCCCAGACGTTCATCACCATCTCGTAGTCGCCGGGCTGAGCGTCCCTCAGCGAGAACCCGGAGATCCTCGAGAGCGCGCCCAGGGAGGTCGGGCGGATCTCGGTGGGCGGGGCGGAGGTGAGCTGCACGCCGTCCGAGCGACGCACGAAGTAGCCCTGGATGACCCGGGGCATGCCCGACGAGTCGTCCTTCGCTGCGCCGAGGACGTCGATCTGGCAGTAGACGTCCGAGCCCACGGGAAACTCTCGGCGCACCATCACCTCGAGACGAGCGCCGGGGGTTCCGCTGAAGGCCGGCTCGGTGGCGAGGGTGTCGCTCAGGACCGGCGTCGAGACCCGGAACTCGTCGAACTCCGGGACCTCGAACTCGTGCAGGACGGTCCCGACCTTGCCCGAACGCGTGTCGCGCACGACGATCTTGGCCTGGTAGTCGCCCGGGCGAAGGTCGAAGTCGCGCACGATCGGGTACCACTGCCGCTCGAGGCGTTCCCGTGTCTCGGGCCGGACGTTCATGACGACCTTCTGGTCGTAGCGGAAGAACTCGCCCGTCTGCCGGTGGGCGACCACGAGCAGGAACTCGAGGGTGTCGCCGAAGCGGCCGTCCACCTCCTCGAAGTCGAGGCCCCGGATGTCCACCTCGGTGGCGACGAGGACAGCCGCCTTGCCCAGGGTTCGCTCGTCGCCGACGTAGTGGGTCATACGAAGAGGGATCGCGTCCTGGGCCCAGGGCGAATCGAGGGCCGACTGGATCACGGGATCGATCCCTTCTTTCGGCTCGCTGTCGTCCGTGTCCGAAGGCGCGTAGTACCCCTTGCGGGCCCGCACCTTTCGGTCCTTCCCGTTCCTCAGCTTCACCTCGATCTCGCGGAACTCGCCGTCGCGGGAGGTGTTCGTCGGGATGTACCCCAGCAGGTAGTAGGCCTGCATCTCGTTGGCGATCCTCTGGATGCCGCTCGAGAGGTCGTTGGTGTTGCGCACCACGAAGCCGCCGCTGGCGGTGGCCGTCTCTTCGGATCCCGCCACCGCGTCGATGGCATCCACGAAGAGCATGCCCACGTCGGATTCGTTCTGCACCCCGCCGAACTCGGCGGTCATCGTCACCGGCATCCCCTCGAGGCCCTTGGCGTTCACGAAGTAGATCGCGGCGTTGGCCCGGCGCGAGGCCTCGTTCACCTGCCGGTACTCGTCGCGGCTGGGATCGTAGATGAAGCCGTCGGAGACGAGGATGACCGACTTGCGGCCCGGGGCGGGGGCGAGGCTGTTGAGAACACGCTCCAGGGTGTCCATGGTGGTCCGGAGCCGGGCCACGGCCGCGTAGTACGTCTCCGCGGCCCGTCGGATGATGTACGGGTCCTCCCCCAGATCCGCATCCATGGTGGTGCGGTCCCGGCGGAGGAAGGAGGCATTGTAGGTTTGAAAGCGCCGCAGGACGCGACCGTAGGCCTGGGGATTTCTGAAGACGTGGATCTGAAGCGCCTCCCAGTCCGAGATGCGGTCAGACGAAACCTCGCCGATGTAGCGGCCCTCCAGCCGCTTGACGAGGTCGATCAGCCGGTCACGGCCGCTCACCATGCGCTCGGTCCACCACGTGTCCCCGGAGGTGGAGAGGAGGGTCACTCGGTCTCCCTCGCGCACCGCCTCGCGGAGGAAGCTCGCCACCGCTGCCTTCGCGGGGTTGACCCGCAGGGGCGCCATGTGGATGTCGTCGAACACGATCACGAAGGTGCGCCCGCCCTTGTCGGCGGAATCCGTGTTCACGGACACGCGGCGCGGGGGAGGGCCCTCGGCCCCCGCCTCCGTTTCCGCCTCCGCCGCGGCCTCGGCGGGGAGCTCGATCGCCTCGAAGGAGACGAGGCTCTGGGGGACCCCATCCTCCCGGACCTGGAAGTCATCCTGGGTGAGGCCCCGAACCGGCATCCCTTTCTTGTCGGTGACCACCGTGTCCACGATCACCTGCTCGATCTGGGCGGGGAAGGTGGGCGCCGCTTCCTGGGCGGCCTGGGCGGCGGGCGCGCTTTCGGAGGCTGGGGCCGAGTCGGCGGGGGGTGGGGGCGCCTCCTGGGCCGCGAGAGCGGCCGCGGCGACGAGGAGGACTAGCGCCGGGGCCGTCTTTCGGAGAGTTGTGCTCATCGGTACTCTCGATCTGGTATCTGTCATCCGCGTCCGCTCTCTGGGAGCGCAGACTTCAAGTGTTCCTGATGAGGAAGTCCTCGTCAAGAATGGGGCCCGGACCCCGCCGGACGAGGGGCCGCGCGTCGCGAGCGGCCCGCCGAGGGGGGGTGGCGGCTCAGCGCTCCGGGTCCGGCAGCCTCTCGAGATCAAGGAGATAGAGCCCGTCCCCCGACCCCGGCGGCGAGTCCGACCGGGACTCCTGGAAGGCGATGAACCGGCCGTCGTCCCGGACCACGGGATTGGAGGCCCGAAACCCCTCGACGTCGGAGAAGTGAGTCAGCCTCACCGAGTCCTGGCCGGTGCCGTCGAGGCGCAGGCGGTATAGCTCGATCTGGCTCGTCCCCTTCGGGTTGTGATGGTCGCACTCGATGAGGGTGTGGCGGCCGTCCGGGAAGATCCCCTCCGGCTCGTCGTACTGGTTGGGCGCCCTCGAGTAGTTGACGATCTTCCCGGTCTCGAGGTTCACGCCCATCACCTCGCTGGTGAAGATCCCCGCCTCCGTGGATCCATACTGAGCCCAGATCAGCTCGCGCTCCTCGGGCGGGCGGAAGCTCTGGGGCTCGACCATGCCCTCGTAGCGGACGCCATCGACCTCCACCCGCGAGTTGTCGATCACCAGCTTCCTGTTGGCCAGGCGGGGGACGCCGTCCTCGTAGACCAGGTCCGCGGTCCAGATCTTGTCCTGCTTCCGTGTCCAGGCGATCTTCATGCGCGTCCGCGACACGGCCGGCCCCTCGGCGATCACCTCGTCGAGCACCACCGGGGGGCGGGTCAGGCTCTTGTCGAGGATCTGGAGGTAGGCCTCCTTGCGCGCCGGACCGCCGGTGAGGAGGTAGTCGCCGTTGGCCAGGCACATGACGCGGTAGAAGCCCCAGCCCTCGGGCCGCTCGAACCGCTCCGTGATTGGACGCTCCTCACCGGTCTCGACGTCGACCTCCCGCACCTCGCCTCCGGCGCGGGTCAGGAAGAGGACGCGCGTGCCGTCGAGAGACCACTCGGCCCTCTGTCCGACGTCGGTCAGGGGTGTGATGTGCGGCGGCAGCTTCTCCCTCGGAAACGTTCCCGCCCCCGCGGACGCGGCCCCGGCAACCAGGCCCAGGGCCAGGAGCCCCACCGTCATCGGCCCGCCGTTCCTTGTCATGAAGCGCTCCCCTTCCTTCCTGGACCGGCGGCAGTCCTCCCGTGTGCCGCGGTCTCGGGCAACCGTGCCCCCGACGGCGGGAACGGGACGCCACCGGGCTACCGGAACAGCAACGGTGTGACGTCGCGCAGGTCCATGCGCCAGATCGGCCAGGTGTGATCGTCCTTGCGACCCGGCCACATGGACTCGTAGTCGGTACGGACGTAGGTGTGCTCGACCCCGGCCTCAGCGAGCTTCTGGGCGAACTCGTCGGAGTTCTTGATGAGGTGATCAGCGGTGCCGCAGCGCACCATCAGCAGCTTGAGCGGGGGATCCGCCACCTTCGTCTTCGCAATGAGGTCGGCGAACAGCGGATACTCGGGCTCCCGGGTCAACACGGCCGGAGAGAAGCCGATCACCCAGGCGAACTTGTCCAGGTTCTGCAGGCCGAACCTCAGCGACTGCCCGCCCCCCATCGAGAGCCCGGCGATGGCGCGGCTATCCCGATCGGTGAGGACGCGGTACTGGGACTCGACGAACGGCATCAGCTCCTCCACCAGCACCCGCCCGACCTGCGCGTTGTTCTCCTGGCGGTCGATCTGGTGCCAGGTGTGGACGTGTCCCCGAGGCATCACAACGATCATCGGCTTCGCCTTTTCGGCGGCGATCAGGTTGTCGAGGATGAAGTTCGCCATGCCGTCATCGATCCACCCGTTCTCGAGGTCGCCGGACCCGTGCAGCAGGTACAGCACCGGATAGCGCATGTCCCCGCTGGAGGCGTAGCCCGGGGGCGTGTAGACCCAGAGGGCCCGCACCTGATCGAGGATCGCCGAGTGGTGCCAGTTGATCTCGACCCTTCCGTGGGGCACGTCCTGCGGCGCGTAGAACTCGGGCGAGCCCGGCATCGAGAACCGGCTGGAGACGCCCCTCGGCCCCACCTTGGCGCCGGGATTCCTCTGGTCCACGGTCCGCGCCCCGTCCACCTCGTAGGAGTAGCTGTACTGCTCCGGGAGCAGCCCCGAGATCGTTCCGGTCCAGACGCCCCGGTCGTCCTTCGTCATCGGGACCGAATCGAGCCCGGCGACGGCCACGACCTCGCCCTTCAGCTCCACCTTCTCGGCGCCGGGAGCGTACATGCGGAACGTGATCGTTCCGTCCACCACCTCCACCGGGCGAAACCCACCTTCGGCGGTGACGGGCTGGGCCGACGCGGAGGCAACGAGGAGTGCGGGAAGGGCGAGAAAGAGAAGAAGGCTGTGCTTGAGCATGGGGGTCGTCCATTCCTTTCTGGCCGGTCACGCGCAGGGGTGGCCGGACCCCGTGGCGCGGTCGAGATCGCGGACGACGACGACCGTGCCAGGATTCTACTATCGACTCGAAACGGCGTGGGCGGCCCGTCGAGCAGGAGGTGCACGATCCTGGGAGCTCTGGAGGCGGAAGGCGTTGCGGGACGGGCACCAACTCAGGCAGCATACCGGCGAACGTAGCCGCGAGGATCCAATCCCTCCCGGGCGAGCCGGGGAGCTTCTCTCGGGCTCGGGCGACACGGCGTTCTCGTGGGTGATTCGGGGACTGCGCAGGGGGTGAGCGACGATGCTGGCACGAACCGTCGTCCTGGTGGGGGTCCTGACGCTCGCGACCTCGACGACCGCACAGGACTGGCCGCAGTGGCGAGGCCCGGACCGTGACGGGGCGGTGACGTCCTTCGAGTCACCGGCGTCCTGGCCGGCACGCTTGACCGAGCGCTGGAGGGCGGACGTGGGGCTCGGCTACGCCACGCCTCTCGTCGTGGGCGACCGGATCTACATGTACACCCGGCAGGGCGAGGACGAGGTCATGACGGCCCTCGACCCCGATTCCGGAGATGTCGTCTGGCGCTCGGCCTATCCCGCTCCGTTCGAGATGGTTCCGGCCACGCGGCGGCACGGTCCGGGTCCGAAATCCACGCCCGTGTTGGCCGACGGCCGCCTGTTCACGCTGGGGATGACCGGCACCGTCACCGCCTTCGACGCCGCGACGGGGAGACGGCTCTGGCAGAAGCCCGGAGGGCCCGTCCAGCCCCGATTCCACACGGCCCAGTCCCCGATCGTCGACGGCGGGAACGTCATCGTCCATATCGGGGGTCACGACGACGGCGCACTCACCGCCTTCGATGTCGCCACCGGCGACGTCCGGTGGAGCTGGGACGGCGACGGTCCCGCCTACGGATCACCGATGATCTTCGAGCTCTCGGGAACACGACAGGTCGTCACGTTCACGCAGGAGCACATGGTCGGGGTCGCGGCCGAGACGGGCGAGCTGCTCTGGCAGCGCCCGTTCACGACCCCCCACACGACGACGTCCCTGACGCCGATTCTTCACAAGGAGATGGTCATCCAGGCCGGTCGCGACAACGGCATCACCGCCTTTCGCGTCGTCCGGCAGGGCGATGCGTGGGCCACCGAGAACGTCTGGGAGACCGACGAGGTCTCGATGAACATGAGCAACGGGGTCGCCGTCGACGGCGTGCTGTTCGGCCTCTCTCACCTGAACAGCGGGCAGTACTTCGGCCTCGACCTCAATACCGGCCAGGTCCTCTGGACGAGCGATCCCCGTCAGGCGGAGAACGCGGCCATCCTGCGGGCCGGGGACACGATCTTCTCCCTGGAGGCGGACGGCGAGCTCGTCGTCGTCCGAAACAGCCGGACCGGCTTCGACGAGCTGGCCCGCTACGACGTTTCCGACAGTGAGACCTGGGCCCAGCCCGCGATCTCGGGGAACCGGGTGTTCGTGAAGGACGTTTCGACGCTGGCGCTGTGGACGGTGGATTGAGCGGGGCTTGGGGCGAGTCGCTGTAAACAAGTGTGGACGCTCCGACTGGGCGGAGTCTCCACAGCCCCCGGGTTGAGCCGGGCCCCCGGAGTTCGGAGGATCCGTAGTGCGCTTCGATCCCTGTAGTCCGTTGGCCATACTGGGCCTTGCCGCGTCACTCCTCGTCTCCGACTCACCGGCCGCGTTGGGCGGGCTCGACGTCTCTTCGCTCGGTCGCATCGAGGGGATGTCGGAGACGGACGAGCAGGACGGCAGCGCGGAGAAATGGCGGGCGGTGCAGATGCTGCTCGGCGCCGACGGCGGGCGCGTGGCCATCCAGCAGGTGGCGACGGACCTCGGAGGCAACACGTCGGTGCGGAACAACGACCCGCTGGAGTGGAAGGAGCGGGGCTACTACCAGCGCAACCGGGACCTGGGACAGGTGTTTACGGCCGAGAGCGCTTTTACGATGGACGCCCTCGTGCTGCGGACCGGCCCCGACACGGCGGCCTTCCTGGAAGGCTCGGCGGGCACCCCGGTCTTCATCCAACTCTTCGCGGTCGAGGGCGAGCCGGTCATCCACGACAACGGCACGCCCGTCGGCTCGCGGGCGACGCACGGGTTCTCCACGAACCACCGGTGCGACGACTACGTCACCGGGGTCCGCTACCGCTCGATCGGCGTCGTGACGGGGGGTGTGCTGCCCGACCTCACCGCGGGGGGAGACGGCCGGCTCGTGTACATGAAGTGGGATCTCACGGAAGACGACGAGCCCACCTTCGAAGCGGGAAGGCGCTATGCATTCATGATCGGCATCGAGGAGCCCGGACCCGAGCGCGGCTTCACGCTGGCGAACCGCAACAACGCCAGCTCGCCCGAGCCACCCAGCATCGCCGACTCCGACGACACCTACCACGGGGGATGGGGCCTTCGGCGCGAAGGGAACGGCCGCAGGCGCAGCCGGGTCGAGAGACGGACGGAGCCGAGCGATGCGGAGACGCGGGACAGGCTGAAGGGCGAGTCGTCCTTCCCCGGTGGAGACCTGCGCTACGCCATCCCGCCGACCTGCGACGGCTACCCCGACGTCGACACGTATCGGGACCTGGAGTTCTACGTGATCCGCCGGTGACCGGCGGGACGTCGGACCGCAGAGCTCACGGCCTCTCGTGAATCAGGGTGACGCCGGATCCCTCGGGTGAGTCTCGACGTAGAACTGCAGCGTCCGGTACGTGTCCACATCCGGGTAGCCCTCGCTGGTGGGGACAAGGTGGTCCCAGTGGTCGCGGGAGAAGACGGACTCCTCCTTGAGCCGCCGAACCATCGCCGGGTCCGTGGGCTCGTCGGGGACGCCGAGCATCGTCGGCGGGAGCAGCCCGTTGCCCTCCCGGCGCACCCCCCACCGGATCTCTCCGTTGGCGTCGCGGACGAACTCCGGTGGCTCCTGTCGATGGACGGTCGTCGAGATGGCCAGGGCGATTCCCCGGTCGCGACCGCTCGCCTCGAAGCCGAACACCAGCGCGTAGCGCTTGCCGCCCTCGAGCATCCACTCGTCGTCACCGGTCAGGTCCCAGCGCAGGTACCGGAGGTGCCCCGGCTGCTCGCCGTGGGCGATGTTCGGGCGTGGGTAGGCCGGCTGAGTCGTGGGTGTCAGGTCGGTCGGAATGGTGCCGCCCGTCGCCCGCGCCAGGGGGACGTAGGCCACGCCCCGGATGAAATCGTCGGTCCGGCTGATGGAGCGATCGAAACCGTGCTTGGAGCGGGTGCCCACCGGCGTGCCGTTGTCGTCGATGCGCAGCTCCTCGCCTTCGACCGGCACGACCTCGAACAGCTGCACGTAGACGGGGGCGCCCGGGGCCCCCGCCATGAGGGCGTTGTCGCCCATCGAGGTCCGCAGGACGACGGCGTCGAGCCTCACACCCTGACCTTCCGGGATGTTGACGACCTGGCCCAGGTCGCGGTTCCTCTGGTAGTAGCCGAACCCGTTCGGGCTCTGCTTTCCCTTCCACACCAGGGTGTCGGCGGCCTCGTTGCGGAAGCTCGTGTTCCCGTGCGTGATCTGCTCTCGATCGGGAAGATGGTTCTGGAGGTGCGCCGGCACTCGCCCGGGGTCGGGGGTGTAGGACTTTCCCAGATCCTCGACGACCACGCCGGCGAGCGAGGCCACGGGGATGAACAG
>Ga0316577_10000726_pt1 | contig 14030 bp, 11 predicted proteins | sample S5NA_FD_203073 | JGI IMG/M metagenome (GOLD analysis project Ga0316577, IMG submission 203073) | Rhizosphere microbial communities from salt marsh grasses in Alabama, United States - S5-7_050615r2r1 | ecosystem: Host-associated > Plants > Roots > Rhizosphere | place: USA: Alabama | collected... | reverse complement strand
GACGAGAAAACCTCCAGGTGACGCGGGCTGGACGTAGTAGAGCATGTCGAAGCCCTCGTCGAGGGTCGGCAGCACGAGGCTCCCGTAGATCCCCCGGACCCCGCTGTCGGGGATCCGCGCCTTCTCCGGCCGGAGGCGATTCCGCTCGAGAGCGTCTTCGAGCTTTGATTGGAAGTAGTACCCGACAATCTCGAACCCCGCAGGCCGGGCCAGTTGGATGTACTTCTTCCGATGTTCGACCGTGGCGTTGGTGTTGTCGACGACGAACGGCTGTTTTCCGTCGATGCATGCCTGAAGGAGGATCCGCTCGCGGTGTCGGGTGCGGAGCATGTCGAGGTTGAGGCGAACGTGGGTGTCGAAGAATCGCTCCCTGAAGAAGGTGGATTTTCCCGTCGCCGGGATGCCGATGAATATGATCGTCTGCATGGTCAGCTGTCGCCCCGCTCCGGGCGCCGTTGGTGTTTCGTCGCATGGCCAATGTACATGATCCCCGGCCGGCCGCCGACCTCGAAGCCACCCTTGCCGAGCTTGCCCCTTTCGCGTCACCGCGTCCGGCCGCGATGGCCCCATGGCGTGCTATCTTCGCCCGATGAGACGAACATCCACTCCATCCCTCGTCCTTCTCTGCGGCTGCGCGCTGGCGGGCTGCGCCACGACGCGAGTCAAGCCCGGCCCCTCCTCGCAACCTGCGGCGAAGCAGGACATCCGGCAGCTCAGGCTCGCGGACTGGCAGCCGCGCTCGATGCTCAAGACCAAGGTCACGCGGGTGAGCCGGCCCGCGTTCCCGGTCATCGACATCCACAATCACCTCGGAGAAAGCGCGGACCCCGGCGAGGTCGTGCGCGTGCTGGACCAGGCCGGCGTCAAGGCGGTGATCAACCTCGACGGCGGGTGGGGCAAGCGGCTGGCGCGCCTCGTGCAACGCTTCGATCGCGCGCACCCCGGCCGGTTCTACACCTTCGCGCTGCTCGACTTCGACGGCATCGACGACGACGACTGGAGCGCGCGCACGGCGGCCCAGCTGGAGCGGGACTTCAAGGCCGGCGCCAAGGGGCTCAAGTTCCACAAGTCGCTCGGGCTGACCATTCGCTACAAGGACGGACGGCTGATGCGCGTCGACGACCCCAAGCTGGATCCGATCTGGAGGCTCTGCGCCAAGTACAAGCGCCCGGTGATGATCCACACCGCGGACCCCGCGGCGTTCTTCACGCCGCTCGACCGGTACAACGAGCGCTGGCACGAGCTGAACGCGCACCCCGACTGGCTGTTCCACGGCGATCGGTTCCCGAGCCGGGAGAAGCTGCTCGAGCAGCGCAACAACGTGATCGCCAGACACCCGAAGACGACGTTCATCGGCGCGCACTTCGGCAACAACCCCGAGGACCTCGAGACCGTCGGCCGGTGGCTGGACCGGTACCCCAACTTCTACGTCGACATCGACGCGCGGATCAGCGAGCTCGGCCGCCAGCCCTTCAGCGCGCGGCGCTTCATCATCAAGCACCAGGACCGGATCATGTTCGGGACCGACACCTTCCCCGAGGCGGGCGTCTACGGCATCTACTACCGGTTCCTCGAGACCGATGACGAGTACTGGGACGTCGCCGGGGGCCACCACCGGCAGGGCTTCTGGATGGTCCACAGCCTCTCCCTGCCCAGGGACGTGCTGCGCAAGCTCTACCACCGCAACGCCGAGAAGGTCCTCGCCGCCGGCCGTGCGCCGGAGAAGGACCGGGTGCAGGCCCAGATCGACAGGACGCGCGCCGCGATCAAGGCGGGGCGCCTCGACGAGGCGACCCGGCTGCTGGCGCAGGCGCGCGCGTGGGCCAGGGGCAGCTGGAGCCAGACCAACACGGTCGTCAAGCTCGAGGCGACGATCCAGGCCTACCGGGGACAGTACGACGCGGCGGCCGCGACGCTGCTCGCCCGCCTGCCCGCAGCAGCCGAGCGACGGGCCGATGACTGGACCGAGTGGGGGTTGCACCACGACCTGTTGCTCCTCCGCGTCGCCCGGGGCGACCTGGTCAACGCCCTGGTCGAGCTCCGCCAGGCCCGCCTGGTCGCCGAGCAGGGCAGCTGGACCTTCCCCGGGCGCACCCGGATGATGCAGGTGCGCCTCGGGGACGCGTGGATCAGAGCCCACCTGCTGCGGCTGCGGGCCGAGCAGCTCGAGGGGACGGCGCGCGCCGCAGCGCTGCGCTACGCCAATGACGCGCGCGCCGAGTACCGCCGGCTCGCGAAGCAGGACGGCGGGCACCTCGACTCGATCGCCGTGCTCGACGTGATCTTCGCGGTGCACGACAGGGACAAGGCGGCGGCGCTGCAGGCTGCCCGGCGGGTCGACTACAACAAGAACACCGACGTGGAGGATCTGTACCTGACCTGGGTCGGCTTGGACTACGGCGGCGACAAGGCGACAGCCGAGGCGGTGCACGCGCGGATGAAGAAGCTGGACTACGTCTACGCCGGGATCCCGCTCCGCCTCCGCTGGGTCCAGCACGACAAGGCGGCCAGGCCGGGGCGGGCGCGATGGACGCCGAGGCACCCTAACGGTCGCACGCGCTGACCGTCGGCACGGTCATGCCGGGCGCGGACGGCTTCGGCGAAAGGTCCGCGGCGCTTGCTCGAGGAGAACGAGCGCGACTTTCGTGATCCGTCGGCCCCTCCACTGTGAGGAACCATGCCCAGGACCCTGGAGAGCCTCAATCACCTGTTCGAGGCGTCGCTCTATGCGACGTTCCGGGAGTCCCCGTTTTGCGAGCGTCGAGCGACCTCGACGGAGCGGCGATTCAGGGTTCGGATCGGCGCTTGTCAGGGCAGGAGCACGGGTCTCGGACCACCCGGATGGTCAGGCGGCTGCTGCAACGTCGAGCCGGAACCCGAGCGCGACGATGCTCGCACGCTGGTGGTGCTGGACCGGATCGAGCTGCTGGATGTCCTGGTCCAGTTCCACTATCGCGGCAAGTGGCACTTCGTCAGCTTCTCCTTCGACGGCACGCTGCTCCGCTTCGGGCCGCGCTATCACGACGCCGTGCGCCGTGAAGCCAGCCGGCGGCTCGAGGAGGCGCTCGTAGGCTACTTCGGCCAGCTCGAGCACCCCGTGGAGTGTGTTCAGGCTGCGCGGGCCGAGGAGGTGGCGCGGCTGCTTCGCCTCGGCCGGTTGCTCGACGCGCTCGAGCTCCACCGGGACCTGGGGGTCGAGCTCTTCGATCTCGCACGGGCGCGGCGACTGGTCCGGGACGGACAGCGCAGCCGCTGGGAGCGGCGGGAGGCGGTCGACGAGGTCCGTTCGTGGCGGGCGGAGCTCACGGTCGCAGCCGTGTGTCAGGACTGCGGCGGTCTGGGATGGGTCCCCGATGGCGTCGGAGAGATGCGCTGCCGGAGCTGCGGGGGGACCGGGCGCAAGTGAGACGCGCGATCAGTCGATGGTGTAGACCTCCTCCCCGCTCTTGATGTCGATGGCGGCGATCATTCCCCAGGAGCTGGAGACTACCACCAGCCGCGGCGTGATCCGCACCGACCAGATCCCGCGCTGCTCCTCGGGCAGCGCGACGTCGAAGCGCCGGGCGCCGCCCTCGAGCGAGAACACCGTCAGGTGCTGGCGGCTGCTGTGGGCGACCTCGTAGGTGACGGCGACCGCCTCGCTGTTTAGGGCGACGTGGTTGGGATCGGGCGTTCCCCCCCGCACCGCGAGCGGGTTCCGGGCCGGGACCACGGCCCGCCAGAGCTCCTTCGGTCCGCCGGCCTGGGCGTGGCCACCGGTGAAGTCGCCCGGCCGCGCCTTGGGGCCTCCCGCCGGCGCGGCGGGCGGCCTCACAGAGGCGATCATCGGCACCGAGGTCCCCGGCGTCTTGTGGCCCAGGGCGATGGTCGCCGCCTCGGCCCGGACCGCCTTCTCCACCTTGATGCCGGCGAGCGCCGCGCTCCAGCGCCTCTCCTCGCGGTGTTCGAGATCATGCGGCCACGCCTCGAAGGACCGATCGCAGCGCAGGGGCCGGCAGGCCTCGCTCATGGTCGCCGGGCTGAGCGCGCCGTTCTCGAGCGAGAGCAGCTGGGCCCGCTTGTCCGCCCGCTCCACCCTTATCGTGGCCGCCGCCCCGGCCGTGGCGCAGAGCTTCTTCACCGCCTCGTCGAGCTTGATCCGAAAGCGAAGCTCGCCGTCGGCGAGGTTGACCCCGTGGATGGTGTCGCCCTTGGCGTGGATCACCACGCCCCTCGCGGTGCAGGTCGCCCCGAAGCCGGAGCCCTTCCTGAGCACCTCGCTGCGCCAGAGCCGCTTGCCGCTCCCGCCGGCGTAGGCGGCGAGCTGGATCTTCTCGCTCTCGCGCTCGCGCACCAGCGCGACGACATCCTCGGCGCCGTCGCCGTCCACGTCGGCGAGGATCGCCGGTCCGTAGGGCTTGGCCTTGTTGACGCCAAGAAGGATGAGCGGGATCCCGACGGCGAGCACGATGGGAACCATGACCAGCACCGCGATGCCCCTTCCGACCCTGGGTCCCTCGGTCGCGACCCTGGCCGGCGGGGCCTCGGCAGGGCGGTCGGGCACCGGCCTGGGGCGCTGGAGGATGGGCGTCCGGCGCTGGATCACGAGCAGGGTGCCGCAGTACGAGCACTTCACCTCGCGGGTGTCGGCGCCCGCCTCGACCACCGCGTTACACTCCGGGCACTTGACGGCCGTGCCTTTCATTCGGTCCTCCCGGTAGACCAGACACGATACTACGGTGGCCGACCGAGCTGAAGCAGCCCCTCGACCAGCCAGTCAATCCAGCCGCGGGGGAACCGGGCACAGCCGGGGCGTCTCAGCGCATCTGGGCGGCCTGGGACGCGACCGGCTGCGACGTTGGCGCGGGGGCCGTCGGCGCCGCCGGGGCCGCCGGGGCGGACAGCGAGCGGCTGGTCTCGAGAAACGCGAACTGGAGCTTGGTGGCCGGCTCGACGAAGCCGGGGTCGTCGCAGAAGATGTGGCCCTGGATGCCGAGCTGTCGCTCGGGGACGTAGAGCCCGACGTATGCCAGGGCGGCCTGGTCTTCCCGCTGAGTGAGGTACTGGGTCCGGATCGTCGCCTGGCGGTTCCAGATCTTCCGGGTCCCGGTGCGCTCGTCGACGGTGAGCCCGGCGCGCCGGCTGTGCTCCATCGCCGTGTCGGCGGCGTCGTTGAACGCCCTGTCGACCTTCTCCTGCTGGGTGGTCGTGATGAACGCAAGCTCCACCCTGCAGCGGTTGATCGTGTCCTGCATCGCGATCACGAACATCCCCGCCTGGCGGTTGTGATCCTGCACGTTGAGCCGCTCGGGAACGGTGTAACGGTAGCCGAGAATATCCAGCTGGAGCGGCTTGCCGGGGACGTGGGGGATCGGTCGAGGGACCCGGACCGGGGCGGTCGCGCAGCCGACGAGCGTGATTGTCCAAACAATTGCCAGTGTCTTCACGATGGTCTCCCTGCTGTTTCTATCTTCTGGGGCCGGGTGGTGGCTGCTTGTCGCGCCGTCAGCTCGGATTGACGTTGAACGACGCGGTGAGTACTTCTCGATACACGCCACTCGACGAAGTTACAGACGCTCCTTCCTCGGGCTCGTAACCCGGCGAATATCGGTGACGTGACCTGGTCCGCGACCTGCGAATCCGGCGCGGACGGACGACAGACAGAGCTGGCGCCTCACCTGGCGGCGCTCTGCTCCGCGCGCGCCTGGGACAGCACGCTTCGAATGCCGGCCACGTGGTCGCGGTTCATCATCTCCCTGAAGCTCTCGTAGGACATCGGGGTCGCCTTGACCCCCGCGCCGTCCATCGCGCCGCGGTAGCCCATGTAGATGTGGCGGAGGTGGTGCTCGTGCTCCACGGCCGAGAGGTCGTTTTCGGAGAGCGGCGCCTTGGGGCCGTCCCAGATCGCGCGGGCCAACCCCTCCGGGGCGCCGGCCGGCGCGTGGAAGGTCAGGCGCGGGAGCGTGTACCCTGCGAGCTCGTACTCGGTGTTGAGCAGAAACGGCGCGAGGAAGGCGTCCGCCGCGCGGTGGCCCCGGCCTCTCAGCGCTCCGGCCAGGTGACGAATGACCCAGTAGTGGTAGACCTCGTCGTCGTTGCCGCTGTTGCGCTTCGTCGGGTACCAGCTCCCCGGGAGGCGGGCGACCCGCGCCGGATCGGCCTTGGACAGCTGCAGCGCCACGGTGTCCAGCAGCCGCTGCTGGGCCGGATCGCGGAGCAGGAGCCCGGCAGGGTATGTGCCGCGGTGCAGGTCCTGGAACAGCACACCGAGCCAGCGCGCGGCCTCCTCGGCGTTGCCGCTGTGCTTCTGCGCCAGCTTGAACAGATCCACCCGACCGGCCGGCTGGGCCAGCTGCTGGTTGAGCTCGGTGAGGAAGCGCAGCACCTCGGGCTTCTTCATCAACGCCTTCACGTCGTGCCTGAAGTAGACCATGCCGGCAGGGTCCAGGACGCTGTACATCGAGGTGACGCACCGGTGCAGGCGCAGGTCGTTCGCCAGCTTGTTGGTGGTGTCGTAGAAGGCCGCCCGGGTGGTCAGGAACAGCCGGGAGACGTCGTTCGCCAGGTTCCCGCCCACGCGCAGCGCCGTCGCCGAGTAGGGCACCTCCCGAAACTGCGCTGCCTGGTCGACGCTGCTCTCGGCCGCGCGCTTGAGCTCCTCGGAGAGGACCTTGCGCGGATCTCGTGCCAGGAGATCCCGCTGCTCCTGAGACGGTCGATCGAGGACCATCTCCGCCACCTGGCTGTGGTACGGGGTGGGATCCAGGCCGCCGGTGATCAGCGGGGCGTTGTTCGCCATGAGCAACCCCGCCAGCGCCAGGGCCCCGAGCGGCTTCATGAGCCCGCCGCGCTCGACGCCCTTGCTCTTCTTGCGGCGCTCCGACGCGGGCACGAGCCGCTTGAAGAGCTTCTTCACCGCGAAGCTGCGCAGCCCCTTCAGGCGGGTCATCTTCTCGTCTGCCTGCTTCAGCAGCGCGGCCGCCTTCTCCGGGCTCGAGCCCCTGGCCTCGGCCAGCGCCTTCTTGATCTGCCCCGCCAGCCGGTAGCCCTCCAGGATCCGCCGGGCGAGCCGCTCGGGACGCGGCTTGGTGCCGAGCAGCGTGACCGGCCGGCTGACCTCGAGCCCCGCGGCGTGACCGGCGCCGACGTCGGCGTAGAACGAGAGCACGCGGTGGCCCTCGCCGCGCCCCACGTATCCACGACCCCCGACCACCGCGCAGGCTCCTCCACCCACCTTGACCTCGCAGCTGTCGAGGTCCCTGGCCGTCTGGCCCGCCCTGAATCCCTTGCGGAGGTGCAGCCCCAGGCTCAGCGGGACGATCTGGGACGCGTTGACGTCCACCGAGGGCGTGGCGCGAAACAGCCTCCACTGCCCGCGACCATGAGAGTCTCTGACCCTGCCGAGGCCCAGCGTGAACCCGCCGCCCAGGAGCTGGCCCAGGCGGGCCCCCAGCGTCACCTCCCAGCCCTTGGCGCGGAGTTGCCCCGCGCTCAGCGCCTTGATGGCTTCTCTGAAGTACTGCCGATGGGAGGCGACGTCCCTCTCGCAGGCGGAGATCCTCGCCTCGATGCTCGAAGGTCCGGCGGCCTCCGCTCCGAGCGCGAGCAGGAGCACCGCCACGAACAATGGAATTTTCCCGGGACTGACCATGACTCGCCCGCTGGGCGGTGACGCAATCCGCGTGCCACCTCAACAACTTGATATTCCTGGGGACTGCCGTTCGGGTGGCTGGCTGGAGTGGCCACCCGATCTGGGTCCACTGGCCAAAAGTCTGTTGCGGGCAGGTTCCTATCTGCAAGACTTCCTCAGTTCGGAGTCATGTTGCCAGTGGACAAGAACGAGCTCGAGCGCAGGATCGAGCGCTTCAAGGAGACCGCCAGGAGGGCCGGCGTCAAGCTGACGCACCAGCGCCTCGAGATCTTCCGCGAGGTCGCCGGCCGCGCGGATCACCCGAGCGCCGAGGCCGTGCTGAAGGCGCTCAAGCCCCGGATGCCGACAGTGTCGCTCGACACCGTGTACCGGACGCTCTGGCTGCTCAACGACCTCGCGCTGGTCTCGACGCTGGGGCCGAAGCGCGAGGTCGTCCGTTTCGACGCGAACCTCACCCACCACCATCACTACGTCTGCGTTCGCTGCGGGCTGGTCCGCGACTTCGAGAGCGACGAGCTGAACGGGCTTCGCATCCCGGAGTCGGTGGCAGAGCTCGGCAGCATCGCTGCCACGCACGTCGAGGTGCGCGGCGTCTGCAGACGTTGCGCGAAGGAACACACCGAAAGATCGAAGTACGAACCAGAGAGCCGCGAGGCGAGGAAGGAGCATGGATCATGAGTGAAGACAGCAAGCGCCAGATGCCCGGCGGGGGCCACGGACACGCTGCCGGCGGTGGCACGACGATTCGAGACTGGTGGCCGAACCGATTGAGGCTCGATATCCTGCACCACCACTCCTCGAAGTCCAACCCCATGGGCGAGGACTTCGACTACGCCGAGGCGTTCAGGAAGCTCGACTTCGGCTCCCTGAAGAAGGACCTTCACGCGCTGATGAAGGACTCGCAGGACTGGTGGCCGGCGGACTTCGGTCACTATGGACCCTTTTTCATCCGCATGGCCTGGCACAGCGCGGGGACGTACCGCGTCGGGGACGGCCGCGGCGGCGCGGGCAGGGGCCAGCAGCGCTTCCCGCCGGTCAACGCCTGGCCGGACAACGTCAGCCTCGACAAGGCGCGCCGGCTGCTCTGGCCGGTCAAGCAGAAGTACGGCAACAGGATCTCCTGGGCCGACCTGATGGTCCTCGCGGGCAACGTCGCCCTGGAGTCGATGGGGTTCAAGACCTTCGGTTTCGGCGGCGGGCGCGAGGACGTCTGGGAGCCGGACGAGGACGTCTACTGGGGCGCCGAGGACAAGTGGCTCGGGGACAAGCGCTACTCCGGCGACCGGGACCTCGAGAACCCGCTCGCCGCCGTGCAGATGGGCCTGATCTACGTCAACCCGGAGGGCCCGAACGGCGACCCGGATCCCGTCGCCGCGGCCAGGGACATCCGCGAGACGTTCGCGCGCATGGCGATGAACGACGAGGAGACGGTGGCGCTCATCGCGGGCGGCCACACCTTCGGCAAGACCCACGGCGCCGGCCCCGCGTCGCACGTGGGGCCCGACCCGGAGGCGGCCCCGATCGAGCAGCAGGGCCTGGGCTGGAACAGCAGCTTCGGCTCCGGCAAGGGCGCCGACACCATCACCAGCGGCCTGGAGGTGACCTGGACCACCACCCCCACCAAGTGGAGCAACAACTTCTTCTGGAACCTGTTCAGCTTCGAGTGGGAGCTGACGAAGAGCCCGGCGGGCGCGCATCAATGGACGCCGAAGGGCGGCGCGGGCGCCGGCACGGTGCCGCACGCCCACGACCCGTCGAAGCGCATCGCGCCCTCGATGCTGACCACGGATCTGTCGCTGCGGTTCGACCCGGCCTACGAGAAGATCTCACGGCGCTTCATGGAGAACCCGGATGAGTTCGCCGACGCGTTCGCCCGGGCGTGGTTCAAGCTGACCCACCGCGACATGGGTCCGCGGGCGCGCTACCTCGGCCCGGAGGTCCCGGCCGAGGAGCTCATCTGGCAGGATCCCATCCCCGCGGTCGATCACGCGCTGATCGACGCGCAGGACATCGCCTCCCTCAAGGCCAAGATCCTGGCCTCCGGCCTGTCCGTCTCGGAGCTGGTCTCCGCCGCGTGGGCGTCGGCGTCCACGTTCCGCGGCTCCGACAAGCGCGGCGGCGCGAACGGCGCGCGCGTTCGCCTCGAGCCGCAGAAGAGCTGGGCGGTCAACCAGCCCGAGCAGCTGGCGAAGGTGGTGGAGACCCTCGAGGGGATCGGCAACGCGTTCAACGCCGCCCAGTCCGGCGGCAAGAAGGTCTCGGTCGCCGACCTGATCGTGCTCGGCGGCTGCGCTGCCGTCGAACAGGCCGCGAAGAACGCCGGGCACCAGGTGGAGGTCCCCTTCGCGCCGGGGCGCACGGACGCGTCGCAGGCGCAGACCGACGTGGACTCCTTCGGGGTGCTCGAGCCGGTCGCGGACGGGTTCCGCAACTACCTCAAGACCAGGTTCAGCGTGTCGGCCGAGGAGCTGCTGGTCGACAGGGCGCAGCTCCTGACGTTGACCGCGCCGGAGATGACGGTCCTGGTGGGCGGCATGCGCGTCCTGGGCGCGAACCACGGACAGTCGACGCACGGCGTGTTCACCAAGCGCCCCGGGACGCTGACCAACGACTTCTTCGTCAACCTGCTCGACATGGGCACGGAGTGGAAGCCGACGTCGGAGGCCGGGGATGAATTCGAGGGGCGCGACCGCGCCACGGGCGAGCTCAGGTGGACGGCCACGCGCGTCGACCTGATCTTCGGCGCGAGCTCGCAGCTGCGGGCCCTCGCCGAGGTCTATGCCTGCGACGACGCGAAGGAGAAGTTCGTGCGTGACTTCGCCGCCGCGTGGAGCAAGGTGATGAGCCTCGACCGCTTCGACCTGCGCTGAGAGCGTCACGTCCTGCCGAATAGAAGGAGGCGAGGGGGGATTCCTCCTTCAGAAGATCGGCGTCGGGATGCCGCCCCAGCGGACCGTGTCCGGAGGCTGCCCGATCGTCACGACGTGTCCTGGATTCATGGCCACCGTCACCTCGACGATCGGCTTCCTGTCGCGAACCGAGAGCAGGATCTCCTCTCCCGTTGGCGCGGAGCCCGCGTCCACGATCGCTCGCATGATGAGGACCTTGAGACGATCGCGGTCCCAGTCCGGTGGCTCGTGGTGGCCGTGACGGCCTGCCGTGTTCATCGGGATGTCGGATTCGGACCACTCGGAGGGCATGACGTAGATCAGGAACCTGGAAGGGGCGAACTTGGCGGCGCGCACCCTGGCGGTGACCTCCGCGTCGGCGAGCGCGATTCCCACGGCCTCCCGAATCGAGGGCTGGTCGAGCGGCACCAGGGACACGATCGCGCTGTCGTCGGTATGGACTGTGTACAGGGAGCGGACGGACCACAGCCGCGCTGCGTGGGCCAGGGCGATGCCGAGGACGAGCGCGGCGACGAAGCACCCGAGAATCGCGACCGTGCGGCGGATGCCTCCTCGGGGCAGGGCCGGCAGCCGCCGTCGGAGCCGGAGATCGAAGGGCAGGAACATCCCCGTGCGTCGGACGTATTCACCGAACGCGGGCCCGAACCTGGCGCTGCACTCCTTCTCCTCGGCCCTGGCGAGGAAGTAGTACGCGAACACGACCGCGACGAAGGTGATCATCACGATGTTGCGGGGCCAGACCAGCAGCAGCCCGAAGCTGCACGCGATCAACGACGAGTACTGAGGATGGCGGACGAACCTGTAGATGCCGCCGGTCACCGGCCCTCTTCGCCTGAGCTTGCTGTAGTAGATGGGAACCGCGGAAGCGAGGAAGCCTGCGATGCCGAGGACGGCCAACACCCAGCCGATGCTCTTGCTGGTGTTCAGCGCCCACGAAGACGTCGTGGCGATGTGCGGCAAGAAGAAGGCGCACAGCCACGCCGTCAGCGGGTGTTCGTTGAGGAAGCCCAGCCCCTCACCGTAGACCGAGTAGTAGTAGATCCCGAACGGGCTGATCATGTAGATGATCTCGAACCCGATGAAGAGATAGAACAGCACGATCGCCCACGCAGTTCTTTTGGATGGCTCACATTCGATCATGACCGCTTGCCTCTTTCCTTCCTGCCGACCGATGTGTTGCGGACCGATTCGCGCCAGGCCGGTTTCCCGATCGCCTCTCGAAGCTGGCGGAGCACCGACGCGGTCGTCTGCAGCTCTCTCTCGCTGGCGGTGATGGGAAGTCGTGAGAGCAGGCGCTCCTCGATCTGGCGCATCCGCCGATGAGCGAGCCGTCCCTCCTCGGTCAGGTCGACGAGCCTGGATCGCTTGTGCGCCGGGTTGTCGACCAGGTGGACGAGCCCGCGCTGGATCAGATCGTTCACGAGCATCTGGATGTGCTGGCGCGATACCGGCCTGGACCTGGCGATCTGCGGCACCGTCTGCGGGCCGTTTTCGGCGATCGACTCGAGGACGCCTCGCAGCCCTGCGCTGGATGGACCGAGCCCGTGAAGATCGACCGCCGACGCGCGCAGCAGATGGAAGAGGGACCGTACCTCGCCAATGATGGAATCGAGCAGTCTGGCCTCGCATGGCGCCATGAGAGCCTCCCACACTTGACAATTAGCTTGTCACAATGACAAGTCACCTGTCAAGGGGCTTCGGCGTCACGGCCTGATGATCCTCCCCGCCTTGGACAGGGTCTCGATGATCGCGTACATGTTCGAGACGCTGCCCACGGCCAGCCTGTCCTTGATGCCGAAGTGGTTCAGGCACGTTCCGCAGACCAGGACCTGAACGTCGAGCTCCTCGAGCTGGCGCACCTGCTCCAGGACCGGGGAGCCCTCGACCGCGAGCTTCGCGCCGGCGTTGACGAAGACGGCGTGGGAGATCTCGCCCTTGAACTGGCTCAGCGTGTCCAGAAACGCCTCCATCAGGACCGCGCCGAGCTCGTCGTCCCCGCGGCCCATGCCCTCGGACGAGACGTAGACGACCATGTCTCTGGCCGCGCTTGTCGAGCAGACGATGGGAGGCTCCTCGCCCGCGGGCGCGTGGTGTCCAGGCTCGATGGTCAGGTGGAGCTCGCCCCCCTGCTCCACGACCTCCACCCTGGCCCCCTGGCTCTCGGCGAAGCGGCGCACGTTGGTGCAGGACGCCTCGTTGTCCACGATGACCCGGATGGGTCCGGTGGCGCCTTCCAGCGCGTTCTTCGTGTTGATCACCGGCTGCGGGCAGGCCAGCCCCCGGCAATCCACGGTCAAAAGCTCTGTCATGATGCAATTCCTTTCGTGTTGCGCGCCGGGTCTTCGACCGAGAGCGCGGCGCCGAGCGCCGCGACGATCTGGGGCGCCGGCGGCAGGACGACCTCCCTCCCGAGCGCGCTGGCGATCAGCTCGTGCAGGCAGGCGTTGAGCGCGCCGCCTCCGCAGAAGACAATCTCATCTTCGAGCGGCAAGCGCCGCAGCATGGCCGCGGCCCGGCGGACCACCGCCTCGTGGAGCCCCCGAGAGAGCTCCGCCCGGTCCACGCCGCGCGCCGTGGCCGAGATGACCTCGGACTCGGCGAAGACCGTGCACATGGCGTTGATGGTCCGGGAGCCGCGCGCCTCGCGGCTGGCCCGGACGAAGTCGGCCATCGGGTACGAGAGCGCCGTGGCCATCACCTCGAGGAACCGCCCGGTGCCCGCGGCGCAGCGGTCGTTCATCTCGAACTTGGCCACCGCGCCCCGGGCGTCGAGGGCGATGACCTTGGTGTCCTGGCCGCCGATGTCCAGGAGCGTCCTGGCCCGCGGGCGTACGCGCCTCGCGCCGAGCGCCACCGCGCGGATCTCGGTCAGCGTCGTCGCCTGGCGGCGCTCGGCGTAGAGGTGCCGGCCGTAGCCCGTGGCCACGACGCGGTCGGCACGCTGGCCGGAGAGCAGCTCATCGCAGACCGTGAGGGGGTCGTGGCTTTGGGGATCGAGGCCGAGCGCGGCCCACATGGGTCGGTGATCGGTCGCTTCAGTCATGAGTTCCTCCTCGGGCCGCCGGCCGACGTCTGCCGCCGGTCACCCGCGGAGGTCGTGGGAGATCAGGCGGGAGGGGTCACCCGAGGGCCATCGGATTCGTGGAGCCAACCTGGCTCCAGGCCTCGCCCTCAGGAGAGGCAGTTTTTGGGGTGCCGCCGGAACATGCCGTCTTTCTCCAAGTGAAGGGTTGTCATCCAACCTCACTCTCGATCGGGCTATTAACTGCAACTGCCGGATTCTTGTCAAGGAGGGCTCCGCGGGCCCGGTATCGACGCAGACGTCTCAGCCCCGCGCGAGCTGGAGCAGCTTGGTGACCGTGTTCCAGTTGCGGACCGTGCTGACGGTTGCGAGCTTCGCGTCGAAGTAGGCGTTGGTGAGCCTGGTCCGCGCGATGCCGTTCGGGCACTCGAGGTAGACCTCGGATCCCTTCGCCACGAACCGGTCAGGG
>Ga0316577_10000725_pt1 | contig 14032 bp, 12 predicted proteins | sample S5NA_FD_203073 | JGI IMG/M metagenome (GOLD analysis project Ga0316577, IMG submission 203073) | Rhizosphere microbial communities from salt marsh grasses in Alabama, United States - S5-7_050615r2r1 | ecosystem: Host-associated > Plants > Roots > Rhizosphere | place: USA: Alabama | collected... | reverse complement strand
GGGCGGGCCTCCCGCGGACGTTGGCCCGGGCGGGCCGACCCCGCCGGAGCTGCCCCTGGGCGTTCCCCGCCCGGACGAGCCGAAGAGGGGCGATGGAGGCCCCTGACCGCTCCGGAATCTCGGTACACCTGTCTGCGGTGGGGGACTGGAGTCTGCCGAGAGAGTTGCTGGCGTCCGGTGTGAAAGCGGCAGCCGCCCGGGGGGGTGTCCTGGATGCCGAAATCTCCCTCACTTTCCTGGGTGACCGGGAAATCCGGGCCCTCAACCTGGAGTACCTGGGCAGAGACGAGGCCACCGACGTCATCGCGTTCTCGCTCCAGGACCCCGGAGCCGCCCTCGTGGGGGACATCTACGTCGGGTATGACCAGGCCCGGCGGCAGGCCGATGAGCTGGGAATCCCCCTCACGGAAGAGCTCCTCCGCCTGGCCATCCACGGGGCTCTCCACGTCACGGGTCAGGATCACCCCGCAGGGGAGGACCGCTTCGACAGCGAGATGTTCCAGCTCCAGGAGGAGATCGTGAGGGAGACCCTTCCACCCGGTTCTGCCCCGGCTTGACGGCCCTTTCCGAGCCCCGGATCTTTCAGGGAGCTTCAACGCCCAGCCCCCAGGGCGATCTTCAGCCGGGCAGTGTTCTCAGGCCCCCTGGATCTGGGTCGCCGCCGGGGGCCCCGTTCCACCGGAGAAACTCCTTGACCCCTTTCCGTCCCGAGGACATCGAGACCATACGGCTCCGGTTGCGGGAGCTCGTTCAGGATGGGGAATCTTCCGAGATCCGGGAGCTTCTCCAGGAGCTCCATCCGTCCGATGTGGCGGATCTCGTGGAGGCTCTGGATACGGAAGAGGAGCAGGTGGTCCTCATGGAGGCCCTCCCGGCGGATCTCGCTTCCGAGACCCTCGCCGAGATGGACGAGGAGGAGGACCCGGGAGACATCCTGGCTGCTCTGGATCCCAGGAGAGGCGCTGAGCTCCTCCAGGAGCTGGACTACGACGATGCCGTAGACCTGGTAGCCGAGCTGGAGCCGGAGGAAAGGGCGAGGATTCTGGCGGCCCTTCCGCTGGAGGAGGCCGGGGAGATCCGGGGCCTTCTTCGGTACCACGAGGAGTCCGCGGGTGGCCTGATGGACACCCTCCTGGTGAGGGTGGAGAGCACGCTCAGCGCGGGCCAGGCCATCGCCGAGGTCAGGCGGCAGGGGAGGGAGGTGGAGGACTTCTACACGGTCTTCGTCGTGGACGAGGGACAGCACCTCCTGGGCACGATGCCCCTCAACGATCTCATTCTGGCCGATCCTCTCCTGCCGGTGATCGAGCTGGTTGAGCCTGTGGTAGCCTCCGTTCTGCCTGACGAGGACCAGGAAGAGGTGGGGCGCCTCATGTCCCGGTACAACCTCGTCTCCATCCCGGTGGTGGACCAGTTCGGTGTGCTCCTGGGCCGCATCACCTTCGACGACGTGCTGGATGTGATGGAGGCGGAGCAGACGGAGGACATCCTGCTCCTGGCCGGCACCTCGGATCAGGAGGAGCTGAGGGGTGGCTGGATGGAGACCGTTCAGACCCGCCTCCCCTGGCTCTTCCTGAACCTCCTGACCGCCACTATGGGTGCTTCCGTCGTCTATTACTTCTCCGAGACCCTGGAGAACGTCATCGTCCTCGCGGCAATCATGCCCGTGGTGGCTGGGCTCGGAGGGAACGCCGGCACCCAGGCCCTGGCCGTCACGGTGCGACGCCTGGCGCTGGAGAGCGGTCTGGGGTCCAGCCGTTTCTCCGCGGTCTTCAAGGAGCTCCTGGTAGGGATCGTGAACGGCGCGGTCCTGGGGGGTGTGGTGGCCACGGTGGCCGCCGTCATCGGTGGAGATCCGAAGCTGGGTCTCGTGGTGTTTCTGGCCATGTGCGGCAACCAGGCCGCTGCGGGCTTTGCGGGGTCTCTGTTCCCCACCATCCTGGACCGGGCGGGGATCGATCCGGCGGTCGCTTCCTCGGTCTTCGTGACCGCCCTCACCGATCTCCTGGGCTTCCTCTTCCTCCTCGGCCTGGCAACGGCGCTGCTCCTATGACGCGGTCCATCCGAACGGCGTCGGTCCTGTACCGCCTCACCCCATTCCTGGTCGCCTTTCTCAGGGACCGCCGGCGGTTCATCCTCGTCGGCCGCCCGGCGCTCAGAAGCCAGGCCCACCACGAGCGTCGGGCACAGCGTCTTACGAAGACCATCGGAAGACTCGGACCCACCTTCATCAAGCTCGCCCAGCTCTTCAGTGCCCGAGCCGACATTCTCCCCGAGCCCTACCTCTCCCGCATCGGGACGCTCCAGGACCAGGCGCCGCCGGATCCCTGGGAATCCGTGGCAAAGGTCCTGGAGGAGGAGCTGGAGCAGCCCGTCTCAGAGCTCTTCTCCGAGGTCGAAGAGACCCCCCTGGCGGCTGCCAGCCTCGGGCAGGTCCACCGCGCTCGGACGAAGGGACGACAGGTGGCGGTGAAGGTTCTCCGGCCCGGGGTGGAAAGAGCTGTCGCCCTGGACCTGGACATCACCTTCCGCTTCCTGTTCTGGCTGAACATCCTCTTCCCGAACCACCACGTCCGGGCTCTCACGAATGTGGTGCGCGAGTTTTCCGCACGGGTGAAGGAAGAGATGGACTTCAGACAGGAGGCCGAGAACATGGCCTCCTTCCAGCGATTCTTCTCCCGGGAGACCACGGTCAGGATTCCTGCGGTCCTGGAGGAGTACACTCGCCGCCGGGTACTGGTGATGGAGTATTGCGCCGGGACCAAGATCGACCAGCTACATGAGCGGTTCGAGACAGGCGAGCTGGAGTTCACTCGTCTCATGGAGACCCTCACGAGCCTCTACCTGCGAATGATGATGGTGGACGGGTTCCTCCACGCCGATCCGCATCCCGGAAACCTCCTGGTGGACGATGACGGCCGGATCATCCTCCTGGATTGGGGGATGGTCCTCAGGGTTCCGAAGTGGACACGAGAGGCCATCCTGCACATGGCTCTCGCCGTGGAGCGGGAGAACCTGGAGGGGACCATCAACGGTATGTACCAGCTGGGAATGATCTCCCCCGAGGTCTCCCGGGGGGAGATCAGGGAGGCGGCCACGGAGATCCTCAGAATCATGGAGAGGGCCCGGGGCTCGAACCGCGATCGAATCCAGGAGATCGTCCAGAAGATCTTCGACATCTTCTATTCGTGGCCCCTCCTTCTCCCCCAGGAGCTGGTCTACTTCTTCCGGACCTCGGTGCTCCTGGAAGGGATCGGGTACCGCTACGATTCAGGATTCGACGGCCTGGGCCTCCTTCGGCGAGTCATCGGGTATTTCCGTGCCGACATCCAGCGAACCACTGGAAAGGTGCCGGCCACCATGGCCAGGGACCTCATCGGGGAGGCGCAGGTGACGCTGACCACTGTGAGGGATCTCCTGACCAGAGCCCAGCGGGAGGAGCTCCGGGTACGAGTCCACCCCCGGGATGTGCAAGGGCAGGAGCGGTTCCTTCATCTCCAGGCCCGGAGGATCGTCCTGAGCGTGTTTGCCACGGGCACGGCCATCATCTCCGCGATTCTCTTCATCGCCCTGCGGAACTACTGGATCCTGGCCGTGGGATTCGCCGCCTCCCTCTTTCTCTTCGTGATCGTCTTCTTCATCCCCACGCACCTTCTGGAGAATCCCCTGCGGCATGCCCGGGGGATTCGGCCGGATGATCGTTATTATTGAGCCGTCATTTGTCTTCGGAGGGTCCCGGCCCGAGCCATCCATCCCCAGCGGGGGGGACGAATAACATGAGCCGGCCAAAACGATGGTTGTGAAGGACGGAGCTCAGGAGCCGCCCGGCGGCACAAGGGAGGTGCTGGAAGTGGCCCTCTCCGAGGAACACGAGGCCCTCCTGGGGCGATTCCGGGCGGGGAAGAAGGTGGGGTTGGCCAGGGCTATCTCCCTCGTTGAGAACGGGCGGCCCGGGTTTCAGGCATTCCTGCACGCAGTCCTGGAGACCCCTCGTTTCGCCCAGAGGGTCGGCTTCACAGGCCCGCCGGGCGCCGGAAAGTCTTCCCTGGTTGCCGGACTCGCTCGCAAATACCGCCAGGAGGGCGACGAGGTGGCAATCGTGGCGGTGGATCCCACCTCCCCCTATTCCGGGGGTGCCCTTCTAGGGGACCGGATCCGGATGAACGACCTCACCACGGATCCGGGGATCTTCATCAGGTCCATGGCCACCCGTGGGTCCCTGGGTGGGCTGGCTGCCACCACCAAGGAAGTCCTGGACCTGATGGATGCTTTCGGCTTTCAAAGGGTACTGGTTGAGACGGTGGGGGTAGGGCAGACGGAGCTGGAGATCACCGGAGCCGCCGATACCGTGGTGGTAGTGCTGGTACCTGAATCCGGTGACGCCATCCAGGCCATGAAAGCGGGCCTGATGGAAATCGCCGACATCTTCGTCGTGAACAAGGCGGACAGACCTGGCGCTGACCGCCTGGTGAAGGACCTCAAGCTCGCCCTCCACCTCCGGGAAGGAGAGGCGCTGAAGGACGTGCCGGCCCACCACGGGGTGGATCTGAAGCGGATGGGGGGCGCCGAGCCGGCCCAACGGGAGGACCCGAAGCCATCCCCACCCGGTTGGAGGATTCCCGTCCTCACCACCGTGGCCCAGTCCGGCGAGGGGTTGGATGAGGTCCTGGAGGCCGTCGGCCGTCACCGAGCCTACCTGGAGGGCTCGGGAGTGCTCGAGGCCCGGAGGACAGCCCGGGCGAGGGGCCGCGTAAGGGATGTAGTGGAACGGGGTTTTCGGAGAGCGGCCTGGACGAACCCCGACGTACTGTCTGTGATGGAGGATGGGGTGGGCAGGATCCCCTCTGGGGCGGAGACGCCCTACTCTCTGGGGGCCAGGATCCTGGACGCCCTCCTGAAGAGCCCCTGAGGGCTCCGGTGCTCTTGCCGCGCTGGGGACCACGGGGTCCACTACCAGGGAAAACCGAGACCTGAGCAAGGATTTGAGATGTCCACGACCGAGCGGGAGATGCTGACCCCTTCGGAGCTGTCGAGCCAGCTGACCGAGAAGGACGAGGAAATCCGCCGTCTTCGGGAGGAGCTGGCCCGTTGGGAGGAGGAGTGGGACCGAGTTCCCAAGAGGGACGACACCCTCTTCTCGTCCATCTCCGGGAACGAGATAAAGCCCCTCTACACCCCCCTGGATCTCCAGGAGGGTGGTGGGTACCGTGAGAAGTTGGCGTTCCCCGGGGAGTATCCCTTCACCCGGGGGCCCTACTCCACCATGTACAGGACCCGGCTCTGGACGATGCGCCAGTTCGCCGGGTTTGCCACCGCGGAGGAGACCAACCAGCGGTACAAGTATCTCCTTGCCAATGGCCAGACGGGACTCTCGGTGGCATTCGACTTTCCCACCCTCATGGGGTACGACTCGGATCACCCCCGCTCTCTGGGCGAGGTCGGGGTCTGTGGCGTCGCCATCTCCTCGCTGGCGGACATGGAAACGCTCTTCGACGGAATCCCCCTGGATCGGGTCTCCGTCTCCATGACCATCAACGGTCCAGCCATCATTCTCTTCGCGTTCTTCGTGGCTGCCGCGGAGCGGCAAGGCGTGTCCTCCCAGGATCTCAGGGGTACGGTCCAGAACGACATCCTCAAGGAGTACCAGGCTCAGCACGCCTGGGTGTATCCACCCGAGCCGGCCCTCCGCCTCATCGTGGACATGTTCGACTGGTCCAGTCGATATGCCCCGAAATACAACCCCATCTCCATTTCCGGCTATCACATCCGTGAGGCCGGCGCCACGGCAGCTCAGGAACTGGCGTTCACCCTGGGGAACGGATTCGAGTACGTCGAGAGGGGGATCGCCCGGGGGCTGGACGTGGACCGTTTCGCTCCCCGCCTCTCCTTCTTCTTCGACGTCCACAACGACTTCTTCGAGGAAGTGGCGAAGTTCAGAGCCGCGCGACGGATCTGGGCCCGGCACATGAAGGAGAGATACGGTGCGAGGAACCCCGAAGCCTGGCGTCTGAGGACCCACGCCCAGACCGCGGGGGTAAGCCTTACCGCCCAGCAACCCGAGAACAACATCGTGCGGGTGGCCTATCAGGGTCTCGCCGCCGTTCTGGGCGGGTCACAGTCCCTCCATACGAACTCCATGGACGAGACGCTGGCCCTTCCGACGGAGAAGGCCGTCCGCATCGCGCTCCGAACGCAACAGATCCTGGCGTACGAGACGGGCGTCGCCAACACGATCGACCCGCTGGCCGGCTCCTACTACCTGGAAGCCCTCACGGACCAGCTGGAAGCCGAAGCGGAGGAGGTCTTCCGGCAGGTGAATGAAGTGGGTGGGGTCGTGCCGGGGATCGAGGCCGGATGGTTCCAGAAGGGCATCGCCGACTCCGCGTTCCGGCAGCAGCGGGAGGTGGAATCCGGGATGCGTAAGGTCGTGGGTGTCAACGACTTCCTGGACGGGTCCGCCACGGTGGAGATCGACACTCTGAGGATCTCGCCGGAGGTGGAGACGAAGCAGAGGGCCCGTATGGCCCGCCTCAGGGAAGAGCGGGATGCCGACCGGGCGCGGGAAAGCCTGGCGGCTCTGGAAAAAACTGCCGGGACCGATGCGAACCTGGTAGAGCCCATCCTTGAATGTGCCAGGGCCGACTGCACACTCTTCGAGATCCGGGAAGCCATGGAAAAGGTGTTCGGAAGCTACAAGGAGCCGGTGTTCTTTTGAGGGAGTCCCAACGGGTGGGCTCGCCTCCACGCCTGATGCCCTTCGACGCGATCTTCTTCGACGCCGGGAACACACTCATCTTCATCGATCCGGCCGCGGTTCTCCCCATCTTTCTCGACGTCGGGGTCGAGGTGGAGGAGGGAACCTTCTGGGAGGCCGAGTTCCGGGCCCGAGCAGGGTTGGCCAAGATCGTGGAGGACGGGGCTACGGGCACCGAGGCGCACATGTGGCACGCGTACTTCCTGGCCCTCTTTCGGGGCTGTGGGGTCCCGGAAGATCGTCTGACGGAGGTGGCCGAGAGGGTTCGGGAGGCACATGACGAGAGCCACCTCTGGACCTACGTGGCCCCGGCGACGGCTCCGGCACTGGGAACCCTCAGGGCGAGAGGGTTTCGCATGGGGGTGATCTCCAACGCCGATGGGCGGGTGGAGGGCCTCATCCGGGAGGCGGGCCTCTCCGGGTACTTCGAGTTCGTCATGGATTCGGCGCTTGAGGGAGTGGAGAAGCCCGATCCGGAGATCTTCCTTCGGGCTTGCAGACGAATGGGCGTCGAACCGGGGGCGTCCCTCTACGTCGGGGACCTCTATCCGGTGGACGTCCTGGGAGCCCGGAGCGCCGGAATGGAGGCCCTCCTTCTTGACCCCATGGGGCGCCTGGACTACCCGGTGGGGAAGATCCCGAACGTGGCGGCTCTTCCCAGGTACCTCGATGGCCTGGAGGACCGGCTTTCCAGTCGAGCTTGAGCCTCCCTATCTTCCAGGCAGTCGAACCGCCACGGGCCCCCTCTCGACAGAAAGGTGGAGGGCCCGATCCGTCAGCACGGAGCTTTCACATGCCCGAGGGTGACCGCAAAATCCGAGTCCTGGTGGCCAAGCCAGGGTTGGATGGACACGATCGAGGAGCAAAAGTCATCGCATCCGCCTTCCGGGATGCGGGTTTCGAGGTGATCTACACCGGACTGCATCAGACCCCTGAGATGATCGTGAACGCGGCGATTCAGGAGGACGTGGACGTGGTGGCGATGTCGGTCCTCTCCGGCGCCCACATGACCCTGTTCCCTCGGGTGAAGGAGTTGCTGGAGGAAGGGGGGGCCGGTGAGATCCTCCTGACCGGGGGTGGAATCATCCCTGACGAGGACCGGGAGGCGCTTCAGGCGAGGGGGATCGGGCGGCTCTTTGGACCTGGCACTCCCACCGGAGAGGCGGTGGAGTATATCAAGGAGTGGGCGGCGGCTCGGGCGGGTCCCTAGCGTGCCCAGGGAGGGGGGAGGCCACCAGCCCTCCATTTCGGTGACCTGTCATGACCCGCCAAAGCCGAGAGGTTCCGAATGACTGACAGCCCGCAGGCCAACCAATCCGATACTCAGGGTCGCCTCCGGGCGCTGGCTCGGGACCTCACGGTCCTCCGGGAGCGACTGCGAAAGGGAGGAGGGGACGCCCGGATCCAGCGGCAGCATGATCAGGGGAAGCTCACCGCCCGGGAGCGGATTCGCCTCCTCCTGGATCCGGGGACCTGCTGGCTGGAGATGGGCCTCCTGGTGGCTCATGACCGGTACGACGGTGAGGCTCCTGGCGCCGGAGTCGTGACCGGCGTAGGAACGGTGGAGGACAGGGAGGTGGTGGTAGTGGCCAACGACGCCACGGTAAAGGCCGGATCCTGGTGGCCGGAGACCATCACGAAGATGCTTCGGGCCCAGGAGGTGGCCATGCGCTGCCGGGTCCCCATCATCTACCTGGTGGACTCCGCCGGGGTGAACCTCCCCTATCAGGGCGGTGTCTTTCCGGGACAGTACGGTGCGGCCCGGATCTTCTACTACAACTCCATCATGCGTCGGTACCTGGGCATTCCTCAGATCTCGGCGGTCATGGGCCCATGCATCGCCGGCGGCGCCTATCTCCCGGCGTTGTCGGATGTCATCCTCATGGTGGAGGGGACCAGTTTCATGGGTTTGGGTGGGCCGAACCTGGTGAAAGGTGCCACGGGCCAATCCGTGGGACGGGAGGAGCTGGGTGGTGCCAGGGTGCACACCGAAGTGTCGGGTGTGGCCCACTACATGGTGCCGGATGACGAAGCCTGTGTTGCCAGGATCCGGGAGCTCATCCGGGAGCTGCCCCGAGGTGGCCCTCCGGCGGACACCCACCCAACGCCACCCAGGCGCCCTCCAGAAGAGATCTACGAGATCCTCCCGGACGATCACCGACAGCCCTATGACATGCGGGACCTTCTGGAGTGCATCCTGGACGGGGACGGCCTCTCGGAGTTCCAGCCAGGGCATGCAGGAGAGATGATCTGCGGGACGGGCTTCATCGCAGGGATTCCCGTAGGGGTCATCGCGAACGCCAGGGGAATCATCAAGGACCGTCGTCAGGGCCCACCCAGATTCGGTGGGATCGTCTATACCGAAAGCGCCCGAAAAGTCGCCTACTTCATCGAAACCATGAACCGGCACCGTACACCCATCCTCTTCGTCCAGGACGTATCGGGGTTCATGGTGGGGACCGATGCCGAGCACTCGGGGATCATCCGGGCCGGCGCCGAGTTCGTGGAGGCCATGTCCGTGGCCACGGTGCCGAAGCTCACACTGACGGTCAATCACGCTTCTGGAGCCGGGTACTACGCCATGGCGGGGCAGGGATTCGACCCCGACTTCATCCTCTCTCTTCCCACGGGCCGCATGGGAGTCATGGAGGGTGAGAGTGCCGTGATGGCCCTCTTCAGCGCCCAGCTGGATCGATTGAAGGCGAAGGGGCAGGTTCCGGACGACGACCTGAGAACGAAGATGGACGAGGTCCGGGAGGACTACGAACGGCAGCTGGATGCTCGTTTCGCGGCGGCCAGGGGATTCGTGGACGAGGTCGTGCTGCCGGAAGAGCTCCGGGACGCCCTGACCCTCCTGCTGAGGGCGGGCCTCCAGAATCGAGGGCCCCACGTGGGACCCTTCCAGCTCCCTCACGACCCGTCGGCTCCTCCCCGTCCATTCCCCCGGGTGGAGCCGGATGTCCAGGATCGGGGGGACCCGTGAAGACCGGAATCCTCGAAATCCGGCAGGAGGAGGGGGTCCTCACCCTCCTCATGAACCGCCCGGAGAAACGGAATGCCCTCAGCGGAGAGCTCGTGGAGGCCCTCGCCGGGGCCCTGGAGGAGGTCGGGAGAAGGGAGGAGGTGCGAGTGATCCTCCTCCGCGGGTCCGGCCCGGACTTCTGTGCCGGAGCCGACCTGGAGGAGTTGGGCAGGACGCTGGAACAGTCCCCGGAAGCCAGCCTGGAGGACGCTCGGCGGCTCGGTGATCTCCTCCTCTCCATGCGGCGACACCCGAAGCCTATCGTCGCCGTCGTTCAGGGAAGGGCTCTGGCGGGAGGATGTGGACTGGCCACAGCGTGCGACCTCGTCCTGGCCAGAGAGGATGCGGAGCTGGGGTATCCGGAGGTCCACATCGGCTTCGTACCGGCCATGGTCATGGCCATCCTGAGAAAGAAGCTCACCGAAGGCCGGGCCTTCGAGATGGTGGCCATGGGGGAGAGGATCCCCGCTGAAGAGGCATATCGGATCGGGTTGGTGAATCGGGTCCTTCCCGTCCACGACTTCGAATCCCGAGTTCGGGCTTTCGCCGCCGACCTGGCGAAGCGCCCGGCCTCGGCCGTCACCCTCACGAAGCGATTGCTCTACGAACAGGGGGACCTGACGACTGCGGAGGGCGTGGAACGAGGAGCCCAGGTAAACGTGGAGGCACGCCAGACGGAGGCTTGCCGGAGCGGCGTGCGGGCTTTCCTGGCCAGGAAGCGAGGTGACTCCCTGTGATCTTCGCCCGCAGAGATAAGAGGGGCCCCGACCCGCATCTGGCGACGAAAGTCCAGCTCTTCTTCGTTGCAGCTGCGGTGGCCCTGGTGGGCATCGCGCTGGAATCCTCATGGCTGGTGAGAATCGCGATCCTTCTTCTGCTGGTGGGGGTGGTCCTCCGCCTCCTCTCCCCGAAAACCCCCGTGGACGGAAATTCGAGCGAAGGAGGAGACGTCGACCGGGTCGAGGAGGGGCCAGGGCCTTCCTGAGGGGGTCCCCGGGAGCCGCCTCTCACCCGCCAACCCTCCAGCCCACCGACCCATCCCGCCGCCCACACCTCTGAGCGAGAGTGGTGCGTGGGCGAGCCAATCGATCTCACTGCCGCTCTGGGACGTACCCTGGGTCATGCCGGCTTCCGGGCCGGGCAGGAGGAGCTTGTCCGGGCGGCGATGGAGGGCCGGGACGCTCTGGGGATCCTTCCGACCGGAGGAGGGAAGAGTGTCTGTTTCCAGCTCCCAGCCTTTCTCCTCCCGGGCATGGTCCTGGTGGTGAGTCCCCTCATCTCTCTCATGGAAGACCAGTTGGGGCGGGCCCGCAAGTCGGGCCTCCGCGCCGACCTCCTGAGCTCCTCCACCCCCACTCGGGAGCGGGGCGCGGTGGTGGAGCGGGCCCGGGAGGGAAAGACCGACCTGCTCCTGGTGGCGCCAGAGCGCTTCCTGGTACCCGGCTTCCGGCGGGTCCTGGCGGACCTTCCCGTTTCTCTTCTGGCCGTGGACGAGGCTCACTGCATCGCCCAATGGGGTCACGACTTCCGACCGGCCTACCTGCGGGTCGGGGAGGTCAGGCCGGAGTTGCCCGTGTCGGTGTTGGCTCTCACCGCCACGGCCACCCCCAGAGTGAGGGAGGAGATCGAGGCCTCCCTCCACCTTCGGGACCCGCTTCGTGTGGTGGGGAGCTTCGACCGGCCGAACCTGGTCTGGGAAGTGAGGACGGCCCGAGGTCACGGAGAGAAGATTCGAACGATCAGGAGCCTTCTTGGCCGCCGGAGGGGCGCCACCATCGTCTACGCCTCCACTCGCCGCTCGGTGGAGGCCGTGCGGAGCGCTCTGGCCTCCAGAGGACTCCCGGCCATGGACTACCATGCGGGATTGAGTCCCGCACGAAGAACGGAGGTCCAGCAGCGTTTCCTCCAGGACCCCGCGCCTGTGGTGGTGGCCACCAACGCCTTCGGCATGGGGATCGACCGACCCGACGTGGGAATGGTGGTCCACTATCAGCTCTCCGGGAGCCTCGAGGCCTACTACCAGGAGGCTGGGCGGGCCGGGCGGGACGGTCGTCAGGCTCGCTGTGTGGCGCTCTGGGGGCCCACCGACCGTCGGGTGCACGATGCCTTCGTGGCTCTCGCCCACCCCGAAATGGGAGAGCTGACGGGGATCCTCCGTTGGCTTCGCAGGCGGGTCCCTCAGGGGATTCCCACGACCATTCCCTCCTCTCCCAGGAACGGCTCGGGGACGGGCTGGGAGGGGGGGCAAAGTCGGTTTCTGGCCGGACTCCGGGCTCTGAGCCGGGCGGGGGCCGTGGCGCTGGAAGGGAATACCCTGACGCTCCTGGACCCGGAGGCGGACCTCACCCCGCTGTCCGGGCTGCGGAGAATCGCCGAAGCGCAGGTGGCATCGGTGGAGCGTTATGCCAGGGGGAGGGGTTGTCGTCGCCGGAAGCTCCTGGAGTACTTCGGCCAGGAGGTGCCTGAAAAGCGCTGCGGAAGGTGTGATCGGTGCTTCAGACCGGCTCACGTCCGGATGGGAGAGCTGATCCTGAAGGCCCCGGCCCTTTTTGGTTGGAGCGGCAGCAAGTAGTTTTCGTGCCGAGGAAGCCCTCCCTGACGGGCCCCCCGTCGTTACCGCCATGACCGGACGGATCCATGGACCGCTACCTCACGGATGAGCACAGGGCATTTCAGGAGGAGGTGCGGGCGTTCGCGCGGGAGCGCATAGCGCCCATCGCGACGGAGATCGATCGGGAACGACGGTTCCCCTGGGAGAATGTGAAGGCCATGGGGGAACGGGGATGGTTCGGGATTCCCATCCCCAGAGAATACGGGGGGCTTGGAAGGGATTATCTCAGCTATACGTTGGCCGTCCAGGAGCTGGCCAGGGTGGATGCCAGCCATTCCATCACCGTTTCGGCACACACCACCCTCGGGACTTCTCCGATCTTTTACTTTGGTACCGAGGAGCAGAAGAAGAAATGGCTTCACCCCCTTGCCCAGGGAACGGTGCTGGGGGGATTCGGCCTGACGGAGCCGGGAGCGGGTTCCGACGCCTCCGGAACCCGGACAAGGGCTGTCAGGGAGGGGGCTGGGTGGCGTTTGAACGGGTCCAAGATCTTCATCACCCACGCGGGGGTTGGGGAGATCTTCACCGTGACCGCAGTGACAGACCCGGAGCGGGGTGCCAAGGGGATCACGAATTTCGTGGTCTGCAAGCCCACGGTGGACCTGGACCTGGCCGAGGCGTTGGGGGTAGGGCATTCCCCGAGCCTGGAGTTCAATGAAGGGGTTCGAGCGGGAGAGAAGGAAAACAAGCTGGGATGGCAGGCGTCCGATACTCGAGAGCTGCTCTTCGAGGACGTCTTCGTCCCAGAGGGGAACCAGTTGGGAAGGGAGGGCAGGGGGTTCATCAACTTCATGAAGACGCTGGACGCCGGTCGGGTGGGAGTGGCAGCCCTCTCCCTCGGACTGGCGGAGGGAGCGTTCGATGAAGCCCTGCGCTATACACAGGAACGAAGGCAGTTTGGACGGAAGATCTGGGATTTTCAGTCCATCCAGTTCCGCCTGGCCGACCTCGCTACCGAGATCCAGGCGGGTAAGCACCTGACCTATCACGCAGCCTGGCTGCAGGACCAGGGTCGCCCATTCGGGAAGGAAGCCGCCATGGCGAAGCTCTATTGTTCCGAGCTCTGCATGCGGGCCACGACCCAGGCCGTTCAGATTCTCGGGGGGGTTGGGTACACCCAGGACTACCCCGTGGAACGGATGATGAGAGACGCCAAGGTGTGCGAGATCGGGGAAGGCACAAGTGAGATTCAGAGGATCGTGATCGGTCGGCATCTCGTGCGGGAGGCCTTCGGGAATTGAGGAGCCCGGACGGGTTGCGATGGCGTTGAGCGATCCCACAACAGGGTCGTAGCCGGTCCCATCCGTTGGGATCCGCCGGGAATGGCCGCGTTGCGCCGGGTGAGGCAGGAATCCGCCTGCCTGGCGGGGCCGGGATTCTCGGTGGTACGCCTCCGGAGCGGTCGGCACCCCGAGGAGCTTCACGTCCTTGAAAAGAGAAATCGTAATCAGCGCCACCCAGCACGAGTCCTGGGTGGCCATTCTTGAAGAGGGTCGTCTGGTCGAGCTCATGTTCGACCGCCCGGACCAGAGTCGCCTGGTGGGAGACCTCTTTCTCGGGAAGGTAGAAGCGGTCCTCCCGGGCATCCAGGCGGCCTTCGTGGATATCGGCACAGACAAGGCCGGCTTCCTTCACGCCTCGGACC
>Ga0316577_10000723_pt1 | contig 14047 bp, 9 predicted proteins | sample S5NA_FD_203073 | JGI IMG/M metagenome (GOLD analysis project Ga0316577, IMG submission 203073) | Rhizosphere microbial communities from salt marsh grasses in Alabama, United States - S5-7_050615r2r1 | ecosystem: Host-associated > Plants > Roots > Rhizosphere | place: USA: Alabama | collected... | reverse complement strand
GCGAGTGCTGTTGTTCTCGCAAGGGACCGTCGATTTCACCCTGAGCATCTTCGCACGCAAAGAGGCAAGAGATATCAAGGGCCTGGAATCCCTGGCCGGCAAGACACTGGCCACCTACCCCGGGTATTCCTGGAACGCGCGGTATCCCGACGAGCTGCCGGAAACGCGCATCGTCACCGCGGCGGATGTCGAAGGGATGTTCCGCATGGTCGCGGCCGGTCAAGCGGATGCGGCCATCAACGAGACCGAGTCCGGCAAGGTCCTGCTGCGCCGTGCGCTCCTCACCAATGTCGAGCCCAAGGCCGATGTGGTGTTCGACGGCCAACGCAGCCGCCGCGGGCACTATTTCGGGGTGAGCAGGCGCCTGCCCTTGCTGGCGTCGATCCTGGACAAGTCCTTCGCGCAGATGCCGGAAGCCGAGAAGCAGCGCATCTGGAACCGTTGGTTCATTCAGGAGACCGCTGCCGGCAAGGTCGATCTCAACGCCGAGGAGCGAGCCTACCTGGGCGCTGCGGTGGTTCGCCGTGCCCATGCCGCGGCTTGGATGCCCTTCGACTTTACCGATGGCGACGGGGCGCCGACGGGCGTCGCCGAGGACTACTGGCGGCTGATCCGCGACAAGCTCGGCCTGCGCGAGACCGGTGCCGATCGCCGGCCATTCAGCGACATCCTGGCGGCCATGGAACGAGGCGACATCGACCTCTATACCGCCACCACGCGTACCGCCGACCGCGAGCGCTTCGCCCTGTTCTCCGACCCTTACGAGCGCTATCCCATCGCCATCGCCGGCGCGGCCGATGCGGGCCTCTACGCCGGTACCGCGTCCCTGGACGGGCGGCGCGTCGCCGTGGGCCGGGACTACAGCGCCTACCATTTGCTCAAGGCCCGCTCCCCGGGGATCGACTTCGTGCTGGTGGACGACACGCGCGCGGCCCTGGAGGCGGTCGCGGACGGCCGGGCGGATGCCGCGGTCGACATCCTGCCGGTGCTGCACCAGCAGATCGAGCAATTTCCGCCGGGGCGGGTCAAGCTCGTCGGGGTCACGGACGTGCAGTTCCCGCTGCAGGTGATGGTGGGGCGGCAGCACGCCGCGCTGATCCCGCTGATCAACCGCGCCATCTCCGCCATCACCCCGGAGGAGCGCGCCGCGATCCACAACAAGTGGCTGCTGCGCCAGGTGGTCACCGCCCCCGACTACAGCCTGTTGTGGCAGGTGCTTGTGGCGGCCCTGGTGATCCTGGCGACCATCCTGGTCTGGAACCATCGGTTGCATCGGGAGGTGGCGCGCCGCAAGCAGGCGGAGACCGAGCTGCTGCACGCCAAGGACAGGGCGGACCGGGCCAGCCGCGCCAAGGGCGACTTCCTGGCCAACATGAGCCATGAGATCCGTACCCCGCTGAACGCCGTCATCGGCCTCACCCGCCTGTCGCTGGAGACCGATCCCGCGCCGGCGCTGCGCGAGTACCTGGGTAAGATCGATCTCTCGGCGCGAACCCTGCTGGGACTGATCAACGACGTTCTCGACCTCGCCCGCATCGAGGCGGGCAAGCTGCAGCAGCGGCAGGAGCCGCTGGAGCTGGCGGCGGCTCTGGAGCGGGTGCGGGTGATGGTGGAGCAACAGGCCGCCGACAAGGGGCTTGAGCTGCGCATCGAGGGGCCGCCGGAGCCGGTCGACATGCTGCTCGGCGATGAGCTCCGCCTAACCCAGGTGCTGTTGAATCTGGTCGGCAACGCGGTCAAGTTCACCGTCCGGGGCCGGGTGACGCTGGCCGTGCGGGTGGAGGACGCGAACGCGCGGGACCTGACGTTGGGCTTCACGGTCACCGACACCGGCATCGGCATCCCAGAGGAGCGCCGTTCCGACCTGTTCGATGCCTTCACCCAGCTCGACACCGCAAGCAACCGCGGTCACGGCGGCAGCGGCCTGGGACTCGCCATCAGCGCGCGCCTGGTCGCCCTGATGGGTGGTCGTCTGGAGTTGGAGTCCGTCGAGGGCAAGGGCAGCCGCTTCTGGTTCAACCTGGTGTTCCCCCGCGCGACCCAGGTGGCTGCGGCGGAGGAATCGTCGGCACTGGCGCTGGAAGCCCTGCGCGGTATCCGCGTGCTGGTGGCCGAGGACGACCCGGTGAGCCAGTTACTGGCGCGCGACCTCCTGAGAAACCGCGGCGCCGTGGTCACCCTGGCCGCCACCGGAACCGAGGCGGTCGCCGCGGCGGCCCAGGGCGGCTTCGATATCGTGCTCATGGACGTCCGCATGCCGGAGATGGACGGCCTGACGGCCTGCCGGCGCATCCGCGCCCTGCCGGGCGGGGAGACGCTGCCCATCGTCGCACTGACTGCCAACGCCCTGGCCGGAGAGCGCGAGCGTTGTCTGGCGGCGGGCATGAACAGCTACCTCACCAAGCCGCTGGAGCCCGAGGCACTCTGCGCCGAGCTGTGCCGCTGGCTGCGGTTACCCGCCGGGGAGATCGGCGTCCGGCGGCGGGCATCCGCCCCGCTCGCCGCGGAACGCGCAATGCCCGGCTTCGATGCGGTCAAGGTGCGGCGCTGGCAGGACGAGTTTCCGGACACCTGGCGCCGCATGGTGCGTGCGTTCGTCGCCGGGTATCCGGCGGGGACAACCGCCATCCGTACCGCCCTGGACGCCGGGGACCGGGCTCGGGCGGGCGACATGCTGCATCGCCTGCGCGGGACCGCCGGGTCGCTGGGGGCGGAGGAGCTGAGCGAGTCGGCAGGGCGGCTGGAGCTGGCCTTGGCGAACGACGGCCCCGTCGATGCCGGCCTGCGTGCCGACTTCTTCGCCACCGCAGAGGCCACGCTGGCATTGCTTGCGGGGCTGGAGCCCCCGGCGGTGGAAGCGGCATCCGTGGAGTGCGCCGAGCCAGGGTGCGGGGACCGGAGCCAGCGCATGCGCGAGCTGGAGGCGCTGCTGGAGGCAGGCAATACGCGCGCCCTGGACCACCTGCCCTGGCTGGAGCGTCGTCTCGCCGCCGAGGCCCCCGCGGAGGGCGCAGAGCTGCTGCGGCAGATCGAGGCGTTGGACTTCCCGGCGGCCTTGGAAACCCTGCGCAGGGTGGGAGCGTGCATTGTCGCCAACCCCCTCTAGGCAACGGGGACCAACCCGACCGTCCCTCGGCACGCCTCGGCCCCACCACAATCCAGCGCAACGGATAGACATCGTTCGTAGAGCTATGGCGCTCGTGGGGTCAAATGGCCTTTTCGGGGTTTTCCCGATGGGGCCGATGCCCCGCAACCGGAGCCGGGTGCGTCGCCGGCGTCTTGTGGCGGTAGTCGCAGAGATCGGCGATGGGACATTCGGGACATCTCGGCTTGCGTGCGAGACAGACATAGCGGCCATGCAGGATCAGCCAATGGTGTGCGTCTTTCAGGAAGGCCTTGGGGACATGGCGCAGCAAAGCCTGCTCAACAGCGAGCGGCGTCTTGCCGGTCGCGATACCGGTTCGATTGGCGACGCGGAAGATATGGGTGTCCACCGCCATGGTTGGTTCACCGAACGCGGTGTTGAGGACCACATTGGCGGTCTTGCGCCCGACCCCGGGAAGTGCCTCCAGCGCCTTGCGCTCGTGCGGCACCTGCCCACCATGCTCCGCCATCAGGAGCGCGCACGTCTTGAGGATGTTCTTGGCCTTGGTGTTGAACAGACCGATGGTCCTGATGTGCTCCTTGAGCCCCTCCTCACCGAGCGCCAGTATCGCTTCGGGTGTGTTCGCGACCTCGAACAAGCGCGCCGTGGCCTTGTTGACGCCCTTGTCGGTGGCTTGGGCGGAGAGGATGACCGCCACCAGGAGCTCGAAGGGCGTGCGATAAACGAGCTCGGTGGTGGGCGATGGATTGGCGGCGCGCAGCCGCTCGAAGATTCGACTGCGCTTGTCCTTGTTCATCTGCTGGACCCGGGGTGTTCGACTGAGCTGGAGGCGTCGTTTTGAACCGCCAAGACGCAAGGGACGCGGCGAAGCATTCGGCGCTGCCCACGGAGGTGCCGCCAGGTTGAGTCGCCGAGCTGGCTGTATGTGTAATGAACAGCGAAACCACGTTTGGCTGTTCCGTGCTGATGGTTGGCCAGAATGGCCAAGGCGTCAGCGTCTCCGACACGACTCGGAACGGTTTCTAGCCGGTGGATAACGGATGACAGCTCTTTTCAGGATGACTCAACGACGAGCCGAGTCATCCCGGAAGCACAGAGTGTTGCGCGCCTGCCAGCGCAAAGGTGTTGTCCGGTGTCATCGGCGAATAGCCCCGTGGCCGGGCGGTTCCACCCCTATTGTGCGGGCTTCGGATCGGGATTGAAATCGCTGGGAAGCTGTATAAAATAACAGTTCATTTCTCTGGCCGACCCACCCTCTAAACATGAGCGATGACCTGACCCCGCGCCAGCAGCAGATCCTGGATCTCATCGAGAGTCATATCCTGGAGACGGGGGTGCCGCCCACCCGTGCCGAGATCGCTCGAACCTTTGGTTTTCGTTCCGCCAATGCGGCGGAGGATCATCTGCGTGCTTTGGCGCGGCACGGCGTGATCGAGCTGACCAGGGGTCGCTCGCGCGGCATCCGCCTGATCGGTCACACCACCGTGGCGAAGGAAGCTGGGCTCCCGGTGATCGGACGGGTTGCTGCCGGCAGCCCCATCCTGGCTGCACCGCATGTTGAGGACTATTGTCCGGTTGACCCCCATCTATTTCGCCCCAGTGCAGACTACCTGTTGCGGGTACGCGGCAGCAGCATGCGCGATGCCGGCATCCTCGATGGCGATTTGCTAGCGGTGCATGCTACCTCCGAGGCCCGGAACGGCCAGATCGTGGTGGCGCGTCTGGGCGACGAGGTCACGGTCAAGCGCTTGCGTCGGCACGCGCGCTGGACCTATCGGGTGCATCTTTTGGCCGAAAATCCAAGCTTCGAGCCGATCCAGGTCGATCTGCGCGAGCAGGAGCTGGTCATCGAGGGGTTGGGCGTCGGCGTGCTGCGGCTCGGACTGGCGGCCGAGCCGCAACGGTTTTAGGGAAGCGCTGTCTGGATCATGGTCGATTGCAATGCGTGTTCAACAGATCCTCGATCAACGCCCTGATCTCTGGCGGGGGCAGGCGTCAAGATATTCGCTGCCGGCCGGTATACCGACCGGGATACAGGCACTCGATGCCCAATTGGTCTGGGGCGGTTGGCCGGCGGGCAGCCTCAGCGAGATCTTGAGCGACCGGCCCGGCGAAGGGTTCGCCTTGACCGTGCCGGCCTTGGCGCGCCTGAGCCTCGACCCTCGCTGGCTGCTTCTGGTCGAGCCGCCGTTTCAGCCCTTCGCGCCTGCGCTTGCAGCCCATGGTCTGTGTCTGGGGCGATTGGTCGTGGTCACGGCTGGAGCCGATCGGGCCTGGGTCGCGGAGCAGGGGCTGCGCTCGGGTGCATGCGGGGCCGTGCTGATATGGGGTGGGCGTTGGGAGAGGGGTAGCCTGCGTCGATTGCAGTTGGCTGCCGAGACGGGCGGTGCATTGGGGATCTTGTTCCGCGAAGAGGTTGCTGCCCGCTCGCCTTCTCCGGCAGTGCTGCGCCTGCGGATCCGTCCATCGCCGCTCGGCCGCGAGCTGACCCTGCTCAAGCAGCGAGGGGGACGTCCCGGCGCCCTCTTGATGCTGCCGCTCGATTCCGCTGGTCGGCGACTCGACCATTGCAACGCTTCCTGTGTGGGGCCGGATGAGCCGGGTGATCCAAATGATCGCTTGCATCAAAGCTAAGCGCTGACTCCTCTCACTGGACTCATGCGCTGGCTCGCCGTTCACCTACCCGACTTGCCCCTGGAGGTCTTTGAGCGCGCGCTCGCGGCACCCCTGCCGCTTGCTGTCAGTGAAGCCGGTCGCGGTGAGCGGATCCTCCGTGCCAATCCGGCGGCGATCGCCGAGGGTGTGCGGCCCGGTCTCGGTGTCGCGACGGCACGTGCGCTCAGCCGTGCGCTGCGTGTGCTGCCGCGGCGGCCGGCGGCCGAGCGCGAGGCCTTGGAGCGCCTCGCCGCCTGGAGTCTGTGCTTCACGCCCCATGTCAGTCTCTCGTTGCCCCACTCCTTGTTGCTCGACGTGGCCGCGAGCCTGCGCCTATTCGGCGGTGCCGAGGCCCTGATCAGGCAGGTAGCCGAGGGGGTATCGGCCCTCGGTTACCATCGACGTCTTGCACTGGCGCCCACGCCGCTCGGTGCGCTGGTCTTGGCGGCTTGGGGACCTGTCGGGCAACCTGATCGAGCGAATGTCATTGTTGAACTTCACGCCTTGCGCTCGGCGCTCGCCCCACTTCCGCTACAGGCACTCGGGTTGAACGACCGGGAGCTCGGCGACCTGGCCCGCATGGGTCTGCGACAGATCTCCGACCTCTTAAGGCTGCCGCGCACGGGGCTCGCCGAGCGTCTGGGCAGGAGGCGCCTCATTCTGCTTGAACGCCTGCTTGGCGAGGTCGCCGATCCACGCCCCTGGTTCAAGCCACCTGCGTGTTACAGTGGCCGGCTTGAGCTGCCTGCCGAGATGGATCGGGTCGCGGGCCTGATCTTTCCGTGCCGACGTCTACTCGATGAGTTGGAGGGTGTGCTCCGTGGCTGTCAGGGCGGAGTGGATCGCCTCGACTGGCGGCTTGAGCACGCCGGGCGGGATGCGACCTGCTTCGAGCTGGGCGCCGCACGTCCCTTGCGTGAAGCCGGTCGCTGGTTGGATCTGCTACGCGAGCGACTCGGTTGGCTCGAGCTCCCGGCGCCGGTGCGTGAGATCCGGCTTCTGGTCTCGCGTTTCCGCCCCCTCATCCCGGAGACAGGGGCACTCTTTCCCGAGCCGACCGCCCTGATCCAGGTGCCGGCCCCCGACTTGCTCGACCGGCTGCGTGCGCGTCTCGGCCCCGAAGCGGTGCAGGGGATCGCGCTGGTGGCCGATCATCGCCCGGAGCGTTCCTGGCGACGGTGTGATCCCGGTGAGTCCGGGACGGGCATCCTACGCGCCGATCGTCCACTGTGGCTTTTGCCGAAGCCGCAACCCCTCCAGACCCGGAGAGGGCGCCCCTGGCTGGATGGACCACTGGGCCTGGGCGAGGAGCGCGAGCGTATCGATACCGGCTGGTGGGACGACTGCGAGGTGAGACGTGACTACTTCGTCGCCACCACCCAGCGTGGTGAGCGGCTCTGGATCTATCGCGAGCTCGAAGGTCGCCAAGGGTGGTTTCTGCACGGTTTGTTTTGATCCGAGTGCGATGCGACACATAGCCACCTGCAGGATGATGCTAATATCCTCCCACGCTTGACGGGCCCTCTCGCTCAGCCCGATTCGTTGTCACCCTGGACGCGGTTTAATGGCCCATCTTTTCCTCGCCGTCACCGCCCACGGCTATGGCCATCTGGCGCAGGCCGCCCCGGTCGTGACAGCCCTCGCGCGGCGGCTGCCCGGTCTGAGGATCACCTTGCAGAGCGACATCGATCCGGGCTTTGCGCGCAGCCGTCTACCGCGGGGGTTTACGCACCTGCGGGAGGCGACCGATGTCGGACTGCTGATGGACGGTCCGCTCTGCACCCGCTGGTCGGAGAGCGTCGCGCACTACGCCGACTTCGAGGCCTCCTATGGCCGTCGGCTCGCGCACGAGATCGCCGTCCTGCGCCGAGCGGCCCCGGATCTCGTGCTCGCCGACGTGCCCTGGCTCCCGTTGGACGCGGCGCGACGGCTCGGCATCCCCGCGGTGGGTCTGTGCTCGCTCAACTGGTATGACATCCTGGTGTCGAGCCCGGTGGCCGAGCAGGTCCCGGCGCCCGTGATGGAACGGATGCGAGCGGTCTATGCCGAGGCCGATCTGTTCATCCGTCCAGCCCCTTCCATGCCGATGGGCTGGTTGCCGAACGCCCTCGACGTGGGACCCATCGCCAACCGCTATCTGGATCGCCGCGATGAGCTGCGCTCGCGCTGCGGCGTGCCGGCCGGTCGACCGTTCGCCCTCATGCAGTTCGGGGGCTTTCTTGGTTTCGATCCCCTGGAGGCCTGGCCGGAGCAGGACCAGGTCCATTGGCTGGTCCAGGATCTCGGGGCCGGGGCGCGCCGCGATGCCACCAGCCTCTCCTCGCTTGGGCTGAGGGTCCCGGAGGTCCTCCCCGCCTGTGATCTGATGCTCTGCAAACCCGGCTACGGGACCTATTCCGAGGCCGCCGTGAATGGGGTTCCTGTCCTCTATGTCAGGCGCGGCGATTGGCCGGAGGAAGCGGCCTTGATACCCTGGCTGACCGAGCGAATGCCGACGCGTGAGATCACCGCCGTCGATCTCTTGGCCGGACGTCTCTCCGAGGCGATCGCCGAGCTGTGCGCGGCTGAGCGACCCCCCGCCGTGGAGCCCAGCGGGATCGATGAGGTGGCGAGACTCCTGGAGCCCTGGCTCCGATCCTCGGATCCCGTCCTCGAACGCATGCCCAGATCAGAGGTCTGTTGAACGCATGATCACAGCGCTCCGCCTCCGTCCGAGTGGCGCCCTGCTCCTCATGGTGCTGGCGTGGTGGCCGTTCATGTGCTGGGGTACCCTGTCCGGCGCGGCCCCGCACGCCGATCCAGCTGCGGCGCCGTCCGCCGCAAGCCGGGCCGATGAAAACCAGGCTGTCAAACCCGCCCCTCCGAAGCGCCCCCCTCCGAGTCGCACCGAAGTCGAGGGGATGATTCCACCGGTGGCCAGCCGATATGGTGTCGAGGAGGCATTGGTCCGGGCCGTGGTGGCCGCCGAGTCCAACTACAACGCCCATGCCGTTTCACATGCCGGCGCGATCGGGTTGATGCAGCTGATGCCACCGACCGCGGCGGACTACGGGGTGGGCTCAGTCGATGACCTCTTCGATGCCCGGACCAATCTCAACGCCGGGACCCGCCATCTGAAGCGTCTCCTGCGCAAGTACGACAACGATTACGGGCGCGTGATCATGGCATACAACGCCGGCGAGGGCGTGGTCGACCGGACCGACAGTCAGGTCACCTATCTGGAGACGCTCAACTACACCGAGGCCGTCATCAATCACTATCGCCGCAACGGCGGGACCCAGCCGACACAGGCCGCGCTGAGCCAGGTGCGCGCTCTGCGCGGGACGCGCAACCTGGGCAATGCGCGACGCCTCATGAAGAAGTATCTGGATCCCTCCCTGCTGTCGCTGAAGGTCAAGCCGACACTCGATCTGCGACGACTCAATCCGCGCCTGCACGAGGCCGGACCGGAGAGCAAGCCGATGTTCGAGCTCGGCTCCAGTGGTCGACCTTGAGTCTTGGGCTGTTCCTGGAGGCGGCGCCTCCTGATGCATCCGTGAGGCAGGGTGTCGCCGAGCCGGCACTGGTCGGGACGTCGAGAATCGCAACGGAGGGTCGTCATGAATGCCTGCGTCGATCTTGTCCGGCGTCGTCGGATGCATGGACCCACCCGTGCCGCCGCGTCGTTGCCGCATCCGTTGCACTGTGCGGGACCGCTGCACAGGTTTGGTACCGGTCGTCTGTTCCCCGCTCGATGCGAGCACTGACCAGGATGTCGCAGATCCGCTCGTTTGAAGGCAAACAGCCGAGTATCGATGCGTCCGCGTGGGTAGACGCGACTGCGCTGATCATCGGCGACGTGACCTTGGGGCCGGGTGCCTCCGTCTGGCCTGCCTGCGTCATCCGGGCTGATATCCACCGGATCGAGATCGGTGCGCGCACCAACATCCAGGACGGCTCAATCCTACACGTCTCGCACGACAGCGGTTTCATGCCCGGCGGCGCTCCTCTCATCATCCACGAAGGCGTGACGGTGGGTCATCAGGTCGTCCTGCATGGTTGCGAGATCTACGAAGGCTGCTTGGTCGGAATTGGCGCGCGCGTCCTCGATCGTGCGGTGCTGCAGCCGCGGACTCTGCTGGGTGCCGGCTCATTGGTGGCGCCCGGGCAGGTCCTGGCGGGTGGCCATCTGTGGTTGGGCGCGCCCGCGCGGCGCGTGCGGAAGCTGACCGATCGAGAGCTCGAGTATCTGGAGTACGCGGCAGCCAACTACGTCCGGCTCGCTGCGCGGCATCGGGCGGCGTCGGGGCGAACGCAATAGCCTAAGACGCTGAGTAAACAAACATCCTGGCAGTCATCAGCTCGCCTTTCGATCGGCGCGACGCTCGGAAGGCGCCATTGTCAGGCACCGAGGTGCCTGAACAGGCCGGGGGCCTCCTTGCCCCGCACGGTCACACGGCAATACGTCAGCGTTTCCCTAGGAGCCTGGCAACTGGCGGTCGGCGATCCGGGATACGGATTCAAATCGACCGGTTGCATGGCCTGAGACGTGCTCAACGGCCCCTTCAGGTTTGGCTCGGGGGGCGCGCAGCCTGTGGTGGAAGGCTGGCGCCGGCGAGCTCCATTTCGCGGGCGTCCGGGGTCAGCGGCTCCGGGGATGTCACCCGATCCACATCCACCGCAACGTGCAATTCGTGGTGTCCGCCCCCGTAGAAGATGCCGCGAAACGGCGTGACGTCCTGGAAGTCGCGACCGACCGCCGTCGTGATGTGCTGCTCGCCCGGGACCTGGTTGTTGGTCGGGTCTAGATCGATCCAGCCGAGGTTGGGGAGGAACACCGACACCCAGGCGTGCGAGGCATCGGCGCCCTGGAGCTTGGGCTGCCCCGGCGGCGGCAGCGTCTCGAGATAGCCGCTGACGTAGCGAGCGGCGAGCCCGAGTCCGCGCAGCCCGGCGATGGCGACATGAGCAAAGTCCTGACAGACTCCTTTGCGCTGCTCCATGACCTCGGTAACCGGCGTGGCAACGGTCGTGGATGCCGGGTCATAGACGAAATCCTGGTAGATCCGTCCCATGAGGTCCATCGTCGCCTCGAGCAGCGGGCGCTCCGGTTGAAAAGACGCGGCCGCGTAGGCGCGCGCGTCCGGGTCCGGCGGGACCAGGGGCGAAGGCAGGGTGAAGATGCGCAGGTCCGTCATGGGTTCGTCATAGCGGTCAGCAAGTCGGGCCACGACCCGTTCCCAGGCCGGTGTCGAGGCCGGATCCGGTGCGGTCGGCGCCATCACCTCGACTTCGCTGCTTGCGCGCACTTCCAGGGCATCGTGCGACTGCTGGATGGAGAAATAGCTCACCCGGTTGCCGAAAAAATCCTCGTGCTCGCGGTGCACGGCGGGCCAGGGATCCACGCGGATCTGGGTTGCCAGACAATCCTGGCGCGGCGTCTTCGGCGGCTTCAGATGGGCGATGCTGTGACAGAGCGAGACCGGCTCTGCATACTCGTAGCGAGTCACGTGACTGATGCGGAATCTCATGCTGCGCCTCGCCCGACGGATCGCCGCAAGAGGCTGTGTGGCTGCTCTTCGTGACGGAAGTACTGGGCCGTGATGGCGTCCGAGATCGCCGCGAGCTGCTGATCTAGCTCACCCAGCACGGTTGCCAGGGTGGTGCGGCGCGTACCCGCCTTGTCCGATTGGACGAGGGTATCGATCTCGGCTAGACGGATACCGGTGAGACCTTTCAGCACGAGTTTTTCGACCGGCGCGCGTCCGACCGTCAATTCGCCTCGCGGAAGCTCTGAGACCAGGTGCTCGAGCATGACCAGCTGATAGGCGAGTGCACGGGGGTTGCCTTCGTCCTGGAACACGAGATCGAGCAGGGCGCCGATCCGGGTGCCGGCGCGATAGCGGCGCCGATAGGTGATGAGGCTGTCGGTCACGCCCAGCACCGCCTCGATCACCATGTTCTCGTCCTGCTCTCCCGCGATCGGAACCAGCATGGATCGCAAGAGGCTGGCAGTGGATGCGCCGCGCTCCAAGCGCCGGCCGATCTCGAGGAAGTGCCAGCCCTCGTTGTGGGTCATGTTCTCCTGGGTCAGCGCGGAAAAGGCGACGAGGGAGGTCACCAGGGGATCGAGCTCATCGAGCGCCAGCGAGAGCTGGTTGGGCGGCCGTTGGGTGAGGTTCGCCAGATGCCCTTCGATGTCGCTCACGATCCGCCAGGTGTCTGCGGAGAGTCGGTCGCGCACCGAGTACGCAGCCTGACCCAGCGCCTCGAGGGTCTGCGGCAAGCCGCCGAGGCGTGAGGAATCCGAGATCAAGGAGAGCATCTCCGGGATCGGGTCGCGGAGGCGTTCGTCGGCATCGGTGCCGACGAATCCCGGGAACGACTGGGTCTGATTGGTGAGGGCTTCCAATAAGGACCGCAGACAGCAGAAGTGCGCGTTCGATGCATCGATGGTGCTCCGCTCGTACAGCTTGAAGATGGTGATCCGCAACAGCCGTACCAGCCCCTCGGCGCGCTCGGCATAACGCCCGATCCAAAAGAGATTGTCGGCGACCCGACTGGAGACCTCGCTTTCCTGCGTGACCGCGGGGGTCTGCAGCTCGCCCGTCGCCAGCAGGCTTTCCTGGCGCTCAGGCTCCGACGCCAAGACCCAGGCATCCTTTGCCAGCCCCCCAAGTTGGTTGGATACGAGCGCGGCGTCATGGGTCAGGGTGATTCGCCCGAGTCCGCCCGGCATGACCGTATAGCCATCCTCTTCGGCGATCAGGAAGGTGCGCAGGACACTCGGCCGCGGCTCGAGATGCTGTCCGATGAGCGCTGGGGCCGTCGAGGGATGCACGCGTTCCTGCGCGACATAGCTCCCCGGATGGGCCTTGATCCCCTGGATCAGCGCGTCGCGGGCGGGCGGCTCCATCGCTGCGGGGAAGAGGCAGCGCTGCCCCTGGGGCTTGGCGAGACATTTGATGATGAGTCGGTCGAGATGCTCCAGGACATGAGCGCGGGACTGCGGGTCGCCGCACCACCAGGTCTCGATGTCGGGGAGCAGGAGGTCCTCGCCGAGGAGCTCTCGACAGAGGTTTGGAAGGAATGCCATCAGTGCTGGATGCTCCAAGATCCCGCTGCCGAGGGCGTTGGCGACGACCAGATTGCCGGCCCGCACGGCCTGCACCAGGCCCGGGACGCCGAGCATCGAATCCTCGCGTAGCTCGAGGGGGTCGCACCACCCGTCATCCACCCGCCGCAAGACCGCGTCGATCCGCTCCAGCCGGCCCAGGGTGCGGAGCCAGAGCGCACCGTCTCGCACCGACAGGTCGCCCCCCTGGACCAAGGTGTAGCCGAGATAGTTGGCGAGATAGGCGTGCTCGAAGTAGGCCTCGTTCGCCGGACCCGGCGTCAGCACGACCACCCGCTGATGCTCGGCCCGTCTGGGCGCGAGCCCCGTCAGGGTTCGGCGCATCGAGCGGAAGAATCCGGCAAGTCGGTGCACGTGCGAGTCTCTGAACATGCTGGGCAGGACACGCGACAGGACAACGCGGTTCTCCAGGGCGTAACCGACGCCGAGGGGACTCTGGGTGCGGTCGCTGATGACGCGCCATCGCCCGTCCGGCATCCGCGTCAGATCGGCCGCGTAATGGATCAGGGGAACCTGTCCGGCGACCTCGATACCGTGGCAGGCGAGAAGGTAATCGGCGTTGGAGTCGATGAGCTCGGCCGGCAGCAGGCCGGTGCGGATGAGTCGGCGCCGGCCATAGAGATCGAGCAGGATCTGATTGAACAGCTCGGCGCGTTGGATCAGTCCACGCTCGAGGTCGGCCCACTCCTCGCTGCGGATCAGCAGCGGGAGCAGGTCCAACTCCCAAGGGCGTGACATGCCCTGGGGATCCCCGTTGAGGTTATAGGTCACTCCGTTGTCGCGGATCAGGCGCGACGCCTCACGCCAGCGTGCCTCGATCCCGCTCGGTCCGAGCAGACGCAAGGCATCGAGGACGTACTGCCAATGCGGGCGCACCTCGCCTTCGGCGGTCCGCATCTCGTCGTAGCAGTCGGACAACGGCGAGTAGGCATCGACCAGACCCGACGGATCGAGTGTGTGTATCGGGTCGGGGACAGACATGGTGCAGCGCTCGTTCCGGGAGTTCCAACTCAGAGAGACGCTGATTGATCGGCCATCCTGGCCGACAATCAGTATGGAGAGCGAAAACGCAGTTTCAGCTTTCCTTCATGTTCAGCTGCTTACGCGATTGAAAACCGCCGGGACTTCCTGCCCCGAAAAGCAAGCGCTGAGCTCTTCAGCGCTTTCTCAGC
>Ga0316577_10000722_pt1 | contig 14055 bp, 16 predicted proteins | sample S5NA_FD_203073 | JGI IMG/M metagenome (GOLD analysis project Ga0316577, IMG submission 203073) | Rhizosphere microbial communities from salt marsh grasses in Alabama, United States - S5-7_050615r2r1 | ecosystem: Host-associated > Plants > Roots > Rhizosphere | place: USA: Alabama | collected... | reverse complement strand
AATATCTCTTTAAAAATAAGGAATGAGCACTTTTCATGTGCCGATATGAGGTGTCATGGGTCTATTTGTAGATAAAATATTAGGTGCGTTTTCCAGTGATCTTGCTATCGATCTTGGCACTGCAAACACACTTGTTTATGTTAAAGGGAAGGGCATTGTATTGAATGAGCCCTCTGTGGTTGCGGTTCGAACGGACAACCGGATGAAAAACCGCGTCCTTGCTGTTGGTCTTGAGGCTAAGAATATGCTGGGCAGGACACCCGGCCATATTGTAGCCATTCGACCCATGCGTGATGGGGTTATCGCTGATTTTGAAGTTACCGAGGCGATGCTCCGACATTTTATCCACAAGGTCCATAACCGGCGTACATTTGTTAGGCCGAGAATTGTTATTGCCATTCCGTCCGGAATTACGCAGGTTGAAAAACGTGCTGTCAGGGAATCCGCTGAATCTGCAGGGGCGCGCGAAGTATTTCTGATCGAAGAACCCATGGCCGCCGCAATCGGAGCCGGTCTTCCGATTACTGAACCCATCTGCAACATGGTTGTCGATATCGGCGGTGGCACAACAGAGGTTGCAGTAATATCTCTAGCGGGAATTGTTTACAGCAGATCGATCAGGGTCGCTGGCAACAAGATGGATTCTGCGATCATTCAGTATATCAAACGTAAGTACAACCTTTTGATCGGTGAACGAACCGCTGAAATTATTAAAACCACAATCGGAAATGCATACCCGGAAACCCAGGATCTGGAGACAATAGAAGTCAAGGGCAGAGACCTTGCATCCGGAATACCCAAGATTCTGGCCATTGATTCGGAGGAGATACGGGTTGCCATTTCAGAGCAGATAGATGCTATTGTGGAAACCGTCAAAATAGCTCTGGAACAAACGCCGCCGGAGCTTGCTGCAGATATCGTGGACAGAGGAATCGTTCTGACAGGAGGCGGTGCATTATTAAAAAATATGGACAAACTTCTCAGGGAGGAAACCAGCCTTCCGATAACTATAACCGAGGATCCGTTATCAACGGTGGCGCTTGGCTCAGGTGCAGCTCTCGACAGCATTGAAATCCTCAAACAAGTTGTGATTATATAGTTTCATGTTCCCCAAAAAGATGGTCATGATTGTTGGAGTGATCGTTTTGATTGCTGTCAACATCATACTCCTTTCTGTTTCTAATCGTCGCTATCAATCGTATGGCCCAGGGCGGATAGCTATCTCTTTAATTGCCCCTTTTCAGGAGGCTGTTTCCCGTTCAATTCGTTTTGTAAAAGATATCTGGGTCCACTATTTCTTTCTTGTTGAAGCGGCAATAGAAAACGATAATTATAAAAAAGCATTCAGTCATTCGGTTGAAAGAAACAATCTGTATAAGGAACTTAAGCTTTCCAACATTCGTCTTCGAAGCTTACTTGATTTTCAGAAAACTATTACCGATAAAGTAATTGCTGCCGAGGTTATCGGCAAAGATCCCTCTCCCTGGTTTAAGACGATAATGATAAACAAAGGTAAAGATGATGGTGTGAAAAAAGGTGCGGCGGTTGTGATTCCTGAAGGAATTGTGGGACAGGTTGCAGAGGTCTCGCTCCATAATTCAAAGGTTCTTCTGATTATTGATCCTAACAGTGCGGTTGATGCACTGGTCCAGAGGAGCAGAGCACGAGGGATTATTAAGGGCGGGTTTGCGGACCGATGTGTTTTTAAATATGTTCTGCGCAAGAAAGGGATTGCAGTTGGGGATACCGTTGTTTCATCCGGGTTGGATGGTGTTTTTCTAAAAGGACTCCCCGTGGGCCAGGTTTCGGACGTTGTCAAACCCAATTCAGGTATTTTTCAGGAAGTGACAGTTACCCCGTGCGTTGATTTCGAAAAACTTGAAGAGGTTCTGGTTGTATTGAACCTCAAAAAGCATATGTTTCAGAGCGAGCAATGACGTATTGTTTTCATGTCGGTATCTGTATTTGTCTGGTGCTTCTTCAGACAACTATTATGCCCTATTTCCATTTGTTCGACAGGTTTTATGATCTGCTTTCCCCGTTTGTTATTTATTTAAGTCTTTTTCATTCTCTTCGTCAAAGCATACCTGTCATACTCTTTTTTGGAATTGTGATGGATAGCCTATCCGGAGGTCCGTTTGGGCTATATTTAACAACCTATATCTGGCTCTTTGTAGGGGTTCGGTGGATCATTACATTTTTACATGTAGGAGACAGCTTTCTTTTACCATTTATTGTTGCTGCAGGCGTGTTACTGCAAAATTTCATATTTATAGGAACCATTGCAATGTTCGAACCGGGCGCGCAATTTTTATCAGCTGCCATAAGCACGGTTACGATACAGGTTTTGTGGGCAATATTTACCGGCCCGATTTTTCTAATATTTTTTAATTATTTTCATAAAAGATGGAATAGCTGGCTTAAGAAAGTGGTTGTTAAAGAAAATTGATTCATAGCAAATTTAGAACTTTTAGCGTTTTAAAACGTATAAAAAAAGAAATTCATTGAGGTCCCCTTTGGGCAAGTATTTAAAAACCGCAGATACCGATTGGTACAAACAACGTTTAATACGGGTGATGTTATGCGTTTCAGGAGCCTTTTTTATTCTTTTAATACGTTTATTTTATCTTCAGGTAATTCAGGGACAGGAGTTAAGGCGACTTTCAGAAAACAACTGTATTCGGCTGCAAAGTACAGATGCTTACAGAGGGATGATTTTTGATCGTAATGGAATACTTCTTGTTGATAATCGGCCGTCGTTTGATCTTAGTATTATTTTAAAAGACGCCAAACCGGTTGATCTTACTATTGAAAAGTTGGCTAAACTGATTGAGGTTCCTGTATCGGAGCTTATGAAAAAAATTGGCCATAATAAAGGTATTTCGTCCTATAAACCGATTCTTTTAAAACAGGATATCGGGCGAGATGCCCTTGCGGCTGTCGAGGTTCGAAAATTCGATCTTCCCGGCATTGTCGTAGATGTCAAGCCTCGAAGACACTACATCAAAAGGCAGAGTGCCGCTCATCTGATCGGATATTTGAGTGAAATCAATTCTGATGAACTCAAATCGGGGAAGTATCTGGAGTGTAAAGGCGGTGATTTTATTGGAAAGTTTGGCGTTGAGAAGGGATTTGAGCAGTTTCTAAAGGGAAAGCGAGGGGGGCGACAGGTCGAAGTCAATGTCATGGGACAGGTTGTTAAAGTCTTAAAAACGGTTGATGCGCTGCCCGGACAAAATATATATTTGACCATTGACTACATTCTGCAGAAAAAGGCGGAAGCACTTTTAGAAGACGCAGCCGGTGCCGTGGTAGCTATGGATCCGGAGACAGGAGACATACTTGTAATGGCAAGCTCACCTTCATTTGACCAGAATGCTTTTGTTGACGGTATGTCATACAAACAATGGGAGTCTTTGATTTCCAATCCGTTGAGGCCCATGGAAAACAAGGCGGTTCAGGGTGAGTATCCTCCTGCATCTACCTTTAAGATTGTGACCGCAATTGCAGGGCTGGAGGAAGGTGTTATCGATGAGAACACAACCATGTACTGTCCGGGCTATTATAAATACGGAAATCGTATTTATAGATGCTGGAGACGCGGGGGCCACGGCAGCGTAAATATTTTTAAAGCATTGTCTGAATCCTGTGACGTCTTTTTTTATCAGGTGGGTCAAAAGCTGGGTATAGATAGACTCGCGTTTTACGCTAAGGCATGTGGATTGGGTTCGGCAACCGGGATAAATCTGGACGATGAGGCAGAAGGGCTGATTCCAACCTCCGCCTGGAAAAAGCGGCGAACCGGCATTTCCTGGCAAGGAGGAGAGACCCTTTCAGTGGCCATCGGGCAAGGATATAATCTATCAACGCCCTTGCAGATGTTGGTTTTGACTTCGGCGTTGGCAAATGGCGGAACAAGATATAAGCCACTCATACTGAAATCGGTTAAAACAGCAGATGGTGATATTGTTATTCAAACCAAAAAACAGGTTATCGGAATGCTGCCCGCCAGCAAAAACACATTGTCGATCGTCAAAAAAGGTCTGAGGGAGGTGGTTAACAGTCCCAAAGGAACCGGATGGATCGCACATATAAAAGGTATGGATATCAGTGGAAAAACCGGAACTGCACAGGTGGTGGGACGTGCGAATGATTCCCATCTATCCGAGAAAGATATACCAGACCATTTCAAAGCTCATGCATGGTTTGTGTCTTATGCGCCATCGGTCGATCCACAAATAGCTGTTGCCGTGTTTATAGAACATGGCGGACACGGATCATCTGCAGCGGCGCCCATAGCAAGAGAAATAATTAGGACATATTTGGAAAAGGATGAATATGGCAGTCAGCTTAACGCTGAAATCTCCAAGCAATAATATTATCCATGTGGAGTGTAACGACCATGTTTGATCGGCGGTTTGTAACATACTTTGATTGGGGTTTATTAGGACTTACTTTTTTAATCGGACTAATAGGTCTTGTTACGCTATACAGCGCGGTAACATCAGCGACTCCCACGCCGCAAAAAACACTCTATTTTAAACAGATGATCTGGTATGGGGTTGGGATGGCCGGTATGGTTTTCTGTTTTCTGGTTAATTATAAATCATTGTATCGATGGGCTCCAGCAATCTATGTGGTATGCATATTGCTTTTGATATACGTTTTAATAATGGGGAAATATGGAGGGGGAGCAAGGCGCTGGCTCGTACTGGGCCCTATTTCAATTCAACCTTCGGAACTTGTCAAGATTGCCGTGATCATTACTCTGGCAAGATACTATTCCAAATTTTCAGATACCAGAGGTTTTACCTTGCGAGAACTTTTTACCCCTTTGATATTGACGGCAATTCCTTTTATTTTAATCGTTAAGCAACCGGATTTAGGGACAGCCATGGTGGTGGTTTTGATTGCCGGTTTCATGACTGTTTTTGTAAAAATTGAAAGACGCTCGCTTTTATGTATTGTTTCCGCATGTACGATAACCGGTCCTTTGGTCTGGTTTTTACTGAAAGGTTACCAGAAGAAACGGATATTAACATTTATAAATCCAGACCGTGACCCGCTGGGTGCAGGCTATCATATTATACAATCTAAAATTGCCATAGGTTCCGGCATGATCTTCGGCAAGGGATATTTGAAAGGAACCCAGAACGCACTCTCCTTTTTACCTGAGCAGCATACCGATTTCATATTTTCAGTTTTGGCTGAGGAATGGGGATTTTTGGGGTCGGTGGTTATACTTTTTCTTTTTCTTATGCTTATTATCTGGGGATTAAATATTGCTTATAGATGCAGAGATCCTTTTGGCACGATTCTGGCTGTAGGCATCACGGCAATGATGTTCTGGCAGATTTTTATTAATGTTGGGATGGCTATGGGCCTGATGCCTATTGTCGGTGTGACGCTGCCGTTTATCAGTTATGGAGGATCATCCATCGTTAGCATAATGATTTGTGTCGGCCTTTTAATGAGCATCAGCATGAGGCGCTTCCTGTTTGAATAATCACGAAACATGATGCGTGAGTTAACCGGACAATGTGTTCTCAGCTATTTTTCGTGGATTCACTTTTTCAAAGGTCTCTATCCTAGAAGGATGATGTGCACCGGCTTGTCCGGGTTATGGAGGTTGTATGAAAAAAACAAAGAAGCCCCAAACCATAAACACGTTGCTGGGATCCGGTACCAGTATTGAAGGGACAATCGAGTTTAATAATACCGTCAGGCTGGACGGAAATGTTACAGGAAAGATTAGCAGCAATCAAGGTACTGTTATCATAGGGGAAAAGGCTGTTGTGAACGCAGAGATAATTGTTGATACGGCAATAATCATGGGTGAGGTAAACGGTACAATCCATGCAAAGGAAAAAATTGAGGTGTATTCGCCGGGTCGTATTACAGGTGATATTCGGGCCCCAGTTGTTTTGATTGAATGCGGAGTTGTTTTTAATGGAAATTGTTTTATGAAAGTCTGAATTCATTATTTTATCAGTGTAACAAATTTAATTTTAACGGGAAATAATGCATAAAAGAAAAATAAAAAAAACCTTTGACAACCTTTATAACTGATGTTATAGACCGCCGAGTTAAAAACATGAGTTTGTATAAATTGCGATTACAGGTTTCACGGATGGAGGATCTATAGATGAAAATAGTTGGTTTAAACCGGAAAGGATGGATTATCTTCTATTTTATATTAGCCTCTTTATGGTTTGCGGGAGTTGCTTTTGGTGCAGGTGGAATAACGGTTATTCCTGATTGGACGCTTTTCGTTCAAATTGCCAATTTTCTCCTGATTGTATGGGTGTTAAATATAGTTTTATTCAAGCCGATTCGCAACATTTTGATCCAAAGAAAGGAAAAAGTTACCAGCCTTGAGCAGAATGTCGAAGCTTCAGACAAGGAAGCAAAAGAAAAAAACGAGGCCTTTGATTCGGGGATTAGAGATGCCAGGGCGAAAGGATTAAATGAAAAAAGTGTCCTGTTAAATGAGGCTGCTGACGAAGAAAGGGAGATCGTCGATAAAATTAATCAAAAGGCTCAGGCAGACCTTGCCGAGGTGCGTGAAAAGATTGCGAAGGATGCCGAGGCGGTAAGGGCTTCTCTGCAAAAGGAGATTGATACCTTTGCGAGTGCTATTGGTGAAAAAATTCTGGGGAGGGCTGTTTAATGAACCTGATTACTAAAAGACGGTCCGGTGTTGGTCGTAAGAATCTGATGATAACAAAAAGTTCAGCCATGATGGTTATAGTGATATTGGCCGTGTTTTTATTTTGCTTTGTCGGATCGGTTGCAGCGTCGTCAGAAGGTGAGGGCGGCCATGAAGGGGTTAAAGGATGGGTGGCGACAGATACCTACCGGATCATGAATTTTTCTGTTTTGGTGATCGGCCTTTTTTTTCTGTTACGCAAACCCGTATCTCAGGCGCTAAATTCCAGAATTAAAGGCATAAAAGATCAGCTTAGCGAGTTGGAAGCCAAGAAAAAGGATGCCGAAAAAGAGTTGGAAAAATACACGGAAAGGCTTTCGCATTTGGAACAGGAGGCCGAAAAGATTATTGAAGAGTATATAAGGCAGGGAAACGAGGCCAAAGCGAGGATCATTGATGAGGCGAAAAAGACCGTCGAGAAATTAGAAGAACAGGCCCGACGCAATATTGAGCATGAGTTCAAACAGGCCAAAATAAAGCTTCGGCAAGATATACTCGAAAAAGCGCTTGTTAATGCTGAAACGTTGATAAAGAATAATATTACAACTCAGGATCAGGATAAACTGGTAGATGAATATTTAGAGAAGGTGGTGGCATAATGAAGAATTTGAAAATAGCCCGGCGTTATGCCAAGGCACTTCTGATTATCGGCAAAGAGGATGATAAGGCTGAGAGTTATAAAGAAGAACTCGGTCGATTTTCAGATTTAATTGCGAGTCAAAAAGAGCTTGAGCAGGCAATTACAAACCCCCTTTATGACGTGGGAGGTCGTAAAAAAGTTTTGCAGGCAGTTATTGACAAACTAAGCATTTCCAAAGTGATGTCATCTTTCCTGCTTTTGCTGTTTGACAAAGGACGGTTTGGATATTTAAGTGATATCAATGAGTTTTATAAAAAACTGGCGGATGAACTAAAAGGTATTGTGCGTGCCAGTCTGGTTTCCGCCGCTGAGTTGTCATCCGAAACCGTTGAAAAAATCCGTACTACCCTGTCGAAAAAGACAGGTAAAGATATTATTCTGGAGGTTGAACAGGACCCCAGCCTGATAGGGGGAATCGTCTCCCGGATAGGTGATCTCGTTTTGGACGGTAGCATCAAAACACAATTACTCAATATGAGAGAATCTTTAAAAAGGGGTGAGAGTGTATAATGGAACTAAAAGCTGAAGAAATAAGTCAGATCATTAAGGAACAGATTAAGGATTACGACAAGAAAGTTGAATTGAGTGAAACAGGGGTTGTCTTGTCGGTGGGTGATGGTATTGCCAGAGTGTATGGTCTGGACAAAGTTATGGCTATGGAGCTGGTTGAATTCCCGGGTGGCATTTATGGTCTTGTGCTGAACCTTGAGGAAGACAACGTGGGCGTTGCCGTTATGGGTGATGACTTTGATATCAAAGAAGGTGACATGGTCAAGCGTACCGGCCGCATTGCTGAGGTCCCTGTGGGAGAAGCCGTATTGGGACGGGTGGTGTCAGCAGTGGGTGAGCCTATCGATGGCAAGGGACCCATAGATGCCAAGGAAACCAGAAGGGTCGAGATGGTTGCGCCGGGTGTTATTGCCAGAAAGGGTGTGCATGAACCCATGTACACCGGGGCAAAAGCGGTTGACGCCATGACACCGGTGGGCCGAGGACAGCGGGAGCTGGTCATTGGTGACCGGCAGATCGGTAAAACGGCTCTTGTGGTGGATGCCATCATTAACCAAAAAAATACGGATGTTTACTGTATTTACGTGGCCTGCGGCCAGAAGAAATCTACAGTTGCTCAGGTCGTAGCCGCGCTTGAAAAACACGGGGCCATGGAATATACTACGGTTGTTGCTGCCTGTGCCAGCGACCCGGCGACATTACAATATATCGCCCCTTATGCGGGATGCGCGATGGGGGAATATTTCCGGGACAAAAAAATGCATGCACTCATCATTTATGATGACCTTTCGAAACAGGCGGCGTCATATCGCCAGGTTTCGCTTCTTTTAAGACGTCCGCCAGGTCGTGAAGCCTATCCCGGCGATATTTTTTACAATCACTCCCGTCTGCTGGAGCGAGCCGCCAAGCTCAACGACGACCTGGGTGCCGGATCTCTGACGGCGCTTCCGATTATCGAGACCCAGGCCGGTGACGTTTCCGCATATATTCCGACCAATGTTATTTCCATTACCGACGGCCAGATTTTTCTTGAGCCCAGTCTGTTTTTTGCGGGGGTTCGGCCTGCAATCAATGTCGGACTTTCGGTCTCGCGCGTGGGGGGTGCGGCTCAGGTCAAGGCCATGAAACAGGTGGCCGGTACTCTGCGGCTGGATTTGGCACAATACCGTGAACTTGAAGCGTTTGCCGCTTTTGGAAGCGACTTGGACAAGGCGACTCAGGCACAGCTTTCCCGTGGAGAAAGACTCGTTGAAATTTTGAAGCAGCCTCAGTTCCAACCGCTCTCGGTTGAAAAACAGGTGACCATACTCTATGCGGGAACAAAAGGTTTTCTGGACAAGTATCCGGTTAACGTTTTAGAGAAATATGAGGCAGGCCTGTACTCATTTATTGAAGACAGGTATCCTCATATTTTTACTGAAATTGCGGAGAAACAGGAAATATCAGAAGAGCTTGACAAAGTCATGAAAGAGGCCTTGAACGCTTATGATGAGGAGTTCAAGGATACAATCAAATAGTTGTTTGTTGTTTATTGAGTTATATAATTTAGGTAAACGAAACAAAATAACAAATAACTTGAATTATAAAGGCTGATTTGTATGGCGACGTTAAAAGAGGTCAAAACAAAAATAGGTGCGGTAAAGAAGACAAAGCAAATCACAAAAGCCATGAACATGGTGGCTGCTTCCAGACTGCGTGGCGCCCAGAACAATATGGAGGGTTTTCGACCCTATGCTGAAAAGTTCGCCGAAGTTCTTGGGGGTCTTTCAGGTAGAGCAGGAGATGAAACCAACCCTCTTCTGTTGCCGCATGAGGAAGTCATAAAAAAACATATTGTTTTGTGCACTTCCGATCGGGGGTTGTGCGGCGGTTTTAATGCACACCTTATTTCCAAAGCCAATACATTTATAAAAGAATCCGGAGACGATGAGGATATAGAGTTCTCCGTTACAAACTTTGGCAAAAAGGGACGTGATTGGTGCCGTAAAAAACAAATTCCTAGAATTAGCGAGCATATTGGGGTCATTGGGACTGTGATTAAGTTCAATATTGCTTCCGCGGTTGGCAAAGGCTTGATAGACGGATTCCTTAATGGAGAATATGACGAGGTCTATGTTGTTTATTCAGAGTTCATCAGCATGGGACGACAGGTCGCGACAATAAAACAGTTGCTTCCGATCCCGCCATTGGAAGCCGATGAGGATGAGACTGAAGACCAGGACAAGCCGTATCTGGCGGAGCATATTTGTGAACCGTCTCCTGATGAGCTTCTGGGTGAGTTGCTGCCAATGAGCGTATATGCCCAATTGTACAGGGCGTTGCTGGAGACGTCCACCAGTGAACATGCCGCACGGATGATGGCCATGGACAATGCGTCCAAGGCTTGTGACGATATGATAGAAAATCTTACTCTGGCATACAACAAGGCTCGACAGGCATCCATTACCGCTGAGTTGATGGATATCGTCGGTGGTGCCGAGGCCCTTAAAGGGTAAACCTGGGGAATAATCACTCGTTGTTTGTTGATCGATTAACAAAGAACAAATAACAGATTCGGAGGTCTATAGATGGGAGAGAATATAGGTAAAATTATGCAGGTTATGGGGCCTGTGGTTGATGTGGAGTTTGAACAGGGTAAACTCCCTACGATTCTTACTTCACTTCTGATCAGCAATCCAGCCATCAGCGATGAGGCTGACAATCTTGTTGTTGAGGTTGCGCAGCACCTGGGCGATAATGTTGTCCGTACCATAGCAATGGATGTAACCGACGGTCTTGTCAGGGGGATGCCGGTCAAGGATACAGGAAAGCCCATATTAATGCCGGTGGGTGCAGCCGGACTTGGGCGAGTTCTTAATGTGGTCGGAAGGCCGGTGGACGGTTTGGGACCGGTCAGCCAGGAAAAGATGATGCCTATACATCGTCATGCCCCGAAGTTTACGGAGCAGGATACCACGGTTCGTGTTCTCGAGACCGGTGTTAAGGTTATTGATCTGCTGGTGCCATTTCCCAGGGGGGGTAAGATGGGGATGTTCGGGGGCGCCGGTGTGGGGAAAACCGTTATCATGATGGAAATGGTACACAATATTGCCATGCAGCACGGCGGTATTTCCGTTTTTGCCGGAGTTGGTGAACGGACTCGTGAGGGGAATGACCTTTACCATGAGATGAAGGATTCCGGGGTTCTTCCCAAGGCAGCCCTTATATATGGACAAATGACCGAACCTCCGGGAGCCAGGGCTCGGGTTGCACTTTCAGCCCTGACCGCCGCGGAATATTTCAGGGATGAAGAAGGGCAGGACGTGCTTATTTTCATCGACAACATCTTCCGGTTTACCCAGGCCGGATCCGAGGTTTCCGCACTTCTGGGACGAATGCCATCGGCGGTAGGATATCAACCGACCCTCGCCGTCGACCTGGGCGAACTTCAGGAGCGGATCACATCGACAGACAAAGGCTCGATTACGGCAGTACAGTGTGTTTATGTGCCTGCAGATGACTTGACGGACCCGGCGCCGGCGACAACCTTTGCACATCTCGACGGTACGGTGGTTCTTTCCCGGCAACTGGTGGAACTCGGGATATATCCTTCGGTGGATCCTCTTGATTCCACATCCAGAATTCTCGATGCGGCCTATATCGGTGATGAGCATTACCACACTTCCCGTCAGGTTCAGCAAATCCTCCAAAAATATAAAGAACTTCAGGACATTATCGCAATATTGGGAATAGACGAGTTGTCTGATGAAGACAAAATTACGGTGGCACGCGCAAGGAAAATACAGCGATTCTTGTCTCAGCCTTTCCATGTTGCAGAAGTGTTCACCAACGTCCCCGGGGCTTATGTAAAGATCGAAGATACTGTAAAAGGCTTTAAAGAAATCGTTGAAGGCGTACACGATGATATCCCTGAACAGGCCTTCTACATGGTTGGGGGGATTGATGAGGTTATAGAAAAGGCCAAAAAGATGGCCGAATAAATATAGTTGTGAGGGAAACGGATGGCTGGAAATATTACATTAGAAGTGGTTACCCCTGAAAAAGTGGTGGTTAGCGAAGAAGTCCAAATTGCGGTGGCTCCCGGCAGTCTCGGTGAGTTTGGCGTACTTGTGGGCCATACCACTTTTTTGACGACCCTAAAAACAGGTACGATTCACTATACGGGTGCAGACGGGGGGCAAAGATATATTTTTGCCAGCGGTGGATTTGCCGAGGCGCTCCCGGATAGGCTTACGGTGTTGGCAGAATCGGCTGAAAGAAGGCGTGATATAGATACCGAACGTGCAAAGGCTGCACTGGAACGAGCCCAGAAACGTCTGGAAAAATCGACTGATGATATCGACTTCGCAAGGGCCAAAGCAGCTTTGGAAAGAGCCTTGCACCGAATAAGACTTGCTGAAACAAGGCAATAGTAAAAAGTACCGTTGGTTTTTGAGGTTATATTTATTCCTGAGATACGGGGAATGAGTGTTGGATTCATATAACGAGGGCAGACCAATAATTTGGTTTGCCCTTTTTGTTTTAACGCAAAGGAGGGAAAGGTTTTGCGGGAGGACTTATGGGTGATGATAGAGAGGAGACTACCGAGGTTAACACCATACATGATTTTATGATGATTGAAAACATTTTGCGTAACCGGCTAAGGAATAAATCTTGACTTTCACTTATATAAAATATTATATTAAATGAACAGATTATGAGGTGTTAGGTTGGATAACGAAATTATCTTAAGACAATTTGAAGAAATTGAAAAAAAAGTTGAAAAATTAATCGACGTTTATAAGTCACTTGAGGCGACAAATCTAGAACTTAGGAATAAAATTAAGAGATTAGAGGAAGAGCTTCAAGGTAAGGTTGATGCTGAAAGCAAATACACACAAGAGAAGAATTTGATCCGGTCAAAGATTGATAGTCTTTTGGTCAGGCTAGAGGATATTACAGAGATTGAATAGAGGCCAAAAGGGATGATCCTAAAAAGGAAGAAGAACTTATTCATTGGACCAACTTGTAACAATAGAACTTTTTGGGCAGCCTTATACGTTTAAAACAGAGTCAGATATAACCAATGCCAAAGAGGTTGCCGATTACCTTGTCAAAGAAGTGACGAAGGTTGAAACTCAACATTCGACTCAGTCATCTGTTACTAAATTTGCGACTTTGATTTTAGCTGCACTTAATATTGCGAATGAAAATATTGAGCAAAGAAGAAAATATTCAGACTTGTTGATACATATTTCAAAAAAATCAGCGAATCTGATACGTGAATTGGATGCTGTGGTGACTGATTGAAGGTTTTTAACAAGTTGGAACCCACTAAGTTTGTATTTTCCCTGATCTTCCTTAATGTCTGTATGTATCAAGAACGAATTTAGCCAGTCTTTGTTATCCTCCCAGGATAAAAATTGATCTTAATGTTTTTTTTAAACCGGGCGGTTGACCCCTGCCGTGTTTGTGATTGGAAGATGTTCTTTGACCCAACATCTATTTGAAGAGAGCCTTCCCTGATTTTGGTGTGCATGTTCTGCTTGTACAGAAAAGCCTAAAAAAATTAAAAGGCGAACACTTTATCTTTTTGGTTCAAAGACCTCCCAACACGGCATTGTGGCAGGGGTCCTGCTTAATTCAGATCAAAGATGGCGATCAATCTGACATGACAGAAAGTGGGATGCAAATCTATTATAGCATTAAATGCATACAGAAATAATTATTTTTTAGCTATCTTACCTTTCTTTTCCTAAAATTCTCATTCATAATCTGCCTTATTATAACATTCTTCATGAGTCGTATCATATAGCGGCTAATTTAATATTATCTGATATTAAATTGACAAAGTGAAACTTGCAGGTAGAACGTAGCGGTTTAATCTTGATGAGAGTGTTACATATGAATATTTCCGGGGAGTAGGCTAATGAATGAATATAATTTATTAATAGGGATGATTGCATTCGTAATTGGCTTTGCAATTGCCTATTGGGTTAAAGGGATAATCGTAGCTCAAAAAGTTAAGGCGGCTGAAAGGGAGACTTCACGAATATTAGAGGATGCCAAGAGAAGATCAGAAACTCTGATAAAAGAAGCCCAGCTGGAGGTCAAAGACAAACTTTTCAAGATGAAAAGTGACTTTGATGCTGATACTAAAGAGACTCTATATGAATTGAAAGAAAAAGAGCAACGATTGATACAAAAAGAGGAGAAT
>Ga0316577_10000721_pt1 | contig 14069 bp, 11 predicted proteins | sample S5NA_FD_203073 | JGI IMG/M metagenome (GOLD analysis project Ga0316577, IMG submission 203073) | Rhizosphere microbial communities from salt marsh grasses in Alabama, United States - S5-7_050615r2r1 | ecosystem: Host-associated > Plants > Roots > Rhizosphere | place: USA: Alabama | collected... | reverse complement strand
CAGAGAGGCCAGCATTTTCTGTCGATTGCCGTCGATCTCGGTCCGCACCTCCGGCGCTTCGCCGCTCACCAGCCGCGTCGCCAATCTTCCGCCCATGAAATGGTCCCGGACGATCTCTACCACGTCCTCGGGGTGCACTCCGGAGTACCACACGCCCTCGGGGTAGACCACCATGTTCGGGCCCCGGGTGCAGAGACCGAGAGAGCCGCAGGTGGTGACCTGAACGTCCGCGGCCAGCCCCTGGCGGGCGAGTTCCCGCCGCAGGGCGTCGATTGTCCGAGCGGAGCCGTTGGCGGAGCAGGAGGGAGCCCCTTCGGCCTTCTTCTGGTCGCAGGCGTAGACGTGCAGTCGGAACGGTTCCATCGGTCCTGTCCTTCCTGTTTGCTGGTGAGGCCGGTAGGCCGAACGCCACCTCCGACCTGCTCGATGAGCTACATCATGTGGAGGGCTGGCCCTGTCCTGTCTCAGCTTCCTGGCCGAGCTCTGGTTCAGGTAGGCCACATGGCCGTTCTCACACTACGTGTACTCCACGCGATCGTTGTAGTTCTGGTCGAAGCTACCCTGATGCCACCATGAAGTGGAGGTACGGATCCTTGGCCATGGCCAGGCCTAGCGGCTCCGCTTCGTTGGGATACCCTCCGAATCCGGCGCTCCCGTTGCCCCAGCGCCCGGTGTGCCCACCCAGGTAGTACTGGAGGTCGGTAGAGAATCCGAGCTCCTCGTGCAGGTACTGCGTGAAGGCCGACATGAAGGCTCCGGCTTTCGTCTCCTCCTTCCATCCAGACGAGAACCGGTTTTACGTTTTCACCGCGGGGCGGGTCTCATTCTCTGTGTGCTTCCGACCCGCCCCGGACCGGGTGTGTCCGGCCACCGGGCGGGTTCCGGCCCCGGGCGCGCTCTTGCCGGATGCGATAGGATAGTCGGTAAGCCCGAGCCGGGGCTCGAAATCGAGCCGGAACACCAATGCCCGATGGAGAATCGAGCACGAACCGTGAACAGCGATCCTTTCCCGGCGTTGCGCCGGACGACGGAGGATGTGACCAGGGCCAGTTCCCTACTGGTGGCTCTCCTTTTCTGGGGCACCACGGCGCCCCTTCAGGCCCAGGCAGGCCCCCTGGGCGTGGAAGAATCCGTCACCCTGGCCCTGGAGGCGAATCCGGGGTTCCAATCCATCCGGGCTGCTCTGGACGCAACCCGGGCCGACCTCACCGTCGCCCGATCCAGCCGGTATCCGTCTCTGGGCCTCTCTGCCTCCGCAGCCCGCTACGAGACTGCTGGCTCCGGTGCCCTGGACCGCCACTCGGTGGGCCTGGCCCTCCGGCAGACCCTCTATCAGGGAGGGCAGATCGGAGCCCAGGTGGATGCGGCAGAAGCGACTCTGGAGGCCGGGGAGGAAGAGCTGGCCTCGGCTCGGGCGGATCTGGTCCTGTCGGTGAGACAGGCCTGGTACGGGGTAGCGCAGGGAGAGCGGCTGTTGGTCTCCTCTCGGGAGGGCCTGGAACGCAGTCGACTGAACCTGGAGTACGCCGAGGCCAGGTTGGAGGCGGGGTTGGGGACCCGGCCGGATGTCCTCCGAGCCCGGGTGGATGTCTCGGCGGCTGAGCTGGAGCTCACCCGGGCCCGGAACATCCTGGATAGCTCCCTGGCCGTCTTGAACATCCTCATGGGACGCTCCCCGGCCACACCCCTGGAAATCCGGGAGGCGCCGACGGGAGCTACTCTTCCACCCCTGCCCTCCTGGGAGGAACTCCGGGAAGCGGCCCTGGAGGCCAGAGAGGAGGTTCGAGCAGCCCGGGCCCGAACGGCCCGGCAGGAAGCCGGAGTCCGCCTTGCCCGGGGCGGCTTCTTCCCCTCCATCAGCGCCGAAGGGGAGGTGAGTCGGGGGGCAGTGGCCTCCCGCTCCCCTGATGAGAGCTGGTCCCTGGGGGTGGGGCTCTCCCTGCCTCTCTTCCAGGGGTTCGCCCGGAGGGGTGACCTCCGGGCTCGTCAGGCCCTCCTGGAGTCGGCCCGATTCCAGGAATTGGCCGTGAGCCAGGCCGTGGAAGGGGAGGTGTGGGAAGCTCTCCTGGCGGAGGAAGAGTCTGCCCGGCGGTTGGAGAACGCCCGGACCCTCTTCCAGGCGGCGGAAGAGAACCTGGAAGCGGCCCAGGAGAGCTACCGCCAGGGCCTGGGCTCTATCATCGCCCTGGTGGACGCCCGGACGGCCTTCACCGGTTCAGAGCAGACCCTCATCCAGGCCGAGTATGACCGCTTTGTGGCCCGAGCGGTCCTGGAACGGATGGTCTGGGGAGATTCCTTCGGGGGAGGTCAGCCATGAAGAAGACAGTGTGGATCGCCGGCTTCCTCCTCCTGCTGACCGTCGTGGTGGCCGGCCTCAGACTGGCCCGCGATCGGGGCGTTCAGCAGGGGGAGCTCCGGACCCAGAGGGTGGGCCGGCGGGACATCAGCGCATCAGTCCTGGCCATGGGAGTCATACGGCCGATGGTGGGCGCCGAAGTGAAGGTGGGTTCCCGGGTTTCGGGGGTGGTGACTCGGCTCCGGGCCAACATCGGCGACGCGGTCCAGCAGGGGGATATCATCGCCGAGATCGACGATGCCGAATTCCTGGCCCGGGTGGCCCAGAATGAGGCTGCCCTGGACCGTGCCCAGGCAGAGGCGGAGCTGGCGGCACTCAAGCTGGATCGCCTGGAGGCCATGGCGGAGCGGGAGTTCGTGTCGCGGCAGGAGCTGGACGCCGCCCGGAGCGGACTCCAGGTGGCCCGGAGCCAGGTGAAGCTGGCTGAAGCCAATCTGACCTCGGCACGGATCCAGCTCTCCTACACACGAATCACGGCCCCCATCAGCGGGGTGGTGGCCTCGGTGTCGACCCAGGAAGGAGAGACGGTGGCCGCCAGCTTCTCCGCCCCTACCTTCGTGAACATCATCGACCTGGATCGGCTGGAAGTGCAGGCCTACGTGGATGAGATGGACATCGGGCAGATCCAGGAAGGCCAGGAGGCCCGCTTCTCGGTGGACAGCTATCCCGGGGAAGAGTTCCAGGGGAGGGTCACCGCCATCTATCCAAAGGCGGTGATCCAGGACAACGTGGTGGACTACGTGGTGACCGTGAGGATCACAGATCCTGAGGAACGAATCCTTCGGCCGGAGATGACGGCAGCGGTGAATCTCATCCTGGAGCCCCGGACGGCGACCCTGGCCGTTCCTTCCTCGGCCGTGGGCCGGGACCGGGCCACCCGGTACGTTACGGTTCTGGAAGACGGGGTCCCGGTTCGTCGGGAGGTCGAGGTGGGGTGGAACCATGGAGGATGGACGGAGATCACTCAGGGACTGAGGGAGGGCGAGGAGATCGTCCTTCCGGAAGGCTGAGAGAAGATATGACGAAAAAGAGCCTCATCGAAGCCCGGGAGCTGACCCGGAGCTTCCAGAAGGAAGGCACGGCCGGCGTCCAGGCCCTGAAAGGAGTCAGCCTCGAGATCCTCGAGGGGGAGTTCGTGGCGGTCATCGGGTCTTCCGGATCCGGAAAGAGCACCCTGATGAACTTGCTGGGATGCCTGGACCGTCCTACGTCCGGCAGCGTGATCCTGGACGGGACCGAGGTGAGCCTCCTGGACGAAGACGCCCTGGCCCAGGTCCGAAGCCAGAAGCTGGGGTTCGTGTTCCAGAGCTTCAATCTCCTCCCCCGAACCTCGGCCCTGGAGAACGTCCAGCTTCCCCTCCTCTACACGGATGTATCGGACCTTGAGGGGCCGGCCCGGGCCGCTCTGGAAGGGGTGGGTTTTCCCGAGGACCGCTACGACCACCACCCCGGGGAGCTGTCCGGCGGGCAGCAGCAGCGAGTGGCCATCGCCCGGGCCCTGGTGAACGATCCCGAGATTCTCTTCGCCGACGAGCCCACCGGCAACCTGGATTCGGCCTCCAGCCAGGAGATCATGGGGCTTTTCACCGAGCTCAACCGAAGGGGACGCACGGTGGTGGTGGTGACCCATGACGCCGAAGTGGCCGGGTATGCCGAACGAATCATCACCGTGCAGGACGGACTGATCGTCTCCGATTCCCACTCTTCCCCGGGGGAGGTGGCCCCATGAAGACCAGACGACTCCTGGGGCAGGCCCTCAAAGGGCTCACCCGGTACCGCCTTCGGGCCTTCTTCATGATGACGGGAATCATGGTGGGGATCACCGTCCTCACCGTGGTGCTCTCGGCAGGGATGGGGGCCAGGGAACGGATCATGGAGCGGGTCCGGGTCTTCGGATTGGAAAACCTCATGGTCTGGGCCGGGGGGCCCACGGACCAGACCCGGACAGGACCGGGATTGGGAGGGGGCTCCAGCGTCACCGCCACCCTCAAGCAGGGAGACGTCCAGGCCATCCTGGAGGAGGTGGATGGGGTCCGGGAAGTGGCTCCGTTCGCCCGGGAAGGGCAGATGGAGGTCCAGTGGAGGGACCGGAGCTTCACCTCTCCCGTTTTCGGCATCACGCCGGAGTGGCAGGATGTCTGGGACTGGCCGATGGAGGAAGGCTCCTTCATCACCTCCGACGACAACACCACCATGGCCAGGGTGGCGGCCATCGGCCCCACGGTGGTCCGGGAGATCTTCGGATCGGAAGACCCCATGGGACAGGTGATCCAGGTGGCGGGCATCCCCTTCGAGGTCACGGGAGTGTTGGGCGAAATGGGGACCAGCGCCGGTGGAGGGGACATGGACAACCGGGTCTTCGTTCCTCTGAACAGCTATCTCCGACGCGTGGTAAACCAGGACTACCTGGCGGGAATCCGGGTGAAGGTGGAGGACATCAGGGAGATGGAGTCGGTGGCCGCCGACATCACCGCACTCCTGAAGGAACGTCACGCCATCGCTCCCGGGATGCAGCAGGACTTCCGCATCACCACCCCCGTCGAGGTCACAGTCATGGTGGAGGAGATGCAGGGGACCTTCGACCTCTTCCTGATCCTGGTCGCAGCCATTGCTCTGGTGGTGGGAGGCGTAGTGGTAGCCAACATCATGCTTCTCTCGGTGGGTGAGCGACGCCAGGAGATCGGGCTGCGGAGGGCCGTGGGAGCCAAAGCCCATCACATCCGGTGCCAGTTCCTCTTGGAGTCGGCGGCGGTGGCCTTCCTGGGAGGGATGGGCGGAATCGTCCTGGGGATGGTGGGGAACGTCATCATGGAAGGGGTCACGGGTACACCGGCCCTCCTCACCTGGCACGTCCTGGCGGCGGGGATCCTCTTCTCCACTGTGGTGGGGGTCCTGGCGGGGCTCCATCCTGCCAGCAAGGCGGCGGCCCTGACCCCGGTGGAAGCCCTGCGGTCGTGAAGACCGTCCGGAGCCTCCGGATCTCGGTCCGGCAGCTGGGGGCCCACCGGACGCGGACCGGACTGGCCCTCCTGGGGATCGTCATCGGAGTGTCCTCCGTCATCGCCATGGTGGCCGTGGGCCACGGGGCCAGACAGGACGTGGTGGCTCGGGTCCAGGCCATGGGTACGGATCTCATTATGGTGACTCCGGCCCAGATCCGGCCCACCGGGGGACGGATGCAGGTACGGGGGACCGTCACCACCCTCACTTCCCTGGATGCCACAGCCCTGGAAGAAGAACTCATCCAGATACTGGCCGCGGCACCCTGGGCCAGCCGCCGGGTTCCCGTCCGATTCCAGGGGCTGTCCACCACCACGACCGTCGAGGGGGCGACTCCCACGATCCGCGAGATCCTTGGTCTGTCCCTGGCTGCCGGGTCTTTCTACACAGAGAGGGAGGAGGCCACGGGGGCCAGGACCGCGATCCTGGGGTCCACGGTGAAGGAGGCCCTCTTCGGCCCGGAGCCCGCCGTGGGGCAGAGGCTCCAGGTGGGGCCAGTCCCTTTCCAGGTCATCGGGGTCCTTCAGCCCAGGGGTACCGATCTATCGGGTTCGGACCAGGACGATGTGGTGCTGATTCCCCTTCGCACGGCCCTTCGCCGGGTGCTGAACCAGGATTGGCTGGGCGGGATCTACCTCCAGGCCCGGAGCCAGGAGGACATGGCGGACGGGGCGGAGCAGGTACGATGGCTCCTCCGGGAGCGTCACGGCCTGGACCGCCGGGGGGCCGAAGACGACTTCGAGATCCAGACGCAGGCGGAACTCATGGCCGCTCACCGGGAAATCGGGGACACCTTCACCACCCTGGTGGGGGGCATCGCCGCCGTCTCCCTCCTGGTGGGAGGTGTGGGAATTCTGGCCATCATGCTCATCTCGGTGCGGGAGCGAACCCGGGAGATCGGCCTGCGGCTGGCAGTAGGGGCCCGGCGCCGGGATATCCGGACCCAGTTCCTGGCGGAGGCCGTCATCCTGGGGACGGGGGGAGGGGTGGCGGGAATCCTCTTGGGCATGGCGGCGGGGGGGGCCCTGGCGGCTCTGACCAATTGGCCCATCCAGGTGGAGCCCATCTCCGTGGTGGCCTCCTTCACCTTCTCCCTCCTGGTCGGGGTCGTCTTCGGCGTGTACCCAGCCTACCGGGCCTCCCTCTTGAATCCTGTGGAAAGCCTGCGCAGCGAGTGAGGTCCTCCCTTTTCATTGCATGCGAATCCGGGGTGACCCCGTAGGGGGTGGCTCTGCCCCTACGGTTTCGTGTCGGCCCCCAGAATCTCCCTGACTGCCTCCGAAGCCGTGCCCTCCATCTCCACGTATTCGATTCCCGCTGCATCCAGACCACGGGTCAGGTTCGGGCCGAACCGGACAGCCACGAAGTGGGTGATCCCCTTCTCCGCGAGAAGGCGGGCAGTCTGGGTTCCGGCTCCCCCCCGGGGGAGATCCCGGTTGTCCAATGTCTCCACCAGGTTGGCTTCGTGGTCGAAGATGAGGATAAAGGGGGCACGAGCCGCCATCCCGCTGATCTCCGAGCTCGCCTCCGAGCCCTCTGAGGCCACGGCGATTCTGGGCGGATCTGTGCTTGCGTTGAGAAGGGGAAGAAGGCAAAGGACCGCCAGCAGTGCGAGCTTCTGCGTCCTCATGAAGAGCTCCTTGTCTCTTCCAACATCCGGTTTCTACTGCGGCACCGACGCCTGGGAATATCGCTGACCTTCAGGCCGGGCTCAAACGTGTTCCCGACCCCGCCCGCGGCGCACAGCCGACCGTGCCTCCCAACTCAGAGGGAGGTTGGTGTATCTCACCCTCTCAGGGGCTGAACCTGATGGGCCGGGACCATCGTGGCGCCACGCCAGGAGGATCGGATCTCGAAGGTGCGAGATCGGCTCGCCGTCTTGCCGGTCTTGAGGTCTTCTATGGTCACGGTGATTCGGTAGCTGCCTTTTGCCAGAGACGTCTCTACGCGTCGTAGCTCGGGCAAAGTGCCGTCGGCCGTGGCTGCGGACTCACCGGCGAACTGCAGATGGATCGCCCCGCGGCCCTCGGGCGTTTTGCTGGAGATGCCTTCAAGGCGCTCAACTGTGACCACCGTCGTGTACGGGTTGCCTTCCGGCAGGTTGTAGATCTCGTAGTACACGTTGAACGCGCTCGAAGGGAATTGGCTGGTGGGAAGGAGGGCGAGCGTCGCCTCGCCGCGTGTCCATCCGGTCGGTATATCGGGCAGACCCAGGGCCACATCGCTCAACATCAACTCCGGCCCGCTGTAGTCAGGGACGCGGGTGTCCTTGATGTACATCTGCCCGACGCCAGCCTCCATCGCATCGATCACGGTCACACGCTGCTCGATGTCTTCGGACGGAGGGGCCTGCACCTCGATATATGAACACAGCAGGTGCTCGTCGCTCACACGGCGAGGGATCTCCCCAGACACGGTGTCATGCCGGTTTGTCACGGAGCGCAACACCGTATCGGCCAGCACCAGGTTCACGCTGAACTTGTAACGCTTGTCGGCGCCGTCGGACTTCGTCTCGAGGTTGCCCACCTCTACCGAAAAAACGGCAACCACCGTCGTGCGACCGCCCCCTCCCCGGAACGTGTAAGTGTCGTAGGAGAAAGGAAGCGGGAGGAAAGGACCGCCATCGACGCCGGGACTCGGCGGCGCCACCACCATATCTGAAGGCCCTGCGACCTGCGAACCAGCATGGAAGCCAAAGCCGGCAACCAGGATTGCCGGGAATGACCATGTGAGAAGAAGCCTTCCACAACTCATGCCGTTCATCGCAATGCGACCTTGCTCCTGTGGAGAGTGTTAGGTGAGAAGCATTGCACCATGTTATTCCCCGCAGGGACACGCGCAGTTCCCCTTGGCCGAGATGCAACGCGGGCCCCTGCCTGGTGTATCCAAGTCGAGGCTTGTCTCGCCACCCGCCTCCGCAGACGGTCGCGCCGGTGGACGAAATCAGCCTCCGAGCTGACGACACGCAATGGAGGTCCCTTGTCCTACCCATCCACAATCGCAGCGGCTCTTCTCGGTCTCTTCCTCTTCGCGCCGACATGCAACGCGGCCCAGGAGGACCCGTCCAGGTCCGGGGAGGTGGAGGAGTTGCTCCAGGAGGCCCGGGACCGCCAGGAAGAGTTCGAGCGATACCGGGCGAGCCGGATACCCGTGTCGCCGGTGAGGGGTGAGCCGACCTGCGACGAGCAGATCGGGCGCATCTGCATCTGGTTCGGCGGTGAGGGCGAAACGGACTTCCCCCGGGAGAGGCCCGAGGTCGGCGAAGCCCGCGTCGAGCTGATATCGTTCTTGACTGAGACGGCGGAGCGGGTGCCAGACCGCTGGATAATGGGGCAGCTGGTTTACTATCTGATCGAGAATCGGGACGTGGCCGGAGCCACGAGTGTAGCGACGGAGTGTGGAATTCCAGAGGTCTGGTGGTGTGCCGCGTTGCGAGGGTACATCCTGCATTTGACGGCCAACGATGTGGCTTCGGAGGCTGCCTTCCGTGAGGCGCTCGCGTCGATGCCGCCCGATGAGCGAGAGCGCTGGACATCCCTGCGCTACGTGCTGACGGGGGAGGGAGTGGAACGGTTCGCGCGCATGGAGCCGGCGGAGCGGGACCGGCGTTGGGAGCTGTTCTGGCGGCTCTCCGACCCGCTCTTCCTCATCGAGGGCAACGATCGGTTGACCGATCACTTCGCGCGCATCGTGGAGGCGGTCAACTGGCGAGACGCGGCGAACCCCATGGGAATTCCGTGGGATGAGGACATGGAGGCGACGCTGATCCGATACGGGCGCAACATCGGCTACAGTCGAACCTACGACCCTGTTGCCACTTTCCGTCTCATGGGTGACACCCGGCGCGTGTTGGGACACCACCATCCGAAGAGTCGCGGCTACCTTTTCCCGGAGGAGTTCCTCGAATCGCCCTCGGACATTCCTCCAGAGAGCTGGATCACCGCGCCGCGGGAGGCACGCACCTGGTACGCGCCGCGGTACTCCCCGGACATGTACGCCCTGGAGACGCAGGTCGGGCGGTTCCGGCGGGGTGAGATGATGTTGGTGGTAGGCGCCTATCGACCGATCCAGCCGGTGGCGGACTCGACGCAGGCAGAGACACCGGAGGCGGCTACGCCACCGAGCGGGGAGTTCGGCATCCAGGGCCTCCCTGAGGCGGCGCTTTTCCTGATCCCAGAGGACGGATCGGAACCGAGGTTCGTCCGAGGTATCGACGCTGAGGGCGTCCTGACGATCAACTCGCCGCCCGGCCGGTACGTGAGTGGACTGGAAGTCGTGGACCTCAGGGGTAAGCAGGCGTGGCGGGCACGCCAGGGTGTGGTCCAACTCCCGCTGGCGCCCGGTCTCATCGACGTGTCGGACCTTCTGATCCTGAAGGAAGGCACACCCCTGCCGGAGAGCCTCGAGGACGCCATCCCGCACGTCCGGCCCGGTGTGCGCATCCGGAGAGGGGAGCGATTCCCTGTCGTCTGGGAAGCGTATGGGCTGCGGGTCCTTGAACCGGTGCGGGTAACGCTCGGTTTCACCCGCGGGCGACCGGGTTTCCTTACCCGGGTCGGCGAATTTCTCGGCGTGCTCGAGCCCGACCGCCCGGTGGAGGTGATGTTCGAGGACCGGGGCCCGGATTCGGTGCAAACCGCCTTCCGATCCATCGAGCTTCAGCTGCCGGACCTCGATCCCGGCGAATACACGCTCCACCTCAAGCTGGAGTTGGCCGGACGCCTGCCGATCGTGACGAGCCGACCCATCATCGTGGAGTGAGCGATTCGACTCCCGAAGGGGGAGCCGAACCCCAGGGCGCCGTCTCTTGTGCCGGGCCGCCACCCCCCCTTCAACCGGGTGAGAGGGGCTATTCGCGTCAGAACACCTGGCCCCGGTGCTTTTTCATGAGCTCCTTGAAGCGGGGATCGTCCCGGATGGAAGCGAAGAGAAAGTCGTTCTCCACCCACTCGGAGGTGAAGAGCGACGGCATGCCCATGACCCGATCCAGCTCCGTGAGGGCTCCCTCCGTGTCTCCTACCTGCGCCCGGATCGCTGCCAGGGCATACACCCGGTAAGGGCCGTGGAGGTGGTTCCGGTCAGGGGGTTGGAGCTCCACGGCCCGTTCTCCTTCGCGCACGGCCTCGTCGGCCAGGCCCAGACCCGCGTAGGCCAATCCCAGGGACTCGTGGTAGCGAGTGTCATCGGGGTCTTCGGCCAGCATGGCTTCCAGGGCCCTGGTAGCGGCCCGCAGATCCTCCTGGGCGGCCTCGGTGTCCCCCGCCGCCTGATGGGCCCAACCCGTCAGGAGGGGGACCGGGTGGTAGGCGATGACGTTGGCCAGGGGCCCGGTCATCCTGGAATTAGCCTCCAGAGCCGCGGGCCAATCCTCCCGGGCCATGGCCAATTGCCAGCCGGCGTACTCCCCCTCCTCGGCCGCCCATTCCCTGAAGGGGCCCGTCTCCCCCCGCATCCGCTCCATCCGGCCCAGGTTGAGACGGTGTTCGGTGTAACCGTCGGACGGCCACCACCTCGTGAGTCGCTCGTCCACCGATCGGAGGGCCGAGTCGGCCTCCTGGAAGCGGCGCAGGTAGAGGAGGCAGAGGCCGAGCTGCGTCGGGGCTCCAACGTCCGTGGGATCGTGCTGGGCCTGATCCCGGAGCGTGGTCACGGCGGCCTCCCACCGTCCCGCCATGCGCTGAATGTAGGCCCGCGTACGTTGATAATCGCCGTTCCACCGGAGAACCCCCGCCGCAGGATCCAGGGCATCCAGAGCCCCTTCGTAGTCCCCCTCGATCCGGTAGAGGTAGTCGCCCAACACGAAGCGGGCATCCGCCGAGGTGGAGTCTATCTCCATGGCCCGCTCCACCGCCTCCCGAGCCCTCTCCTCGCACTCCGGGTCCGGGTGCATCCCGAGGAAGCAACTCCGGATGTGGAGCCACGCCAGGGTGATCTGGGCCATGAGGAAGTCCGGGTCCGCCGCCAGAGCCTCCTCCAGGAGGGAGGCGGTTCGATGGAAAGCATCCCCTTCCACTCCAAAGCCCTCGATTGCGCGCTCGAAGAGACGGTACGCTGCTGGGTCCTCGGTGCTTCGCTGGACCGCGCGCCTGGTGTCTGCCTCCTGGAGCTGGATGTTGAGCTGGGCCGCGATCGTGCCGACGATCTCAGTGAGAATGTGGGTCGGCCCGCCCTGGTCCAGCTCCCAGGTGTACGTGTCGGCCCAGACGTGGTCCTCCTGCCGTGGATCGATGAGCTGGAGGGTGACGCGGAGGTCCTCGCCGGCGTCAAGGAGCCCTCCCTCCAGGAGGTAGTCGACTTCGAGCTCCTCACCGATGGACCGCATGGAAGCGGTGGTCCCGCGGTAGCGCATCACCGAGGTCCGGGGCATCACCCTGAGGCCGCGCGTGCGGTTGAGGGCCGTCGTGAGCTCGTCGTGCAGCTGGTCCGTGAAGCCCTGGATTTCGGGGCCGGACCGGTTCTCCAGGGGAAGAACGGCCAGGCTCACATCGGTGGAGAAGTCCCCCACCCCTCCGGAGCCGACTCCCTCGGCACTGTCCAGGCTACCGGGGGAGGAATCGGCATCCTCCCTCACCCCCAGGAGGGGAAGGGAAAAGCCACCGGCCAGAACGATCACAGCCAACAGCACCGCTTCCGGCCCGCTCACCCGCTGCCTTCCCTTCTCCCCGCGGAACCAGGCCAGGACCAAGGTGAGGAAGAAGCCGGTGACGAGGATAATGTGGATGCTGCGTTGGACAGATGGGGAGATTCCCCAGGGCTGGGAGGAGAACTCCACCAACCCACCGATGGCCAGGGCAACGCCCAGGTAGGCCACGGCCCACTGCCAGACCTTTCGACGGGTCAGCCTTTCGAGCAGGGAAGCAGGCTCCATGGGGGAACGACCTCCTCCGGAAGTGAATCTGGGATCCTGGCGGTATCAGTGACGATCGTACACGAGCTTTCCGCCGACGTACGTCTGCTCCACCTTGATCCCTAGAAGGTCCTCTGACGGTATTGAGCGTATGTCATCCGAAATGACGATGAAGTCCGCCAGCATTCCGGGCGCGATCTTCCCCTTCAGGTCCTCTTCGAAGGCGGCGTAGGCTCCCTCTGTGAGGTATCCGTGCAGTACCTCTGCTCGCGTCAGGCACTGTTCCGGGTACCACCCTCCTTCTGGGTGACCGTCGGGGGTCTGGCGGGTCTCGGCGGCATACATTCCGTAGAACGGATTGAGTGTCTCCGCCGGGAAGTCCGAATTCAACGGAACCCGGACACCGGCGTCGAGGAACGAACGCCACGCGTAGGCGCCCCTGATTCGCTCGGGTCCGACCCGGTCTTCCGCCCAGGGCATATCGGAGGTTGCGTGTACCGGCTGCATGCTGGAAATGACGCCCAACTCAGCAAAGCGCGGGATGTCCTCCAGCGCCATCACCTGCGCGTGCTCGATGCGAAAACGGTGATCCGTTGCCTCTGGTACCGCTCTGAGGGCCGCTTCGTAGGCATCCAGGGTGATTCGATTCGACCGGTCCCCGATGGCATGCGTGGCTACCTGCATTCCAGCCCTCAGCGATCGCACGGCCAGGTCTTCCAGTTCCTCTCGAGATGTCGTCGAAACCCCGTCAACATCGGGAGCATCACTGTACGGCTCGAGCATCAGAGCACTTCTGGTCCCGAGCGATCCGTCCTGAAACACTTTGATGGTGCGTACGGTCAGCCAATGGTCGGGGTCGATCTCGGGACCATTCATCAAATACGGTTCGATGAGGTCCTCATCCGTGCAGGCGAGCATCACGTAGTACCGGACCCCGAGCTTGTTCTGTGCCTTGAGGGAGCGAAGAGCTTCGAGGTCCGCCGCGAAGATGTTCGCATCGTGGACGGAGGTCAGACCGTTTCGCAGGAGCTCTTCCCCGGCGATTTCAAGGGCCCTCTCACGCTGCTCCATCGTCAGCGGTGGCACGAGCCGTGTCACCAATCCAATGGCCGCGTTGGCCAGGATCCCCGTTGGTGCACCGGTCGTCGGGTCTCTGAGGATCTGCCCTCCTTCCGGGTCCGGCGTTTCGCTGGTGATCCCCGCCAGTTCCAGCGCATTCGCGTTTGCCCATCCGTTGTAGCCGTGCAGGCCAGCGAACCACACCGGATTATCCGGTGAAAGGCTGCTCAGTTCCTCGCTGATCGCCGTCATCTGCTCTCGCCAGGCGCCATCGTCCCAACCCCACCCCTCGATCCAGTCGCCGGCGGGTGTTTCGGCAACCCGGTCTCTCAGCCTCCGCACGACCTCCTGTGGATCATCAACGCCCTGGAGATCGACACGCATCGCGATTCTGCCCAGGTTCAGCATGTGCCCGTGGGACTCGATGATTCCCGGCATCACCGTCTTCCCCCCAAAATCCACCACGTCCGCCCGCGGATAGGCGCTGCGTATTTCTTCCTCTTTACCGACATCGACGATCCAGTCACCGGCGACTGCAAAAGCCTCCACGACCGGTTCAACCTCACTCATGGTCATGATGGAACCGTTGACGAAGACGTGATCTGCCGTCCTCTCGTCGCATCCAGAGAAGACAAGCAGCGACACCAGTGCGAATGCACACCAAAGATTCCGGCCGACGTTGGTCTTCATGGCTTTCTCTCCTTCGAGAGCTTTCTGTCCTCCCGAATTGCGCTCTTCCGGAAGTCTATCGTCAATGCAGGTTGGGAGACAGTGAACCGCCCCGGGATCATCGGAGACTGTTTTCCT
>Ga0316577_10000720_pt1 | contig 14075 bp, 8 predicted proteins | sample S5NA_FD_203073 | JGI IMG/M metagenome (GOLD analysis project Ga0316577, IMG submission 203073) | Rhizosphere microbial communities from salt marsh grasses in Alabama, United States - S5-7_050615r2r1 | ecosystem: Host-associated > Plants > Roots > Rhizosphere | place: USA: Alabama | collected... | reverse complement strand
CAATTGTTCGGTATTTTTCAAAATACGGCCTAAAATCTATTTTCATAAGTTAACTCCTATTTTGTTTCACGTGAAACATCATTCGCCTTCGCCCGAATAGCCTGCAGCTTTCCGAGGGGATGAAAGACAAGGTGAGCCGCGCCGAAGCTCATCAGATCGAAGGCGGGTTAAATCCACCATATCATTTCAAGGTCGGAATGGCTACGGCGCAATTCCGCGTTGATACCCCGCAGCTTGCTGCGGGGAGCTTCATTTTCCGATACAAAACCGGCTGAAGATTTGATCGATGACATCTTCCTTTGCGGTATCACCGATTATTTCCCCGAGACTGTCTATAGCTTCCTGGATGTCTATAGCGATAAATTCAAAAGATGTCTGTTTTCGTATTTCTTCGATTGCAGCAACACACAGCCGCAAGCTTCGCTCAAGGGATATCTTATGTCTTAAGTTGGGAATGATTGTATTTTTAGGCTCAAGGCCATATTCCCCGATTGAAAAATTTGCGATTAAATCCTTTAGCTCGTCGAGCCCCGTCCCGTAAAGTGCTGAAATTTTAATCCTTGGCATGTTACGCCACGAATCGGGAACCGCTGGTTCAAAATCATCATCCACAAGATCCGACTTGTTAATTACAAGTATCAGCCGTTTGTTTCTTATGGTTTTATATATGTTATACTCTTCATGGGTTAGCGGATCACTTGCATCTATCATGAAAAGAATCAGATCGGAATCCCTGATATATTTCTGCGCCTTTTCAATACCGATGACTTCAACCGGATCTTCGGTTTCATGAAGACCTGCGGTATCTGCAATGATTACCGGAATCCCGTGGATGTTCAAGGTTTCTTCGATCAGGTCCCTGGTTGTGCCGGGAATAGGAGTGACAATTGCCCGATCTTCCTGAATCAATCGGTTCATGAGGCTGGACTTACCCACGTTGGGCCTTCCGACAACAACCATTTTAAGTCCATCTCTTAAAACATGTGCATTTTCATATTTTTCGATGAGGTCTTTTAACTCATCAACAACCCGCCCCTTTAATATCTTAATTATCCTGTCCGAATTAAGGATTTCTTCGGCATCATCCAAGAAATCTATGGCGGCTTCTGTCTCCACCAGAATATCAAGCAAGGCGCTCCTTATGGATTCAATCTTTGTTTTTAACCCGCCTGTTATATGGGACGTTGCAATTTCTAATGCTTTTTCGGTCTTTGAGTTTATAATATCTATAACCGCTTCGGCCTGTGTCAGATCAATTCGTCCGTTGAGATAGGCTCTTTTTGTAAACTCCCCCGGTTCAGCCAGTTTCGCACCATTTTTTAAAATTAATTCAAGAATCGACGCCAGTACAACAGGCCCTGAATGGGTGTTTATTTCAACAATATCCTCTTTCGTGTAGGTATGAGGGGCAAGCATTACCGACAAAAGAACCTCATCAAGAACCCTTCCTTTTTCTTTATCCACGATATGACCATGATAAAGGTGGTGTGACTTCAAAGAAGAAAAAGGGGGGGCGCCGTTTTTCTGGGAATCATTGGTGAACGATGCGGATTTTTGAAAAACAGATGCAGCAACAGAAAAAGCATCTTTGCCTGAAATTTTAATAATCCCGATTCCGCCTCTACCGATCGGCGTGGCTATAGCAGCGATAGTCGCGATGTCCATTTTTTATACGCCGAATTTCCATTCCCAAGTTGAATATTCCAGAACAAGGGAACCAAAACTTTTTTAATATCCGTTTATGCATTAACGTATACTATCAATATCCCTTATTCCAACCGGTGCAATGCCACTAACTTCTGAGTAAACGCATTTGATTTCGGTGCAGTGGAGCCACGGCGTGTTTCTCTTGGAAACCGACGGACCGTTTGAAGGGCTTTACGGGTACTCAATCACAAATTTCAGTCGGTTGGAAAGAGAAATGCGCGGTCGTGGAGCGTTCTCCTCGTATAGGGATTCAAATGAATTTGTTCTGCCCCTGAGTTCATTTTTGCTTTCGGAAAGAATTTTTTTTGGGAAATATAACAAGTTTCTTCAAGAAACCTTCTCCCTTGCTCTGAGTTCTAACCATTTTGTCATCCTGCAGGGCGATATGTACGATTCTTCGATCATGAGCATTCATTTGACCGATTGCTGCAGGTTTTCCGGTGCTTTTTACCTTTTCCGCCATCTTTAGGGCCAGTCCTTGAAGGTTCATTCGTCTCTTTTCAAGATAGCCCTCCACATCTATATGGATACCGACGCGTCCTTTTCTGTTCTTGTTAACAATTTTCTCCACAAGATATTGAATTGCCTCAAGGGTTTGACCCCGTTTACCGATAAGTACAGCAGAGTTTCCACCCGTCACATTAAAAATAATTCTATTTGAACGCTTTTCCATGGATATTGTTGCGTCTGCTGTTATTAAATCGATGATCTTTTGCAAAGCTTCCCGTCCAATATCCTTTGGATCATCAGCCATACGGTGATCCTCACCTTCATCAAGCGATATATTCATCTGTGACGCTACACTTTCCGGAGCTTGTTCAAAATATTCTTCATTTTCCTGTTCTTTGTTTGATGGTTCAACAACGACTTTTGGGGACGCTTCCGGTAATGTAACGCGAATTCGTGCTTTTTTAGTCCCAACCAGTCCAAAAATGCCGGTGGAACCATAAGAAATAACATCATGTTTAAGTTTCTCCCGAGGTATATTTAGTTCCTCACAGGCTTTTTTGACAGCCATCTCGACATTTTTATCTTCAAACTCCACACGATGCGACATTCGATAACCTCCGTAATTAAACATTTTTCTTTTGAATATAGTACTGTTGAGCCATTGATATTATATTATTTACAAGCCAGTATAAAACCAACCCCGAAGAAAAATTGATAAACATAACCGTAAAAACTAACGGCATGAGCATCATCATTTTGGCTTGCGTGGCATCACCCATGGGTGGCGACATTTTTTGCTGTAGAAACATGGAGGCGCCCATGATTATGGTTAAAACCGGGATCCCGTATGGCGGCTGCATAAAAGGGATGGTAATATCGAACCTAAACAGTCGATCCGGAGCGGACAGATCATTAATCCACCAGAAAAATGGCGCGTGTCTTAATTCTATGGCTTCGTACAACATTCGATACAGAGCAAAGAATATGGGAATCTGGGCAAGCATGGGAAGGCATCCGCCCATGGGGTTGACTTTGTATGTTTTGTACAATCCCATTACCTCTTCATTCATTTTTTTCTTGTCATCTTTATATTTTTCCTTGATTTCCGCCATAAGTGGCTGGATTTTCTTCATCTCAGCCATGGATTTGTAGCTTTTATTCCCCAGCGGCCATAGAATAATTTTGGTAAACAGTGTTAACATGATGATGGCAACACCATAATTGGGAATAAAATGATCATATATAAAGTTCATTACCCAGACACACGGTTTGGCAATGATATCAAACATACCGAAATGGACGGCTTTGACCAGGTCATAATCCACGCTTTTCAAGACCCTCATACTTTTTGGGCCGAAAAACAGTTTATACCTAAAAACATGCTGGGTACCGGAGTCCATCACCGTTTCAGGCCGCACATAACGATTTATGAGTACCTTGTCATCCACGTAAAGATGCATGCTGCCATCCACCGGATCATCAGGTATAATGGCGGACATAAAATAACGGTTTTGAACCGCCACCCATTTCACTTCTCCGGTATATATGTTTTTATCCTTTATTTTCTTGGTCTTAATCTGTGTGAGCTTATTATTTATCAAGGCACTCGGACCCGTAAAACCATATCTGCTCTCTTTTACTTCCGCCGGTTGGGCCAAGGAAAGACTAATACTGTCTCGAAGGGTCTCGCCGGAGAGGTTTTTGATGGTAACGCCAAGATCGATCATATAGGTTTCAGGTATAAATGAAAATTTCTTCTCAATGGTCACTCCCTGAGGAGATGTCCAGACAAAAGAGATCTCTTTAGGCTTATTCGTGAGTTCAACCGAATCCTCGTTAAAATTTCCTGAAAAAACTGCATCATCCAGGCCACTAAGGCTATTCCCTGCAAATCCCAAGCGGATAATTCCGTCGGAAATGTCCGGGGGTATCATTTCAAGTAACGGCGAATCAGCATCTGTGGTTTCCCGGTAATTTTTAAGGACATAACTTTTAAACACAGCCCCTTTTTCTGAAATTTTTACCACATATAATGGCGTTTTTATCGTCACGATTCTCGATGGTTTTACCGGCAGAACGGGGATATCAGCGGATAACGGGGGTTTTTCCGCTATAATCTGATCTTTTTTTAATATCTCTAATTTTTTATCTGTTTTTTGCTCTTTTTCCTGAGTCTGTTTGGGTTGCTGATTCTCTTTCTTATCTACAAAGAAAAAATTCCATAAAATAAAAACAAACAAGGATAGCGCTATGGCAATAATTAGTCGAGCCTGTTCCATTATCTTCTCCAATATTTAGAAATAACCAAAACCAATCTAAGTCTGATAAAAATGAATGATTTCTATCTGTTACGTGCAGAGGAGTAAATGTTTTTGCGGGATCGATAGACGTCGGGCATATATGTTTCCGCCCAAAGCGGGTATGGTATATGCCGATACTGTTCTATCAAGGTTGTAGGATGTTTCGCTTTAAGGAACAGAATCGATTCCCCCTGGATTAAAGGGATGGCACTTTAAAATTCTCTTTAAGGCAAGGAAAAATCCTTTAAGTAGTCCATAACGCAAAATAGCCTGATGGGCATATTCGGAACAGGTTGGATAAAAACGACACGAAGGAGCCAAAACCGGAGACAGTATTAATTGATATGCCCTTATCAAAAACAAGGGAATTATCCGAAAGATTCGATTAATGGCTACGACTCCTTGATATGCTATTATAAATGTTTTGTAGGGATAAAAAAGTTTGTTTCGATGATAGGTCGGCGGCCTTTTTTTTTGCTATGATATTTATATCCCAATAACCTGTAATACTATGCCTGTTTAGCCGAAAATTTTCGCGAGTAAACCGTTTAATCCTGTTTCGTATTGTTGCGTTTCCCACCTTCCTCGCTACTGTCACACCAAGACGGGTTCTTTTAAATCGACCCGAAGAAAATATAGCCACAAAGTGTTGGTTTTGAGTTTTCCTGCCGAAGTTTGCCAATTGAAGGAACTCTGATCTTTTCAGAATTCTGTCTGTCTTGGTGAAAAAAAAGCGCAAAAAGTGTCTTCCTCTGCAACCTATTGCTATTTATGCATGTATTCTATTATAATATCGATTAAAAACGTTGCTCGTTATACCGATAAACGGGCTCTCCCTTTAGATCTTCGCCGGCTAATAATTTTTCTCCCCTGTTTGGTTGACATTCTTTTTAAAAAACCGTGTGTTCGTGCACGCCTTATTTTACTTGGTTGATACGTTCTTTTCATATGTAACATCCTTAATATAATACCCGGCCCGGGTAATTGACGATTGAACAGACCGAAGTTTGTTAACTTAAAAATGTATTATGTAAGCACAAGCTTTTTATATTGTCAAGCCCCAAAAAACTATTGAAAATTAACACCCTCTTACTCTTTTAGAATTTCTAAAACGTCAAATTCTTCCATATGAAGCTGTGAATTTGGATATATTACAATCTGCTTTCCAATAATTCGTTCCAGGGAAACAATAAGATGATTTTCCTCGCCATGAAGCAGTTCGGCAATTTCCGGATTTACCCTCAAGCTCACCTTGATGCCCATCATGTCGCGGGATTCACGGAGTATCTCTCTGTATATATTATAACATATTGTCTGTCTTGATATAAGATACCCTTCCCCGTCGCAATAAAAACATGGCTCACATAGAAGCTGGGTAATGGGCTTCCGGATTCGTTTTCTCGTCATTTGTATCAGGCCCATCTCTGATATGGGAAGGACATGGGTTTTACTCCTATCCTTCAAAAAAGCCTCCTTTAGCGCATTAAATACTTTCTCCTGATTGGACTTTTTTTCCATATCGATAAAATCGATTATTATAATACCACCGATATCCCGGAGGCGAATCTGATAGGCGATCTCCTTTACGGCCTCCAGATTGGTCTTTAAAATTGTTTCTTCAAGGTTATATTTGCCGACAAAACGACCGGTATTTACATCAATGGCGATCAGCGCCTCGGTATGTTCTATTACGATGTAACCGCCGGATTTTAACCACACCTTCTTTTTCAACGCACGTGAAATATCGCCCTCTAAATTATAGGCATCAAAAATCGGTTCCAGACCCTCATAAAGCTCCACGGAATCTTTTAGACTGGGAACGAAGGAGTCAAGAAACGAAAGAATAGACTCATAACCCGAACGGGAATCGATGATAAGTTTTTCAGCTTCGTGCACAAGCAAATCCCGCACAGCCCGAAGACTAATGGCAACCTCTTTATGTAAAAGAGACGGCGCCGGAGATGTCTGGTACTTTTTTTGTATATTCCCCCACAAATTTTTTAAAAAACCCATCTCATATGCAATTTTCTCTTTCTTGATATCTTCCGCAGCAGTTCTTACGATATAACCAAATTTATCATTACATAAAGACTCAACGATTTCCTTTAACCGATTCCGCTCCGTTTCATCCTCTATTCGACGGGATATACCGATATGATCAGATGTTGGCATAAGTACGATAAAACGCCCGGGAAGAGATATATGTGTTGTTACCCGAGCCCCTTTAGAACCCATAGGAGCTTTGGCGGCCTGAACCATTATATCCTGACCTTCTGTAATTAAGTCCTCTATATGATATTCGTGATTAATAAAATAGGGAGGAGGATCTTCGCCATGGACATTAATGGAAGTGTTTTCATCCCCGGTCTGTTCTATCAAAAGATTTTCAATATCCCCATATCTTCCGCCAGTTATATCGCGTACATATATAAACGCCGCCTGCTTAAGTCCAATGTCCACAAAGGCGGCTTGCATACCCGGTAGAACGCGTTGCACCTTGCCCTTGTAAATGTTGCCGGCAATATCTGAAACATCTCCACGCTCGATAAAAAGTTCCGCTATGTTCCCGTCCTCGAGAAGGGCCACTCGGGTTTCATGTTCTGCTGCATTTATGACTATCTTTTTATACATCTTTTTTATTTCCTACTAAAATATTACAGTTTGACGATAGCAGCTTGTTTTATTTCTTCAACCGGCACAAAAAATATTTTTTCAATAACCTCAAAAGGTCGCACCGTTCTGCCCGGTTCTTTTTTAAGGGTCATCTTCAGTTTGTTCGGATTCGGCAATTCTATTTTCAAAACCATTTCTTTTAAATCTATGTTTTTTGTTTTCCCTTTTGGTCCGGTTCGAGTAATCATCACTTCTTTTTTGTTTTTAAAACAGGTTAAATCTTTCTCATTAAAAAAACCATCTTTTTTTGTCACAAGATAGGTTGCCGACGATACCACATTAGATAGGGGTTTGGCCGGGGCAAGCTGACAGCTTAACACGCTAATGCCTTTTGGAAGATGTTTGTTTAATCGACCGATAATGCTCTGTGGCTTAACATCGCCTCGCAATGACAGATAAAAACTTTCGTTCACGCTTTCCAAACCCACAGGCAGCGGATCTTCAAATGAAATTTTCGGCTTTGGGTGAAACCCTTCTGTAAATTTAATGGGTATTCCTGCGCGACTGATGGCGCGCAAAAAAATTTTTACCAGTTCAAGGTGCCCAAAATACTTTGCCTGCCCCTCTTTTGAAAATGAAACCTTTAGATTTTTATAAAAGGTTTCTTTAATATTGTCTGCAACAAATTCTTTTGAGGCCATTTTTTCATAGTTATCAAACACTTTAGGCGCAATATTTTTAAAGTCACAAACCCCGCAATTGTTGCAGTCGCCTTTGCGACAGTCAACAGTAAACTCACCTTTTTCGGCTTTTTCTAATTCGCTTATTAAAAAATCTTTTGTAACCCTTGTATCAATATAATCCCATGGCAAAGGTTCCTTCGTATCCCTAACCCTTGTTGTATAGAAATTTAAATCCACCCCCTCCTCATATACCGCGTCTTGCCATAACTGAAAATCAAACCTGTCACTCCAGCCGTCAAATTTACACCCTTTTCTAAAGGCGTTCTGCAACAATCGGCCAAGCCGCCGGTCACCACGGGCCCAAAGCCCTTCAAGCATGCTGACTTCAGGGTTTTGCCATTTAAAACGAACTCCGGATACCTTAAGGTTCTTTCGTAACCATCGAATCTTCTGCTTGGAATCGGCCAAAGAAATCTGTAAAGACCATTGAAAAGGCGTGTGGGGTTTTGGGATAAATGTTGCCACACTTACATTGAGCTTGCCCCTTCGCCCATTCGGCCCTTTGATCTTGCGCAGTTTTTTAACAAGATCAATAATGGCCTGTAAATCATCATGGGTTTCCGTGGGAAGACCGATCATAAAATAGAGCTTTATCACCTGCCAGCCAAGGCTGAATGCATTTTTGACCGTATTTTCAATATGTTCTTGTGTTATATTTTTATTAATAACATTCCGGAGCCGTTGGCTTCCGGCTTCCGGTGCTATGGTAAAGCCTGTCTTCCGGACCTTTTTGACAAGCTGCATAAGTTCCGGTGTTAATGTGTCGACACGCAGTGACGGTAATGAAACCGCAATACAGCGGGACATATAACGGTTCATAAGACATTCCATAAGCGGAAATATACATTCATAATCCCCTGTGCTTAAGGATAAAAGAGAGATGTCCTCATACCCGGTCGAAGCAATACAGGCTTCGGAAAGAGACAGCAGTGTTTCTAAGGATCGTTCGCGAACCGGGCGATAGATCATTCCGGCCTGACAGAATCTGCACCCCCTGGTGCATCCCCTTGATATTTCAATACGAAGACGATCATGCACGGGTTTTCCATATGGAATGATGGGCGCATCCGGAAAAAGCGCACGGTCAAGATCATCTACAACCGCTCTTTTAACCGTCTGATAGTCAGTAAACTCGGGAACAAGGGTCTGGAAACCGTTTTCATCATATTCGGGTTTAAAAAACGAGGGAATATATACACCTCCAATATGGGACCAGTTTCTCAAAAGCGTTTCTTTGTCGCTTTTGCCGCTCGATTTCCATGTCAACCAGGCTTGGCACATCTCCAGGATCACGTTTTCCCCGTCTCCCACCACAATGGCATCAAAAAAATCCGCCACCGGTTCCGGATTACAAGTACACGGTCCTCCTGCAATAACAAAGGGGTGTGAATCGTCTCTTTGTCTCGTCAAAAACGGTATATGTGCCAACTCAAGGATGTTAAGTATATTGGTATAGTTAAGCTCATAAAGCAAACTAAAACCGATGATATCAAACCGGTTTATTGGCTTATGAGATTCCAGGGACATCATCGGGATGCCCGAGGATCTGAGGTGACTTTCCATGTCGGCCCCGGGAGCAAAAACCCGTTCCGCAGCAATCTCACGGTGACGGTTAAGAATATGATAAAGGATCTGAAGACCAAAATGCGATGTGCCGATTTCATAGAGGTCCGGAAAAGCAAGCGCAACGCATAGATTGACCTTGCTATGATCTTTTTTAATCGCGTTTATTTCCGAGCCTAAGTACCTGCTGGGCTGCTCTACCAGCGGCAAGATGTCTTGAATGATTTTTATGCTCATGATATATGGTTTTAATGGTTCACGGTTGCAATCGGTCGGTTCGTTTAGACAAGTCGGTTTCGAACGACCCTTGCGCATATACGCTTATTAACGTAACATCAACAAAATCTTGTCGATAATTGCACGTTCCAAATTTATTTTGCAATTGCAACATAACGGTATGTAACATGACAAAAATAAAAACACAAAACAAACGGTTAGTTTCAGCGGTTCTCTTTCTTGGTTTTTTTTTCATATTTCTTGTTAAGCCCCCGGCCAGCGTTGGAGTTGATAACCTGCGGGAGAGCGCTGTCGTCATCGCCGTTAAAAAAGTAAGTCCTGTTGTTGTTAACATAAGTTCAGAGTACGAAGTTCGCAAGCGGGCAAATCCTTTTTCCGGACTGGGCATGGATCCTTCTTTCGAAAATTTTTTTAATGACTTTTTTGACCCCGGATCTGAACGCCGATACAAACGAACCAGTTTGGGATCCGGCGTCATTATTGATGGAAAACGGGGGTTTATCCTGACCAATAAACACGTTATATCAAAAAGCAAAACCATTACGGCCGCGCTTAAAGACGGACGAGAATTCACGGCACAAATTGTTGGGGCCGATTCCGACTCTGATCTGGCGGTACTGCGTATTTCTTCCCCAACCCCTCTGCCTGACATTACAATGGGCGATTCCACTAATCTAATGATCGGCGAAACCGTAATCGCCATCGGCAACCCGTTCGGCTTTTCCAATACCGTAACTACCGGTGTTATCAGCGCGACAAACAGGAGCGTTAGGACTGACGACATGGTCTATCATGATTTTATACAGACCGATGCTTCAATCAACCCGGGCAATAGCGGAGGACCCCTGCTGAACATAAACGGAGAACTTGTCGGTATAAATACCGCCATATATGCCAAAGCTCAGGGTATCGGTTTTGCCATACCCATCAATACCGCCAAAAGAATCGTCTCCGATCTTATAAGATACGGAGAAGTTATACCGGCGTGGATCGGTATCACCATACAGGATATTGACGAAGACCTTGCACGGTATCTAAAAGCATCGGCCATTAACGGTGTCCTGGTAAAAAAAGCGGAAACCGTCGGACCTGCCCGTAAAGCCGGTATCCGCGAGGGTGATATTATTCTTTCAATTAATACCAGCGACATTGCTTCTGAAGCAGATTTCCATAGAGCAATGACCGCTCTTTCTGCCGGGGAAAAAATTGATATAACGGTCTGGCGGGAAGGCAAAACCAAAACGGTTTCAGTAAAAACATCGACATTCCCAAAAGAACTGGCTCTGGATCTTGCTTACGACCTTCTGGGAGTTTCCGTTGAAAATCTTTCAACAAAAAACCGTCACATCTATAAAGCATTGGCAAAACAAGGCGTGCTGATTTCAGATGTTAATCGACAATCTTTTCTGGCTCATATCGGTGCGAGACCCGGAGACGTTATACGACAAATAGATGACATCCCCATTAAAAACATTAAAGACTTTGAGCAGGCCATTATAAAATACCGACAAAAAAATTCTCTGGTACTCGTCTTGCAGAGAGGAGACCAACTCTATAATATTACAGTAAAACTATAAATGCAGATCTGGTTTTCTACTATTAAAAATAGACCTTGTATTTAGACAAAGCTGTTTTGTTTAACGCCAAACAAGGTACTGGATAACCGTTGTTTTTCAAATATCATCGATCCCATCTGAAAGAGAGGTTATAAATGAAACGCACCAAAATCGTCCAGTTGTTACAATCGGAAATCCCGGTAGCCAATGTTCTTATAAAAGGATGGGTTCGAACCCGTCGAGATTCCAAAGGTTTTTCTTTTATCGAAGTCAACGACGGATCCTGCCTCAAGAACATTCAAATCGTTGCCCACGACACAATAAGTAATTACCCGGACATCTCAAGGCTTTCAACAGGATCTGCGGTAATTATCAATGGGAATTTGGTGGAATCCATGGGGGCCGGCCAAAAATGGGAACTTCTAGCGGATCGCATTGAGATTGTCAGTCTTACCCCTGAATCCTATCCGCTACAGAAAAAGCGCCATACGGACGAATTTTTAAGAACCATCGCCCATTTAAGACCCAGGACCAACAAATACGGCGCCGCATTTCGGATAAGATCCGAGCTTTCATATGCCATCCATAAATTTTTCAGAGACAGAGGGTTTAAATATCTTCATTCCCCCATTATCACCGGTTCCGATTGTGAAGGCGCGGGCGAGTTGTTCCGGGTAACAACCCTAGTTCTGGAAAATCTTCCTAAAAAAGACGGCAGGGTCGACTATGCACAGGATTTTTTTGGATCCGAGGCAAATTTGACGGTTTCCGGGCAGTTGTCCGCCGAAATGTTTGCCCTGGCGTTGGGAGATGTCTATACCTTCGGTCCGACGTTCCGGGCCGAAAATTCTAATACCAGCCGGCATGTTGCCGAGTTCTGGATGGTGGAACCGGAGATGGCGTTCTGCAACCTTGAAGAAACCATGGATCTTGCCGAAGAAATGATAAAATATTTAACAGATTTTGTACTCAAAAAGAATACGGAAGATCTTGAACTTTTTGCAAAATTTGTAGATAAAAACTTAATAAAAACCCTTGACACCGTGGCGTCATCCCGTTTTAACCGCCTGTCGTATGCTTCCGCTGTAGAAATATTAAAAAACTCCCGGAAAAAATTTGATCATGAAATCGATTTTGGAAAAGACCTGCAAACCGAACATGAACGGTATCTTACGGAACAACACTTTAAATCCCCTTTAATTATCTATAATTATCCTAAAAGCATAAAACCGTTTTACATGCGCGTAAACGACGATGACAAGACGGTTTCCGCCATGGATGTTCTGGTACCGAAAATTGGAGAAATTATCGGGGGAAGCCAGCGCGAAGAACGATTAGACATGCTGGAAAAACGAATGGATGAAATGGGATTGCCAAAAGAAGATTACTGGTGGTACTTGGACTCCCGCCGGTTCGGAAGCGTAGAGCACAGTGGTTTCGGTCTGGGATTCGAACGCCTGCTTATGTTTGTCACCGGAATATCCAATATCAGGGATGTCATCCCGTTTCCAAGAACGCCGAATCATATAGAGTTTTGACGGAGCGGCTGTTCACCGTTGTCCGGTTGATTTTTAAGTTTTCATGCACCTTAATTTTGCAAGATCTTCGGCATAACCGTATAAGTGTAGCCCCTTGCTTTCAACAATCATTTCACCGTCTTTCACACCGATTTGCCCGGCCATATAGCTTTTAAGATTCTGAATACCGGCCAGATTTGCCGGAAGTCCTCCCCATAGATCCCAGGATCGAAAATATATGATAAAATGAAGGGCGTCATCCTGTATGCGCGTATCAATAGATCTCAGGCATGGCGGGTCCAACAGCGTAAGATCAGACGGGTGAGCAACCTGTAACACCATTTGATTATTCCTGCTCCCGAAGGCTTTATATGTTTGAATAACCCACTCGATTTGATTCAGATACAATTTACCGTTTTCTTCAAAAACAGCCTGGCCGTCAACCTCTCTTTTGTCTATTATTTCGGTATGTCCCTGTTCCCACCATGCAAGTTTATCACCGGTAAGAGGGGCTTTCGTTAATCTTTCACCATACGTATAAGATTCACCGGGCTCTTTTTGCCCGGTCATCAAATACTCAATGTATGATCGTTGATACCCCTTCCCGCCAAAAACATAATCGTATTCCACCGGATTAGGAATTCCACATGCAGGAGGAATATCCGGTAAAATAGGTTCTGAATATGGGTGGATGATATGACCCAAAAAATAATCGTATTCCAGTCTTGTCTGGCCGGAATAACTGCCTCGATCTATTTTAAACCGTCGTCCGTGATCAAGAATATCATGGACAGCCTGGAACCAAAGGTCCGGTAAATCTCTTGCTTGAATCTTATGAATATACATGGTGATATTTTTTTAACTAGCGGTGAAGATTCTTGTTTTGGATAAAAAATCATGGAGCAATATCTTATATATCCAGCATGCTCACTTCAAGGGCATTGTTGTTTATAAATTCTCTTCTGGGCTCAACCTGTTCGCCCATGAGAACTGTAAAAATTTCTTCCGTTTCAACCAGATCCTCAATTTTAACCTGCAAAAGGGTTCTTTTTTCGGGATTCATTGTGGTTTCCCATAACTGGTCGGGATTCATCTCACCCAGACCTTTGTATCGTTGAATACCGAGACCCTTTTTTCCCTCTGTTATCATAAAAGATAGAAAACTTGCCTTATCCGTCATACAAACCGAATCTGTTTCGTTGTCTTTGTTAAAAACAAGAAACGGCGGATGATCATACTTAAAAATATTCTTGCCAAGAACAATGAGTTTTTGAAAATCATTTGAATAAACAAGACTCCGACCTATGGTTGCCGGTGTAACATTTTTACCCGGCAAATCCTTGGAAAATTGTCTTTGACTTCCGTTAAATGGGCTTCCAACGATCATTT
>Ga0316577_10000717_pt1 | contig 14086 bp, 11 predicted proteins | sample S5NA_FD_203073 | JGI IMG/M metagenome (GOLD analysis project Ga0316577, IMG submission 203073) | Rhizosphere microbial communities from salt marsh grasses in Alabama, United States - S5-7_050615r2r1 | ecosystem: Host-associated > Plants > Roots > Rhizosphere | place: USA: Alabama | collected... | reverse complement strand
TGTCCTCTTTCCATGCTGAGCTTTGGAAGGAGGAATATTCATATTCTCCCCCCACTTTCAGGTCATGACTGGCGCCGAGAATATTGTTCTGAAACCTTGCCAGATAAGCGTTTGCATAAAACCTAGTTTTCTTCTGTTTTTCGTTGAGTGACCCACTGCCCCAGATATACCCGGTCACCTCGTCGATATAAGTCGGCTCGCTGCTTACATCTGTCTGAAGTAAAAGAGGCCGGTTGTCATACAGATAACCTGCTTTGATATCCACCCATGTGTTTTGGTCGATCGCGTAGTTGAGGAAGGCAGCTCCGTCCAGAAGATTTTCATGATCCAGGTGGCGGGCCGCATCTCCGGTGAGGTTCCAATCGATAACGCTGTCATGATAAGGTCTGTTGCGGTTTGTGTAGTTGAACAGGGCCGTGACCTTGAGGTAAGGCACGAATTGGCTGGTAAACTTGATAAATCCCATTTTCTCCGTGTTGTCCCAGTCATACGGCTCATGTTCTTTACCCAAGGGATCGGTCCATGGGATAAAGGTTGTCGAACGAGATTGGGAGATCAGCCGTGCGTTCATGAAATACCACAATTTATCCCGCATAATCGGTCCTCCGAGGGAGAGAGAAAAATCTAGGAGTTTTTTATCCAGCGGGGGCGAAGAAACACCGGTAGAGTTTTGTTCCCCATCGGAAGTGAGGGTGTCGGCCAAGCTATCGCTCGTGTGATAGATCAAAATGTTGCCCTGGCCGTCGTTTCCTCCGGATTTGGTCACGATGTTGACATATCCTCCGTCCACACCTCCCACTTGGGCAGGAAGGCCTGCCGTTATCACCTCGACCTCTTCGATGTTGTCAAAATTGGCATTAGCCAGTAGATTCATCCCGAAAGGATCGTTTATGACCATATTATCTTCAGCAAACAAGTTCGACCGTGCCGTGGAACCGTGAATGATGGAGGTTTTCGGGAAAAAACTCGATTCGGAGATGGTTCCAGGCGCCATTTGAACGATATCGTGAAGATGTCGGCTGATTGGGATTCTTTTGATGAAGCTTTCCTCGAGTACCGCCGATATTTTTGCCGATTCGGGATTCCCCATCGGGGTCGGGATTTTGACTGTCGTTTCCTCTTCGACTGTCGTGATATCCATCGTGATCAGGTACCTGATGGTTTTGCCGACTTGGATGTTGATGTTTTCTATGTTTACTGTTTTAAAGCCAGGCATTTCCACGGTCAGCTTGTAAGTCCCCGGGGGGAGATCCCGGAATTGAATGAGCCCGGTTTCAGAGGTGATATATGTCTGGATGTCCAGCATGGCAGGCGAGTTGATGTAGACGAATGCTCCAGGGAGAGGAAATCCTTCTATATCAGTGATCTTCCCTTTGATGGAGCCCGTTTGCTCCTGAGCCAGGGCGGACATTACCAGTCCGGTAGAAAAAAAGATGATCGCTAAGAATTGGCAGGTTTTCTTCCCCACGTTAGTCCTCCTTGGATTGCTGTTCCAGTCGAATGTTTTTTTCTGTAGCACCTGTATATGGAACGCCTTTCATTTCGCTAAAGTTGCAGAATATTATCGCTTTGCAGCTGAAAACTATATTAACAATTCTCCCTTTCTTTTACAATGCTCGTTCTTTTGACCTGAGGAAAAATGGACTTAGGAAGACATCACAACCGGCTGAATGGACGGGTAATGGGGAGCAAAAACCCCTTAGGGACGCAGGGTGGAGGAGGAGGCATCCTGGGTCCGTTTTTTCGCCCAAAGAGCGGCTCCGATAAACCCCGCATTATTGCCCAGGGAAGCCCGATCGATCCTGCAGCATCGGAATGAACCTTTGAAAGCCCTTTTTGAGGCCTCCTCTATGGCAGGAGGAAGAAGAAATTCCCCGGCTTTCATCACGCCTCCTCCCAAAAGGATCCTTTCCGGGTTCAGCATGTTGATGACGATGGAAAGCCCGATTCCCAAGTATCGCCCTGCTTCGGCAAATGCTCGAAGAGCAGCCTCGTCGTTATTCTTTGCTCTTCGGGCCACTTCTTCCGCGCTGATAGTCGCCCTATTTCGGCTATGAGCTTGGTAATTTTTCACGATTTTCGGCGCGGAAACTTCTGTTTCCAAGCAACCCTTACTCCCGCACTTGCACGGCTCTCCGTCGGGATTCACTGTTGCGTGTCCCAGTTCTCCGGCAAATCCGCACGCTCCTTCCCATATCCTGTCATTCAGGATAATCCCGCCTCCTACTCCTGTTCCTATAGTAAGCAAAACGAGACTGTGCGCGTCTTTTCCCGCTCCATGCCGAAACTCGCCGTAGGCAGCCATATTGGCATCGTTATTCACCCACAAAGGAATACCGATGAATCGGGAGAGCGCGGGGACCAAATCAAAGCCATCAAGCTCAGGGTAATTGGGTGACTGCAAGATCCTCTTTTCCTTGGAACTGAAAATTCCCGGTATCCCGAAACCCACGGCCCGGATTTGCTGCGGGCGGTCAATTTTTAGCGCTTCCCAGATTTCTTCGAGGGTTTGAAGAAGCTTTCTCAGGCTTTTTGGCGTTTCGACTTGGGATGCGTGAAGGATTTTTCCTTCTTCGTCCACGACACCGAATTTGAGGGCGGTGCCTCCAAGATCGAATCCTACATACATCTTCTTCCTTGATTATTCATAAAAGCTGCCGACATTATATATTCCATCAAGAAGAAAAATCCAAACCATTCTATCCTATTCTCGACATCTTTTACCCTTCGGGCGAACCAATCTAGCCGCATCGAGTTCATTGCAGCCCATTCGCGGTAGTTCACTACAGCTTCATAGGCTGCTTCTTTGTCGCTGCAGCTATCTAGGTCCGTGAATAATCCAGGGGACCTTGATTATTCATAAAAGCTGGCGACATTATATATTCCATCAAGAAGGAAAATCCAAACCATTCTATCCTATTCTCGACATCTTTTCTGGTCTATTTTTTAATGCCGATCGCGGAATAATTAGCGGGAGCATACAGGATTTTGTTAAGGTTATCGATATTCCGGTTCATTATCGTGGCTGTCTCATCGGCGCCGGGAAGAGTTTGAAGCTTCTCCCGTTCGAGAGGATGGGAGTATTTGACCTCCACATCTTCGAATCCAGTGCTCTCGAGAAGAAATGTCAGCGTTTGTGGATGGATAGGTTTTTGGTGTGATAAATCGAGGTTGAAGATCTGGACCAATGCGAAGACAGAAGCAGGATTTATCGTTTCCAACACAACGGCACCATCCGGTTCAAGTTTGGAATAAGAAAGCTCGATCAATTTTTTCAACCGGGCCGGAGACAAATGTTCTATTACCTGGGAAGAAAATATTCCCCCTAGTGTTTTGTCAGGCGTTCGGGCCAAGGTTTCCAGGATGTCTCCTTTTTGGCAGTCCAATCCTTTATCCTTGCATATCTCGACCATCTGCTCATTCATGTCGATTCCCCGAGCATCGATCCCGTTATCCCGGCAGAGGTCGAGAAACTCGCCGCGGCCACAGCCCAGATCCAGGACTTTTCCCTTCCCCTGGAAATAGGGGAGGAATTGGGATTGCTGATTTCTCACCTCCTCCTCATTTCCCCGATGTCTGTTCTCGAATGCGGCATAATGCCAATCCTCGAGGGGCTGCAAGATTTCTCGAACCTGGTCGGCTGCCGGGAGATTCTTTCCTTCCAGCACACCGAGCAGTCGATCGAGCTGTTCTCTGAGTAGAAGGAATTTTTTCAAAAGGAGGTTCACGTCTTTATAAACGACAGCCAACTTATCGACCCGCCATTCCATGCTTTTGAAGATCATCCCGACATGGTTGCTGCCCAGGGCGTCCCATTCTCTGTCCATGGCTTCCATCAACGCTATGTTGGAATCTATGAGGCCCGCAAAGGACAAAAACAGGTCTCGCGTCTGCACAACGTTTTTATCCAGCGTTTTTTGGAATTCCGACAGGGTCTGGGTCACTTGCTGTCTGAAAAGGTCCGGGGACAGATCTTTAGTGGAGGGCATTTCCTGCAAACGGGACAGGAGATGACGGAGCCGGGGAGTGGTCTCTGAAGCGGTAAGTTCCTCGATCTTTTTTTTCAGCCCTTCCATCTCTGTGGAAAGAGCCTCTTGCTTTTCTTTTCTTTGTTGAGATAGCCTTTCAATCGTGCGTCTCATTGGTCCTTAGAAGAAGGTTCGGATTCTTCCTTGGAATCACTCTCTTTTTCTCTGGAGGTGACGGATTTTTTGAAATTCTTGATACCTTCTCCTAAGGATTTTCCCAGTTCGGGGAGTCGCCGTGCCCCGAAGATAATAACGACGATCAAAATGATGAGAATCAGTTCAGTAGGGCCGACAGGACCGAATAAGAACATAGGAACCTCCTCGAGGTTATTTACTTGTGATGCAGTACAAAGGTACTCGAGTGCTCTTGAAAAGTCAAGCGTTAGGCGTGTTAGCCCGACCTTTCCGGTTGCCAAAGGACTAGACCTCCCGGGGGCGAGTTGGCTATACTAATCGATCGAGATGAATAACATCCGCAACTTTTCCATCATCGCGCACATCGACCACGGCAAGTCCACGCTCGCCGACCGGCTGATAGAAAGAACAGGGACTCTGTCCCCGCGTGAGCTGAGGGAACAGATGCTGGACACGATGGACCTGGAAAGGGAGAAAGGCATCACCATAAAGGCCCATGCTGCCAGGCTGCACTTCCGCGTCCCTTCCCGAGGGGATTACACCCTCAACTTGATTGATACTCCTGGCCATGTGGATTTTTCTTATGAGGTTTCGCGGAGTCTTGCCGCCTGCGAAGGGGCCCTTCTTCTTATCGATGCTTCTCAGGGCGTTGAGGCCCAGACCCTAGCCAATACTTACCTGGCTCTCCAGAATGACCTCGTTCTTATTCCGGTGATCAACAAGGTTGATCTTTCCCAGGCAAACCCGGAATTGGCGTTGGAGCAGCTCGAAAACATCATCGGGTTGAAACGCGAAGAAGCCATCCTGGCAAGCGCAAAAACGGGGCTCGGCACCGATGAAATATTTTCCTCCATCGTCGAGCGTATCCCGCCGCCAGCTGGTGACCGGAATGCTCCACTGAAGGCTTTGTTGATCGATTCCTGGTATGATTCCTACAGAGGAGTGATCATTCTAGTGCGTGTGTTCGACGGGATTATCGGGACAGGAACGCGCATCGAACTCATGGCCCATCAGGTTGCCTATGACGTCGAGGAGGTGGGTTATTTGACCCCGCGGCAAGTCAAGGTCGATTCCCTGACTGCAGGAGAGGTCGGCTATGTCATCGCCGGCATTAAAAAATTGAACCATGCCCGGGTCGGAGACACCCTGACAGAAAAAAACAGGAAAACAGGATCACCCTTGCCGGGATTCAAAGACGTCAAACCCATGGTTTTTTGCGGCCTGTATCCGGCTGGAGGGACCAGCGTGGAAGACCTGCGCAAAGCGCTGGAAAAGCTCCGGCTCAACGATTTTTCCTTTCAGTTCGATCCCGAGAATTCCCCCGCTTTGGGGCTAGGTTTCAGGTGTGGATTTCTTGGAATACTGCACAGGGAAATCATCCAGGAGCGTCTCGAGAGGGAGTTCGATATCAATCTTATCACCACTGCTCCCAGTGTGAGTTTCCGGGTGACCACCCTGGAAGGAGAAATGGTGGAAATCCACAATCCTTCCCAGCTTCCTCCCCCAAATAGGGTTAAAAAGATAGAAGAGCCGGTGATCGAAGCTTTGATCTTGGTGCCGGAGAAATATCTCGGTTCTGTTCTCGATCTGCTGGAGCGCCGCCGGGGTGAACAGAAAAAGATGGAATATGTGAGCCCGCAGCGAATATTTTTGACCTACCGGCTTCCGCTGAATGAAGTGGTATTCGATTTCTACAACAATCTAAAATCCATGTCCCAGGGATATGCGTCGATGGACTACGAACTTGTAGGATACAGAGAAGCACCGCTGGTAAAATTGGATATTCTGGTGAACAGAGATCCTGTGGATGCTCTATCGCTGATCGTTCACCAGGACAAGGCCTATCATATCGGGCGGAATCTTGTATCCCACCTGCGTGACCTTATTCCGCGCCAGCAGTTCGACGTCTCCCTTCAAGCTGCTCTGGGAAAAAGGATAATCGCGAGGGAGACTGTCAAAGCCTACCGAAAAGATGTACTGGCCAAACTGTATGGAGGAGATTACTCCAGGAAGATGAAACTTTTGGAAAAGCAGAAATCGGGGAAAAAGAGGATGAGGAAAATAGGATCGGTAGAAATTCCTCAGGAAGCTTTCTTGGCCCTTCTCCGCATCAAATAATCCGTCCATGCCCCTCATGCCAGCTCCCTAGATGGCAAAAAATCCACGCGAGCTGTTTGCCTGGCTTAAAGTGCAGGCGGGCTTACGGCGAGGCGAATTGGCCAGGACAGGTGGATATTATAGAAGAATTTTGATAAAAAGGAATAATCTGATAGAAATGGCGAAGAAAAGTTTGGAGATTATAGTCCAGGAAGGAATCCGGTTTCTTGCCCGCTTTTTTCCGCAGTCTCAGTATCTGTATTTTCCTCTCCTGTCGGCGGCTTTGGTTTGGGCCATAAAAAGCAGCCGCGAATGGCGGGAAAATATATTTTCTTGGGAAGTCTGGCTTGACCCTTCCTTCGTCGAGGTTAAACCGGATGGCTTCATCCTGGATTTTTTTACCCATCATACCGGTTTAGCCCATGCTTTTGACCGTGAGATAAAAGCCGCGGATATGACTGTTTTGAGAAAGCATTTTTACTACCTTTACCCGATCGTGGGTCTAGAGGATCCCTTTCTTTCAGGGTTGTTCCAGCAGGAGTTGGCATCCCAAGATTACCGCGCTGTTGTGCAGGATTATGACAGGAGGGTTGCCCAGGCTGTTGTTGATATCGAGGCTCTCGAGGAAAAGGGGAAGTTCATGGATGGGCTGGAAGCCATTGCCAGGGAAATGGCTTCATTCGGTACGGATATGATCACCCAGGCATCTGTCCAGAGGGCTCTGTTCGAGGTCATAAAAAAGGAGTTGGATAAAGATGGGAATTGACCGATTCGGCCCTCGAAAAATAGGATATGCGGTTTTCTTGTTATCGGTGGCGTTTGTTCATTTTTCCTGCACATCCCACCTTTCGGATGCCAAGTTCTTCTATGCCCAAGCGCAGGAATCTTCCCGCGCATACAAAACAGAGATGGCCGTCGGGTCATACAAAAAATCTTTGCAGGAAGCGGAGAAAGCGGCGGCAAAAAATCCTTCCTCTCAAGCTTACATGCTCAAAGGATTGGCTGAGCTTTATCTGAATCGGTGGGAAGATGCCGAAAGAAGTTTTGTCACTGCCTTTTCTTTCGGATTCGATAAAGGCCAGGAATGGGCCGAGTGGGTGTCTCTTTTCGGGCTCGCCTCTGCTATGCAGGAAATGGGTTTGATCCAGTCCGCTTTCCAGGTATACGCTTATCTTGTCGATAAGTCCAAGCTCGAGCCGGTGACCATCGTTGCAGCGCAGAAGTACACAGATATGGCCCTGGAGCGGGCGCTTCGAGAGGAAGGGGCGCAAAGAGATCGGCTTTTAACCGGACTGTTACGGGAAATGGAAAAACTGACGAACAGCGACCTCAGCTGCGGATTTTATCATTATCTCAAGGCACAAGTTCTCAGCCACATGGGAAATTACATAAGTAGCTTCGAGGAATGCGTTATGGCGAGGGAGCTGGGGCTTCCCACCCAGGAGATTTTTCGCGATAATGACCTGCAGATCGTGTTTTGCTACCAGCGATTGAGTCAGGAATTATCCTCCGAGGATTGGACGGCATTCCGTGCGCTCTACACGCAGTGGACCGGAAGATGGAACTGGCCCGAGCCTGAATCTCCCGAATGGAAAAAGAGGTGAGAAATGCTCCCGACCATAACATGGGATAAGAATAAGGTTGTTTTGATCGACCAAAGGCTGCTTCCGGGAGAAGAAGTATACGTTGAATGCCTGGACCATAACCAGGTCGCTGAGGCCATCGAGCGGATGGCCATCCGCGGTGCTCCTGCCATCGGCGTCGCTGCGGCTTACGGTGTGGCTCTGGGCGTGCAAAAAATGGAAGCACGGGATGACCGGATGGAAGCGCTGGACCGGATCTTGACACGATTGGGAAACACCCGCCCTACTGCCAGGAATTTGTTCTGGGCGCTTGAGAGAATGAAGAAGACTTTCCAAAACCACAAGCATCTGCCGCTCCCTGAGCTCAAAGAGAGAATGGTGAAGGAGGCGGTCGCCATCGACAAGGAGGATGTCGACACCAATAAAAAAATAGGTTTTTGGGGGAGGGAATTGATCCAGGACGGCCAGAACATCTTGACCCACTGCAATGCCGGCGCTCTGGCGACGGCTGGATATGGCACCGCTCTGGGTGTTGTCCGGGCAGCTTTCGAACAGGGGAAAAAGATCCGAGTTTTCGCTGACGAAACACGGCCTTTTCTCCAGGGGGCCAGGCTGACCTGCTGGGAATTGGACAGGGATAATATACCTATTATCCTGATAACGGATAATATGGCCGGATACCTCATGAAACAAGGCGAAATCTCGGCGGTCATCACCGGAGCGGATAGGATAGCGCGCAACGGAGATACAGCCAATAAGATCGGGACCTATTCTGTGGCTGTGCTGGCGAAGGAAAACAACCTGCCGTTTTATGTGGCAGCTCCTGTTAGCACCATCGATTTCAGCCTGGCCGACGGAGGGGCCATTCCTATCGAAGAAAGGGATCCTGAAGAAGTGAGAAAAATAGCAGGGCAGTGCATTACTGTTCCAGGTATCCAGGTCCGAAATCCTGCTTTCGATGTCACCCCGGCCGAATACATTACCGCTATCGTCACCGAAAGGGGGATTGCCCGGCCGCCCTTCACGCGGAGCCTGGATTTTTCCAGGGATTGAGAAATGCATCTCCTAGGAATCGAGACATCCTGCGACGAAACATCGGCCGCCGTGCTGGATGACAAGCTGAATATCCTCAGCAATGTGGTTTTATCCCAGGACGAGATCCATGCTCCATACGGCGGAGTGGTACCCGAACTGGCTTCTCGTCAGCACATCGCCTCTATCAGCTATGTGGTAGATGAGAGTCTGCGGCGGGCCGAACTTGGGGTGCGGGAAATGGATGCCTTTGCTGTAACCCAGGGGCCGGGGCTGATCGGATCCCTCCTGGTTGGACTTTCCTTTGCGAAAGGGCTGGCCTTTTATTTCGATAAACCCCTGGTTCCGGTGGATCATCTGGAAGCTCACATCCATTCCGCTTTTCTGGAAAACAGGGAAATCCCTTTTCCCTGCCTAGCCCTCCTTGTGTCGGGAGGTCACACATCTCTTTTTTATCTAGAAGAGAAATTTCGCTATCGGCTGGTAGGAAAGACAAGGGACGATGCGGCAGGGGAGGCTCTGGACAAGATAGCCAAATACCTCGATCTGGGATATCCCGGGGGGCCGATCATCGACAGGTTAGCGGAAGGGAGGAATCCCCGCGCATTCGATTTTGCGCTGCCCCGCATGACGGACCGGAGCATGGATTTCAGTTTCAGCGGACTCAAAACAGCCGCCTTGAGATCCATCAAAAAAAACCGGTTGACTAAATCACACCCCTCCTTTCCGGATTTTTTAGCCAGCTTCGAAAATGCTGTGATCGATGCCCTGCTAGCCAACGTAAACAGAGCGGCACGGCGTTTCAAACCCCGGTCGCTCATCCTATGCGGAGGAGTAGCACGGAACAAGAAGTTAAGGCACGAATTCTCCCGTTTGGCCGGGAAGATTCACCTCTCCCCGTTTATCCCGTCCCCTGAATTGTGCACAGATAACGCCGCTATGGTGGCAGCGCTTGCGGTCGAGAGGATAAATGCCGGCGAAAACATGGGACTTTCCCTGGATCTCAATGCCTACCCCAGGAAGTAGGTATCTTTCTCTTATTAATTTCCAAGAAAATGTGGTATAAAATTTGAGAGGTTTGTCTGGGATGCAAGATCGGTCGATAAAAGTTTTCGTGGTGATGCCGGCTTACAACGCCGCTAAAACGCTGGAGAGGACACTGGATGAAATTCCCCGCGAATATATCGATAGCATTATCCTTACCGATGATGCCAGCCAGGACAACACGGTGGAAATCGCCAAAAGGCTTGGGCTAAGGGTGTTTGTCCATGAGGTGAACAAAGGTTACGGGGCCAATCAAAAAACGTGCTACAGGGAAGCCTTGAAGCTGGGAGCGGATATCATGATCATGGTCCACCCCGACCACCAGTACGATCCCTCGGTTATCCCTCAGCTTATCGATCCTTTGATGGATGGGGAATACGATGCTGTGTTCGGATCGCGGATGCTGGGAGGACGTCCTCTCGAGGGAGGGATGCCCAAGTGGAAATATCTGGCTAATATTTTCCTTACAGCTCTTGAAAATGCAACATTCTACATGTATCTGACAGAATACCATTCTGGTCTGAGGGCCTATTCCAGAAAATATTTAGAGACGGTCAAGTTCGAATTGAATTCGGATGACTTCGTTTTCGATTCGGAAATCATCGCCCAGGGCGTGTTCCATGACTTGAGGATAAAGGAGATCCCCATCCAGACCCGTTATTTTGCCGATGCATCGCAGATCGGTTTCTGGCGGAGTATGGTCTACGGATTCTCCATTATGAAAACTCTGGTCAAATTCAAGCTCCATAAAAAGGGGATCAAACGCTATAAGATGTTCTCTTAACAAAAATCTCTTCATTATTTATCACTCCGTTAGTGTAAGGGTGGGGAGGGTTGGCCGAGTTAGGCGATGGGAAGGAGGGAGAGCCTGTAAGGTTTGGTAAATGCGATCTCGCCCGATTTTCGTTCCAGGTGAATGCTTAAGCGGTAAAGGTGCGTGTTTTTATAGCGGTAAAAACTGGGTTCGGGAATCCGCAGTGACTTGAACTCGAGGGACGTCCTTCCTCTGAAAAGGACCACGTCAAAAAGACGAAGTTCCACATCGAACTCGCCGTCGGGTGAGCCGAAACGGAGCTCCAGATCCTTCAGCTGTTGCCACGAGGTGAAGTGGAAAACATAGTCCCTGCTGTCCCGCGGAAGCTGAAATTCTCCGGGATCGGTCATCCGGGCCACACGGCCGAGTGAGTAAAACGTTATTTTCGGGCCGGCTGGGAAAGTCGTTCTCTGAGGATACAGGAGAACGGTGCGGGGATAGAAGGCTAACAGGAGAAACGCGGCGAGAAGCCCAAAAGATGCCATGCCGAGATGGAAGGGAATCTTCATCCGGAAGTCGTGCTTTTTGCAGAGCATATATAAGCCCATGAACAGCAGAACAGCTCCCAACCAAGCATAATTGGGAATCCAGCGGGTGTTGTCGGTCTTCAGATAGGAAGGGAGGTAACGTGGGAGCAAAAGGTGAAGATTGCTCAACTTGATAAAAAGCGTCCCGAAACGCTCTGAAACCCCCGCAGTCGTCAACTGATACAGGGCCAGAGGAGTTTTTAGAAGAATGACGACAAAACAAATCCCGACGAAGGAGGACAGGGCGAAAAGGATGGTAAAGATTTTTTTCCCGTTCAAGGCGAGAAAATGGCCGAGGAGGATAGCCAAAGCCCAGGAAACAGCCACCAAAGGCCTGGCTTGCGGGGCATACCCTGTTCTCTGTGTGAGCAGCGCGGAGTTAAGCACATAAGGAGCGGTGAGGAAAAACAAAAGCAGGAAATAACGGAAATGCCGCCTTGTCAATTCGATGCATCCCAAAAAGGCGAAAAAATAAACCGGGGCATAAAAAAGAAGTCCGTCACGCTGGTCAAAAAAATAGCCTGCCAGCGTTTCCCAACGCAGACGGAAAGGGATGTCCGTAGCGAGGGTTTTTATGTACGCCAGGGATTCCTCCGGTGCCAGAGCCCCTCTCCAGCTGACAGCGGCCAGGGAGAGTGAGCCGTAATGGGTGTGCTGGAACAAAAAATACAGGCATGTGAGCAGGATTGGGAATAGCAAAAAATACAGGATGTCCCGGCCTGCTTTGAATTTTTTGATCAGAATCCAAAGGGCGTAAAGGAAAAGGGGAGCGATCATAAAAAGGTACTTGAGGGCGTGAAACCAGATGAAACACGACACGAGCAAACCGATCAGGACAAGTTTCGGCTTGGAGAGGGAAGTGGAAAAGCGCAGCAGGCGGAAAACGGTGAGAGATAAAAGGGCGACGATAATTTCCGGGTATACGTGGAGGGAATAAAAAAACACAGGGGATGAAAAGCCGTATATAAACCAAATCCCGAGGGCAAGCTTTTCCTTCTTCCACTCCTGAAGGATATACAGAAAAATCTGGAGTCCCAGGAGTGCGCCAAAAACGCTCATGCCAAAACGAATAAAAAAAACGAGCATTTTTCCTTGAAACAGGGAGCCGGCAGCATAGAAGGGGAGGAGAAGGATGGAAACCCCGGGAGAGTGGAAGGAGTAGCGGCCTTTGGTCCCCGGTGCCGTATGGGGTTTGATCCGAACGTCGGCCAGCATTGTTCTTTGGTAGTCTTCGTTTCTGTAATTGTTGGAAAGATCCATGTCCCCATCTTCGAGCAGGCTGTGGGATATCAAGAGATAATGGGGTTCGTCTCCGGCAAAAGTCTGGCCCGACGAGGTGAGGACAAGAGAGCCCGTGTTGTACAGCACAAGCGATAGGAAAAAGAGAATGATCAATTTTTTATGGAGAGAAAGAGAAGATATCTTGTCCCGGATGCGGCGCAAGAAGAAATCTTTTTGCTCCAGCGAGCTAGATAGGACGGCTGCTTTTAAATAAAGGAAAGCGAACAGAATGGACCCCAGGAATATATTCACCCGGGCAAGGAGGTCCCTTGAGTCGAGATAATGATCGAGAAGGACGGGCAGGAGAGCCAGGAAAAAAAGAGGAACGTAGGCGATGAAATCTCTTTGCGAAAATTTTTTGCTGCCCAGCCTGAATAGCCGGCTGGTGATGCGGGAATATCCCACCCAGAGGAAAAAAAGGATCAAAAGAGCAAGGAGACTCAAAGGGAGGAATGAGGAGAGCTTGACGGCCGGTATGTGATTTTGGATAGTGAATCCTGCGATCTGATTGTAAAAAAGGAAGCTGTAGCTGAGAAGAAATGCAATGACGACCAGGAAGAGAACGCGAGCACAGATACTTGTCGCTTTCATCCTATTTTCCCCATGATAGCAAATCTTGAGCTGGAATTCTTCTCTTTATTCAGGACGGTTTCTAGCTTTAACCCGATACGGGAATTGTGATATCATAACAACGATGAAAATATCAGCCGTCATCATCACCTACAATGAGGAAAAACGGCTCGAACCTGCCCTGAAAAGCCTTGCCGGGATTGCCGATGAGATCATCGTTGTCGACAGGTACAGCGATGATGACACGGTGAAGCTGGCCAAAAAATACACAGACTTCGTTTTTCAGAGGAAATGGACAAACTTCGCAGACCAGAAAAATTTTGCCAACGGCAAGGCCCGATATCCTTGGATTCTTTCTCTGGATGCCGACGAAAGACTTTCCCCCAAGCTGAGGGACGAGATCACGAGCCTTAGATCCAGGGATCCTGACTGCTCCGGATTTTCCATGCCCCGCCAGGTTTATTACCTCGGCCGGTGGATCCGCCATACGGTCTGGTATCCAGACCGCAAAATCCGCCTTTTCCGCAAGGACAAGGCCCGGTGGGAGGGAGAGTACGTGCATGAGGATCTGGTAATCGAAGGCGATGTGGAAAAGCTATCCGGGCCGCTGTATCATTTTACTTACAGGAATATCGCCGACCATATGAGGAGAATAAATATATTTTCCGACCTAGGAGCGCAAAAGCTGTACGCGAAAAACAAAAAATGCCGGTGGTATCACCTGGCTTTTCTCCCCTATTTCCGTTTCGTTAAATCCTATTTTTGGAAAGCGGGATTTCTGGATGGATTCGCAGGATTTGTCATCTCCTTGTTGGATGGGTACACAGGGTTTGTTATCTATGCCAAGCTCAAAGAGATCTGGAGGAGAGGAGAAAGAATTGAGCCTTTTCCAAATTGATGCCGGTAAAGAATGGAGAGGGGGGCAGCGTCAGTCTTTTTTCCTGGCCAAGGAGTTAAAGCGTAACGGTTATTCTT
>Ga0316577_10000716_pt1 | contig 14103 bp, 12 predicted proteins | sample S5NA_FD_203073 | JGI IMG/M metagenome (GOLD analysis project Ga0316577, IMG submission 203073) | Rhizosphere microbial communities from salt marsh grasses in Alabama, United States - S5-7_050615r2r1 | ecosystem: Host-associated > Plants > Roots > Rhizosphere | place: USA: Alabama | collected... | reverse complement strand
CGCCGTCGTCTCCCTTGACGACGAGATCCGGCTCGACAAGAAGAAGAAGCACTCGCTCGACGCGGTGGTCGACCGTCTCATCGCCAAGGCCGGACTCGAGCAGCGGCTGACCGACTCGGTGGAGACGGCGCTGCGCCACGGTGAGGGTGTAGTCGTCGTCTCCCCGGAGGGGCAGCCGGACATGGTCCTCTCCGAGCACCGGGCCTGCCACCACTGCGGGCTGTCTTTCCCCGAGCCCACGCCGCAGTTGTTCTCCTTCAACTCCCCCCAGGGGATGTGCCCCGAGTGCTCCGGGCTCGGAACCCGGATGGAGATGGACCCCGATCTCGTGGTGCCGCGCCCCGACCTCTCGGTGAACGAGGGGGCGGTCAAGCCGCTCGGGGCGGTCGGCGAGACCACGACCTGGGGAAGCGACATCGTGCGGGCGGTGGCCCGCGAGCGCGGGATCGACCTGAACGCCCCCTGGCGGTTGTTGCCGAAAGCACACCGGCAGATCCTGCTCTACGGTACCGGCCGCGAGCGCGTGGAGGTCAGCTATCGGGGGTCGATGGGCACGGGGTCCTTCCGCATGCGCTACGAGGGCGCCATCAACTCGATGATGCGGCGCATGCGGGAGACGAAGTCCGAGGACATGCGCCACTACTACCAGAGGTTCCTCTCCTCCCGTCCCTGCTCCGCCTGCGGCGGGCGGCGCATTCGACCGGAGGCGCTCGGCGTCAAGATCGCGGATCGCACGTTGACCGAGATCACTGCGCTCTCCGTGGCCGAGGCCCACGACTTCTTCTCCGGCCTCCACCTCGAGGGCGCGGAGGGGAAGATCGCGGCCGAGCTCCTGAAGGAGATCCGCTCCCGTCTCCGCTTCCTGCTCGACGTCGGGCTCACGTACCTGACCCTCGATCGCGCCGCGCCCACGCTTTCCGGGGGCGAGAGCCAGCGCATCCGTCTCGCCAGCCAGATCGGCTCGGAGCTGACCGGCGTCATCTACGTCCTGGACGAGCCCTCGATCGGCCTCCACCAGCGGGACAACATGAAGTTGCTCGCCGCCCTCCAGCACCTTCGCGACATCGGCAACACCGTCGTTGTGGTCGAGCACGACCGCGAGGCGATGGAGGAGGCGGACTGGCTGATCGATTTCGGCCCCGGAGCGGGGCGGCACGGGGGCAAGATCGTCGCCGCCGGCACCCCGTCGAGGGTGAAGCGCTCGAAGGACAGCCTGACCGGCCGCTACCTCCGCGGACAGCTGTCGATCGAGGTGCCCGCGGAGAGGCGAACGGGTGACGGCCGGGGCCTCGTGGTCCACGGGGCCGCGGAGAACAACCTCCGCGATCTCGACGTGCGATTCCCCCTCGGTGTCTTCGTCTGCGTCACGGGGGTCTCGGGGGCCGGGAAGAGCACCCTCGTCAACCACATCCTCTACCCGGCCACCGCCCGCGCCCTCCATCGCAGCGATCGCGTGGTGGGCACCCACCGGGAAATTGAGGGACTTACCGAGATCGACAAGGTCATCGACATCGACCAGAGCCCGATCGGGCGCACCCCGCGCTCGAACCCCGCCACCTACACCAAGGTCTTCGATCTCATCCGCGACTTCTTCGCCGCTCTCCCCGAGGCCCGGATGCACGGGTACGCCCCGGGGCGCTTCTCCTTCAACGTGAAGGGGGGTCGCTGCGAGGCCTGCCAGGGGGACGGGGTGAGGCGGGTGGAGATGCACTTCCTGCCCGACGTGTACGTCCCCTGCGAGGTCTGCCACGGTCGCCGCTTCAACGAGGCGACGCTCGCCGTGAACTACAACGGCCTGTCGGTGGCAGATGTGCTCGACCTGACCGTCGACGAGGCACTGCAGCTCTTCAAGAACCACCCCAACATCCGCCGGGCCCTCGAGACCCTGGCCGACGTCGGGCTCGGCTACATCGCCCTCGGCCAGTCCTCCCCCACCCTCTCCGGGGGCGAGGCCCAGCGCGTGAAGCTCTCGCGCGAGCTCTCGAAGCGCTCGACGGGCCGGACCCTCTACATCCTCGACGAGCCCACGACCGGCCTTCACTTCGACGACATCAAGAAGCTCCTGCGCGTCCTCGACCGGCTCGTGGGGGCCGGCAACACCGTGGTGGTCATCGAGCACAACCTCGACGTCATCAAGACCGCGGACTGGGTCATCGACCTCGGCCCCGAGGGCGGTGACGGGGGCGGCCAACTCGTCGCCGAGGGCACGCCCGAGCAGGTGGCGAAGGTGAAGGGCTCCTACACCGGGCGATTCCTCGCCCCGCTGCTGTCGCGGCCCCGGAAACCGAGGAGTCGGTCTCTGACGGACCGCACGGTGCGGAGGGTCGCGTCGAACGCGGGACGATGAGCCCGGAGGGCAGTGGCGGTGGCCCTCGTCTTCCGGATTCGCCCGGTGGAAGCCCGAGGGTACGCTTACGGGACATGGTGACCTACGTGAAGCGCTTCGAGGTGCGGTGGTCCGACCTCGACATGAACCGCCACATGCGGAACACGGCCTATTCGGAGTACTGCATCGACGTGCGTGTCTCATTCCTCCAGGAGCACGGTTTCCCGGTCGTGGAGTTCGGCCGGCGTGGGCTCGGCCCGGTGATCGCGCGCGAAGAGACACAGTACATGCGCGAGATCGGGGCCGGGGAGACGTTCGAGATCGACTTCCAGCTCGCCGGGTTCGCCCCTGACGGCTCACGGTGGCGGGTGCAGCACGAGGTGCGCCGCGGCGACGGGAAGCGCTCGGCCATCGTCCGCATCGACGGGGTGTGGCTCGATCTCGCCCGGCGCCGGCCGGTCCCGCCGCCGCCCGAGCTGTACGAGGCCTTTCAGCAGCTCGAGCGGACGGACGACTTCGAGGAGCTGAGGCCCGTCCGACGCGAAGGCTGATCCGGTGGACTTTCCTCGGGCGTGCCCGGGCCACCGGGTCTGATGGGGAAGGATTGGCTCAGGCCCGGGGCTGCTGCTGCGTCAGGCAGTGGAGCGTTCCGAGGCCCCAGACGAGCTCGACCGCATGGATGCCGACCACGGGGCGGTCGGTGACGAGCTCGGCGAGGATGCCGAGGGCCACGCGGTCGTTCGGATCGTTGAAGGTCGGGACGAGGACGGCGGCGTTGGCAACGTAGAAGTTGGCGTAGCTGGCGGGGAGGCGCTGCCCGTCGAAGACGAGCGGGGCCGGCATGGGCAGCTCCACCACCTCCGGCTTCGAGCCGTCGGAGAGGCGGGCCCCCTCGAGGCGTTCGCGGTTCTCGGCCAGGGGACGGTGATTGACATCGCGGGGGTCCGGCTCCTGGCCCACGACGATCGTGCGCGGAGCCACGAAGCGGCAGAGGTCGTCCACGTGCCCGTGCGTGTCGTCCCCCGCGATGCCCCGGCCCAGCCAGATCGTGTGGGCGGCGCCGAGGGCGTCGAGGAAGACCTCCTCGTAGTCGGTCCGCCGAAAGCCGGGGTTGCGGACCTGAACGAACGGGTCGAGCAGGCACTCCTCGGTCGACAACGCCGTACCACGGCCGTCGACGTCGATGGCGCCGCCCTCGAGGACGACGGGGCGCCCCTTGAAGACGGCCCTCCGAAGCGTCAGCCCGAAGGCCTTGGCCACCCGCTCGGGCACCTGGTTGTCCCTGCGGAAATCCTGGTATTTCGCCCAGCCGTTGAAACGGAAGTCGGCGATGGCGATCTCGGCCTCTGGCTCCTCGCGGCGCACGCAGATGGGGCCGAAGTCCCTCGTCCAGCCGCGGTCGGTGGGCCAGCGGAAGAACTCCACCCGCGCGGTGGCCGCTCCCACGCGCTCGAGGATGCGCCGGGCCCGCGCCTCGTGGACCTTCGAGGGGACGATGATGCGCACCACCTCGCCCTCGGCGAGCCTGCGCACGATCTCCCCGTAGGCCCAGGGGATCGGGGCGAAGCGCCCGGGCCAGTCGGTCACGTTGTGGGGCCAGCCGAGCCAGGTGGCCTCGTGGGGCTCCCACTCCGCGGGCATCCGGAAGCCTTCGACGTCGGCGTCGAGTGCGGGGCTGGCGGCCACGCGCGTCCTACTCCTGATCCAGGAGCCGCTGATCGATCCCCGCGTAGGCGTCGATGCGGCGGTCCCGCAGGAAGGGCCAGTTGCGGCGCACGTCCTCGATCCGCGGCAGGCTGATCTCCCCCACGAGGATCTCCTCGCGGTCGGGGGAGGCCTCGGCGACGACGACCCCGAGGGGGTCGGCGAGAAAGGATGATCCCCAGAACTCGAGCCCGTCCCCGCCCCCCGGCGGGATCTCGTGGCCGACGCGATTCACCACCGCCACGTAGGTGCCGTTGGCGATGGCGTGAGACCTCTGGATCGTCTGCCAGGCCGAGTGCTGATCCGCCCCGTGCTCCACCTTCTCGGAGGGGTGCCATCCGATCGCGGTCGGGTAGAAGAGGACAACCGCTCCCCGAAGCGCGGTGAGCCGAGCTCCTTCCGGGTACCACTGGTCCCAGCAGATGAGCGTCCCGATGCGCCCGGGCTTCACGTCGAAGGCCTGGAAGCCGAGATCACCGGGGGTGAAGTAGAACTTCTCGTAAAAGAGCGGATCGTCGGGGATGTGCATCTTCCGGTAGAGCCCGACGATCTCCCCGTCGGCGTCGATGACAACGGCGCTGTTGTGGTAGAGGCCGGTGGCGCGTCGTTCGAATATGGGCACCACGACCGCGACGCCGGCCTCCGCCGCGGCGCGGCCGAAGGCCTCGGTGCTCGGCCCCGGTACCGGCTCCGCGAGGTCGAAAAGCGCCGCGTCCTCCTTCTGGCAGAAGTACGGGGAGCGGTAGAGCTCGGGGAGGCACACCACCTCGGCTCCCGTCCTTGCCGCCTCGCGCACCTTCGCCAGGGCCTTGTCGACGTTCTCCCCGGGCGTCGTCGACATGGCCATCTGGACGAGGCCCACCCGGAACTGCGGCTTTGCCGGCATCGTGGCAGCAGTCTAGCCGATCGGGCGGCGACGGGGCACCCGAGAGGAGGCCTCTCAGGAGGTCGACGACCCGACCATGCGGTGGCAGAGGCGCCAGAGCTCTTCCTCGGCGGCCTCGTCCCGGAAGCGGCAGCGGTGCTCCCCGCGGTCGACCCAGAAGAGCCCGCTCTGGCCTTCGACCTCGGGGCTGGCGGCGAGCCAGGCGACGGTGTCCGCACCCTCCGCCGGTCGCCGGGCCCGGACCTTTGCGTAGAGAGAGAGCGAGAGGCCGAGCCCCCCTCCTCCCTTGCCGAAGATCTCGGTGGAGACGAAGCCCGGGTGCATCGCGTTCGCGGTCACACCCGTCCCCGCGAACCGGCGGGCGAGGGCCCAGGTGAGCATGCGGTTCGCTTGCTTGGTCTGGCGGTAAGCGTCACCTCCGGACCAGGGACGCCGCTCGAACTCCACGTCGGTGAGGTCGAGGCCCCCGGCGTAGCGGGAGGCGACGTTGACGATGCGAGCGTGGCCCGCCGCTTCGAGCTGCGGGCGGAGAAGGTGGGTCACGAGCACGTAGCCGAGGACGTTCGTGGCCCAGGTGAGCTCGATGCCGTCCGGGCTCGTCTGTCGCCGGCCGGTCCAGATCCCCGCGTTGTTGACGAGAACGTCGACCTGCGGGTGCCGGGTTGCGAGCTCGCGAGCAAAGGCACGGATGGAGTCCTGGCGGGCGAGGTCGACGAAGGCGACCTCCAGCGCGTCGCTGCCGGTCGCCTTCGCGATCGCGCGGCGAGCCTTCTCGGCCTTTCCGGGGTTACGGACCGCCATCACGACGCGTGCGCCGAGCCGGGCCAGCTCGGATGCGGTGGCCCGTCCGATGCCGGCGCTGGCCCCGGTGACCACACAGGTGCGGCCGTGGAGATCGGCCTCGATCGGCGGAGGGACCACCCCCTACTCCTCCGCGGGCATGATGTACTCGAGCCCGTCCTCGTCGAGGGGAGCGGCGGCGTCGAGGCGACGGGCGAGGCCGATCACCCGAAACGCCCACATCGTGCGGCAGACCTCGAAGTCGCTGAGGGGGGACTCCCTGCATAGCGTCTCGAGGTCGCGCACGCCCTCGATCGCGCCGAGGAGCGCGACCTGTTCGGTCGACAGGGGCAGGCCGCGAAGAAGACTCTCCGAGTCCGTCGGGGACCAGCTCGAGTCGAGCCCGCCACAGCCCTTGTCGATGCGGCCCCACGCGCTGACCCGAGAGATCCCGTCGAGGATCAGCTGCGGTGTGCTGATGTTGAGGGTGATCGACTCGCTCGGGGCCGCCCCCTCCTCGAGCTGGAACTCCCCGTCGCCCCACTCGAACGCGTGCAGGATGATGTCTCGCGTCTGGTCGACGACCGCCTTCACGAGGTCCTTCGGTTGGAGGACACCCGCCTCGACGAGGATCGTGCCGAACCGCTTGCCCCGGGTCAACGCGCGGCCTGTGTCCACCATCTGGCGCAGCGTGATGGCCCCCTGCCGCAGCAGAACCGGTCCGAGACGGTGGTCGGGGTTGGAGGACGAGGCGAAGACGAGACGTCCCTCCTCCACCGTGATGCCGATGCCGTGGCCGGCCCGCTCGACCTTCAGCAGGCCCGTCCAGCGCAGCTCACTCAGCTCCTGGACGATCTCGGTGATGTCGCGATCTTTCAGGTGCCCGCCACTCACCGCGGCCTCCGTCGTGACGGCTTCGACTCCAGCAGGGCGCCGGCGAGAAGGGGAACGAGGATCTCGTGGTGCCCGGTCAGCCGGTACCCGCGGCCCGTGCCGTGCACCGGTCGCTCGACCACGTTGACCGAGGGCCGGTAGGACTGGATGAAATCGAGGTTGGCGGTGGCGAAGTCCTCGACCCGGTGGCCGAGGTTGCGGGCGAGGGTGACCGCCTTGAGAAACACCTCGGGCAGCACGACCGCCGAGCCCACGTTGAGGTAGACGCCTCCTCCCCCGAGGCGGGCGACCTGGGCGGCGAGCAGCCGGAAGTCGAGGTGGGTCGCCCGACCGATCGCCGCGGGGTCGCAGGCGGGGTGCACGTGCACGATGTCGGTGCCGATGGCGACGTGCACCGTGGTCGGCAGGCCGAGCCGCCAGGCCGCGGCCAGGAGGCTCAGGTCGAGGTGGCGCGGTCGGGGTCGTCGCTCCGCCAGATAGCGGCCGACCGAGGCCCCGAGGCCCAACTCGGCGACGTCACCTTCGATCACCGCCCGGTTGAGCTCCTCCCCGGTCTCCCGGGCCATGCCGAACGCCCCCGTGCCCAGGCCCGCCTCCACGTCCTCGGACGTCTTTCCCGACACCGCGAGCTCGAAGTCGTGGACGATTCCCGCCCCGTTCAGCGCAACCGCCGACACGAACCCGCGCTCCATGAGATCGATCAGGACCGGGGATAGACCCACCTTCAGCACGTGGGCGCCGAGCCCCCACACGATGGGGCGTCGCCGCGAGCGGGCCCGAATGATCTCGTCGCGCAGGGCGCGAAGGGTCTCGCCGGCGAGAACCCGGGGCAGCCCGTCGAGGAACGCCGAGAACCGGGCGCCCGGACGATGCGGCCGGGCGAACTGGCGGCTCGTCACCTTGCTGCGACGCCGGGATAAGGGGTACGTGGAGATCTCATCGAGGGCGAGCGGCTTCGAGGAGGGCCGGCGGCGCCGGGCCTTTGGGCGGCCTCTGGGCTTCAATGCCCCGGGGCCTCCTCGACGATCTCGCACAGCACGTGCACGACCATCCCGTGGACCTCCTGTATCCGCTGCGCATCGGAGTGGGGCACGTCGATGAGGTGATGGACGAGACCGGCGAGTGTCCCGCCGCCGTTTCCGGTGAGGCCCACCGTCAGCAGCCCCCGGTCGCGCGCGGCCTGGAGGCCCTGGACGACGTTCGGGGAGCGACCCGAGGTGGTGATGCCGATGGCCACGTCGCCGGCGCGGCCATGGGCTTCGACCTGCCGGCGGAAGATCGTCTCGTACCCCATATCGTTGGCGACGGCGGTGAGCACTGACGGATCCGTGCTGAGGGCGAGCGCGGAGAGGGCCGGGCGCTCGCCCCGAAGGTGGCCGACGAGCTCGCCCGCGAGATGCTGCGCGTCGGCGGCCGAGCCCCCGTTTCCGAAGGCCAGGATACGGCCGCCCTGACTCAGGCTCTCCGCCATCTTTGCCCCGACCTCGAGGAGAAGCGGGGCGCTCTCGGCGAAGAACCGCTCCTTCAAGGCCACGCTCTCCGCGACGAGCCGGCGGATGTCGCCCGCGTCCATGCGCGCCATTATCGGCGACGCCGACAGGCCGCGCCAGTGCGCGCTCAGAGCCGACGCAGGTGGACGGTGAGGACGAGGGCGGGCACGGCCGGGTCGTCCGTGCGCACCTGGAAGACCGCGCCGTCACGCACGCCGGGGGGGATCTGCACCGGTACCGGCAGCCGGCGGCTGACCTTCCCCTCACCGAAGCACCGGTCGCAGTCGAGGAACGGACCCCCGGTGCCCCCGCAGGCGCCGCAGGGTGCGGTGACGGGTACGTCCAGGGAGAGCACGCCCCCCTCGGCGGCCTCCTCGGTTCCGAGGACGATCTCGCCGGTGAGGCTGGCCGGCTGGAAGGGCCGGCGGAGGTCGCGCGACGCGGGTCGGCGCAGGACGGACCACCCGACCGGACCGGGGTGCTCCAGCCCGCGGAGATGCTGGTCGTAGATGTCCCGGCGCGCGGTGTCCGTGAGGGTCTCGTACGCCGCCTCGAGCTCGGCGAGAGCTTCGTTACCCCCCTCGTTCGTTCCGGGCCGGTTCATGCGGGCGAGGCGGCGGAAGGCGCGCTTGATCGCGGTCACGCTCGCATCACGTGGGACACCGAGCAACTGGTAGTAATCCTTGGGCTTCTCCATCCCGTTTACACCATAGGTTGTGGTCGGAAGAGGTGTCAAGTACCCTCCATTCGCCCGATGAAGAAGCTGCGCGTTCTCGCTCTCGTCGATGACAGCCTCGTACCCCCGGAAGACACCGAAGGTCTCGACACCCTCACCGCCCCCTGGAAGACCGAGTTCGACGTGATCGAGACCTTGAGGGAGGAGGGGCACGAGGTCCGCGTCCTCGGGATCGGATCGGAGCTCGTGCCGATCCGGCGGGCGATCGAGGAGCTCCGGCCGCACATCGCCTTCAACATGATCGAGGCCTTCGACAACGTGGCGACGTTCGACCATAACGTGGTCGCCTACCTGGAGCTGCTGCGTCTGCGCTATACCGGGTGCAACTCGCGCGGCCTCGTCCTTGCCCGCGACAAGAGCATCAGCAAGAAGATCCTCCACTATCATCGGATCGGGGTCGCCGCGTTCGAGGTCTTCGCTCGCGGACGCCGGGTCCGGCGCCCGCACCGCCTCCACTTCCCGTTGATCGTCAAGTCCCTCACCCTCGACGCCTCGCTCGGCATCTCGCAGGCCTCGGTAGTCGAGGATGATGAGCGTCTGGTGGAGCGCGTCCGCTTCATCCACGAGAGCCTCGAGACCGACGCCCTCGTCGAGGAGTACATCGAGGGGCGCGAGCTCTACGTGGGCCTTCTCGGCAACCACCGGCTGCAGGTGCTGCCGGTGTGGGAGCTGGACCTGTCGGGCATGCCGGAGGAGGCACGCCGCATCGCCACCGAGCGGCTCAAGTGGAGCCTCACGTATCAAAAGAAGCACCGGATCATGAGCGGCCCCGCGGAGAACCTGCCGCCGGACGTTCTGAAGAACATCATCTCCGTCTGCAAGCGTGTGTACCGAAACCTCGAGCTGTCCGGCTACGCGCGGATCGACCTCCGCCTGCAGGAGGACGGGCGCGTGTTGGTGATGGAGGCCAACCCCAACCCCCAGCTCGCCTATGGTGAGGATTTCGCGGAGTCGGCCGAGAAGGCCGGCATCGGCTATGGCTCGCTGCTCGAGCGGATCATGGCGTTGGGCCTGCGCTGGGAGCCGGGACGGTTGGGGTAGTGACGGCACGGCCCCGAGCTCGGGGGCGCGGGCAGGGCTCGGCGGGCGGGGCCCCGACGAGGACGCAGCTGCGCTTCGAAGCTCAGCGCCCGCAGACGGGGTGCACGCCGAGCCCCCGGGACGTCCCGCGCCCTTGTGATGAACACAGGTTCAGTGTCATGCCCACGGCGCGCCACCCCTCGATCATTCATCGACCCCCCACCCTATCCCTCCCACGGAGGGGGAGGGAAATGCTGCAGTCAGGCCCCGTGCGCCGGCATGTCCTCAGGGAAAGGACATGCCGGCGAGTCTAGGCCTGGTGCCTCCGACGCCATTCCGCGACACCCGCCGAGGCGAGGAGGGCGAGGCCCAGCAGGAGCAGGGGCCCGCGGAGGCGCCCCAGCACTGACGGTTGCGGTGCGATCCGGACCTGCGCCTCCTCGACCGTGGTCCGCGCCAGCGGATCGTCGATCGTCTCCGCCACGACGAGGACGCCATGGCGCGAGCCAGGGGCGCCCCCGGCCCGGGCCAGCGGGATCCGGACGGTGGCGCCCCCCGTGCCGGGCACCTCGACCGTCACGGGAGGGCCGTCCGCTCGCAGGCCCCGCGCGGTGAGGGCCCGCACCTTCATCCGATGGGCCTCGCCGTCGGTGCTCTCGAGGCGGGTCGTGAGCTCCCCGCGCACGCCGATGGAGGGGGCGCAGTCGGCGTCGGCAGGATCGTCGGGGCAGGCGACCTCGATCCGCACTGCCGGCCCGGGATTCGAACCCAGAGTGACGAGCAGGGAGGCCCGCTGGCTGTGGACGGGCCGGTTCCCGGCGGCGTCGGCGTCGCCTTCGACCGGGTGCTCGAGCAGGAGCGTCAGGGCCTGGAGCCCGGCGCGCGCGTCCTCCGCCGCGAAGTCGAGGAGGACCGCCGCCTCCCCGCCGGGGGGAACACCCTGGACGACCCGGGCCTGCCGTCGCTCGCCGAGAAACTCCCCGACGACGTCGAGGGGGACCGCCGGCTGGTCCCCTCGGTTCGCGATGACGACCCGCACCTCGAGACGCGGCACCCGGGCCACGACCTCTCCGGAGACGCTGAGCTCGGCACCGGCCCGGGCGCACGGGGTCGCGAGGAGGAGGGGGACGAGGACGGCAGCGCGTCTACTTGCGGGCCGGGACAAACTTGACGCCGGTGCGCACGAAGGCCCCGTCGAGATTCTTGCCCTGCCGGCCGTTCGTGGCGAAGACCGTGATCGCTCCCGCGCGGGCCTCGTCCAGCTCCACCGGCGCGAACTCGCAGACATCCTCGACCGGCAGCCGGTAGGTGCTCGTCCGGATCGACTCGTACTCGTTGTCGATCGCCTGAACGTAGTACTCGATGGCCTTCACCTTGCCCTCGCGCGGCGCGGGGAGGGTCCCGCAGTAGTCGATCCCGGTGAAGGTCATGTCGACGAAGCTGTAATACTTCTCGCCCTCGCGGCGGAAGTAGAGGCGTGTCGCGGCCACGGTGCCGTCGTCGCTGACCGCGGCACAGAGCGAGACCGCCTTGTCGGGGAGTGTGCACAGCGCGGGCTGGTGCTCCACCACGGGGGGGGTGGCGGCCCGCGCCGCAAGGGGCAGCAGGAGCACAAGCGCCGGCGCCAGGAACCGCTCCATCATCAAGCCCTCCGACGGACGTCCTCTGATGATCTTACCGGAGGGGGGCCCTCACTTCCAGGTGAGGCTGTTGCGGTAGGTGGCGTTCCGGGACGTGAAGACGACGATCTCCATCTTCCAGGAGGTCGTCCCCTGCCTCCAGACCTGGGGACGAAGCCGATAGACGAGGGCCCGGTCGCGCGGGGCCACCACGGAGGCCAGCGGCGGGACCTGCCCACGGCGGGGGTTCCCGGCGTTGATGGTCGTCGTGATCTCCATTCGCTCGAGCTCGATGGGTTGGGACCCTTCGTTCAAGAGATAAGCGGAGACGCTGTACTGCTGACCGGCCTGCGGAGCGGGCGGAGACGCCTCGATCAGCAGCCGGCCCGGAAGGGCCGCGGCCTGTGTCCCGGCGTGGACCTCGACCTCGGGGGTCGCGTCGAATCCGGGCGGGGAGCTGCCCGAGCCGGCCTGCGCGACCTGGGCCACTGACGTCCCCGCCACGAAGGCGTGAGCGGGGCGCGCCGCCCCGCCGCCGCCGCTCGACGCGGCCTCGTCGGCCAGGGTCTTGGCGCTGATTGCCCCGGTTCGCCCCGTCTGGGCCGCCGTGTTCCCGGGGTCGAGCTCGAGGACCTGGTCGTAGGCAGCGATAGCGGCATCGTACTCCTTGCCCTCGAGAGCGGTGGCCCCCTGGTTCAGCAGCTCGTTGATCCGTGCCACCCGCTGGTGCTGGGCCTGGGCCTCCGCCTCACGCTGGGCGGCCTGTTTCGCGGCGTCAATGCGTCGGTGGAGATCGGCCACGGACTCGTCCCAGGGGGCGAGGTTCCGGGCCGCCCGGGCCTCCCGCTCGGCGGCGGCAAAGTCGCCGCGGTCCAGAGCGCCTTCCCCCGCTCGCACCCGCGTCGCGGCCTGCTGGCCCTTCTCGGCCCGTTCGAGGATCTGTCGCGCAGTGGCGTTCGACGGATCCTCGCGAAGCGCCTGCTGTGCGCTCTGCACCGCTCGATCGTACTGGCCTCGGTTGAATGCGGTGTTGGCGGCGCGAACCGAAGCCGCGGCCTTGCCCTCGGGGGGGGCGAAGGTGGGTTGCGGCGCCGCGGTCACCGGCGGAGGCGTGGGCGTGGCCACGGTGCTGGGCGGGGGGGCCGGGGTGGCTGCGGCCTGGGTCACTGGCGGCGTGGCGGTGGAGGGAAGAACCACGAGAGCGTAGTAGGCCCCCGCGCCCACCGCCGCGGCCGCCACCAGGCCCAGGGACACCCAGGGCAGGGGGCTGCGGCGTCGGACGGGACGAGCGCGCCGGCGCACGGGGGTGCGGGGCGCCGGGCGATCCACGACCGTGCGTCCGCTGATCTGGGTCGGCCTCGGCGCGGGTCGGGGCGCCCCGGGACGTCGTCCCGGGGGGAGGTCGACGGTGCGGTCGGAGGGGGGGGCCTTGACCCCGGGGCCCTCCGGCATTGGCTGAGGGGCGTGGGTCGGGGCTTCGAGATCGACGAGCGACTCGAGGACGTGCTGGGTCGCGGCGCTGGTGCCGTGCGCCCGGAGCCACTGTCGGAGGTCCATCGCGAACTCGTAGGCCGTCTGGTATCGCGAGCCGATGTCCCGGGCCAGGGCCTTCTTCAGGATCGGAAGGAGCGCGTCGTGCTCGGGGCCGGGGGGAATGAGATCGAAGTTCGGTCCCTCGTGGGTGATCTTGTAGAAGATCGCCATGAGGTTGTCGGAGTGGAATGGCCGACGCCCCGTGACGAGCTCGTAGAGCAGGCAGCCGACGCTGAAGAGGTCGCTGGGACCCTCTACCTTCTGGCCCTGGACCTGCTCCGGGGACATGTAGTCGGCGGTCCCCACGATGTTTCCGGTGCCGGTCATGGAGGCCGTTGTCAGGCGGGCCACCCCGAAGTCCATGATCTTCACCGAATCGTCCTTGAGGATGAAGATGTTGGCGGGCTTGATGTCACGGTGAACGATGCCGGCCTGGTGGGCGTGGTTGAGGCCAGTCAGGACCTGGATGATGATCTGGACCTTCCGCTCGAGGGAGAGGGTCGGCGTCTGACGCACCGTCTTCTGGAGATCCTGGCCCTTGAGGAGCTCCATCGCGATGTAAGGCGAGCCGTCGGTGTGGGTTCCCAGATCGAAGACCATGACCACGTTCGGGTGGGTCATCTTCGCGACCGCTCTCGCCTCACGCTCGAAGCGGGCCTTGAGCTCCTCGTCGTCGGCGATCTGGGCCGCCATGACCTTCAGCGCCACGTCGCGGTCGAGCACCGTATCGTGGGCCAGATACACCTGCCCCATCGCGCCTTTGCCGATCGAACGCTTGATCTCGTACTTGTCGATGCGTCCGGTGAGCTCCCGCGGGGGGTCGGGCTTACGCGGTTCGGATGGCTCGCTCATCGGCGTGCGCGGACAGGCAAGTCCCCTCCAGAGAAGCAATTAGACGGCAGGGAGGGAGAGCTGTCAAATGCGGGGACGCCGCCGAGCGCGACGCCCCCGCAGGAGGGGCCCGTCGGGCCCCGTCGGCGTCGGCCTCTACTGCGTCTTCCCGGACACGGTGAACTTGTCGCGGCGATTCCTCTGCCAGCAGTCCTCGTTGGACTCCGTGCAGACCGGGATCTCCTTGCCGTAGGACACCGTCCGCAGCCTCTCCGCGGGCACGC
>Ga0316577_10000715_pt1 | contig 14107 bp, 10 predicted proteins | sample S5NA_FD_203073 | JGI IMG/M metagenome (GOLD analysis project Ga0316577, IMG submission 203073) | Rhizosphere microbial communities from salt marsh grasses in Alabama, United States - S5-7_050615r2r1 | ecosystem: Host-associated > Plants > Roots > Rhizosphere | place: USA: Alabama | collected... | reverse complement strand
CCGACGGCGTGGCGCAGAGGAGATGGACGTCGGGGTGCTCGAGAGAGGAGATCTTCCGGCAGGCGGGGCAGGCCCCGCACGGCGCGTCCTGGCGACACTCGAGCAGGGCGGCGAGGCGCACGGCGGCAAGCTCCTTGCCGGCCCCGGCGGGGCCGGTGAAGAGAAGGGTCGAGGGGAGCTTGGAGGCGCCCGTCATCGCGGTCAGCAGCGCCCATATGCGCTCCTGACCGCGGGCGACGAGCTGCGCCGCGGCGAGGATGTCCATGCTGTCGCCTTTCCTCCGGACCGCGCTCAGCGGCCGAGCCATTCCGCAGGATCGAGGGCCTTCTTCGACTGGCGGATCTCGAAATGGATAGTCCCGCCGCCCCCGGCCGTGTCACGTCCCGTCTCGGCTACCAGGGTCCCGCGCTCGACCTGGACCCCCTGCGAGACGAATATCCTCGAGAGGTGCGCGTAGAGGGTATAGTACCCGTCCCCGTGGTTGACGATGATGCAGTTGCCGTATCCGGGCAGGTCGCCCGCGTACTCGATCCGGCCTCGCGCCACCGCGCGCACCGGCTCGCCCGCTCTCGTTTCGATGTCGATCCCCGTGTTGAAGGTGACCGTTCCGTACTCGGGGTGCTTGAACCGCCCGAAGCCCCGGGACACGCTCCCCTCGACCGGCCGCGGCAGCCGTCCCTTGAGGCCGGGGAAATCGGGCTCGCCGTAGTCCCCCCACGCCTTCGACTGGGCGAGCCGCTGCTTTTCGAGCTCGTCGATCAGCGACTGCATCTTGCGCTCGGTCTCTTCGAGCTCGGCGGCCTTGCGCTCGTAGTCCTTCTTGCGCGTCTGCAGCGATGCGAGGGAGCTCCTCCGCTTCTTCTGGTTCTCTCCGAGCTTCTGCAGCTCCGACTCCTTCTCCGCCCGAGAGGAGCTCACCTCGTGCAGCAGCTCGGTCAGCTCCGCCTCCTGCCGCTCGATCTCCTCCTTGCGCGAGCGCACGTCGGTGATCATCGCCGCGTCGCTCTCCGTTATCAACGAGAGGAACTTGTACCGCTGGAGGAGATCGGGGACATCTTCGGCGGCGAGGAGCTCCTGCCACATGTTCCGCGGGCCTTCCTTGTATATCTCCCTCAGTCGTGCCGAGAAGACCTCGAGCCTGTGGCGGTAGACCGCCTCGTTTTCGGCGAGATCGCCCCGGAGCAGATCGACCTGCTCGACGAGCATCGACTCCTTGTCCTCGAGCCCGGAGAGCAGCCGCTTCATCAGCTGCTCCTCGCGCTGGAGCCGGTCGAGATATCCGCTCACGTCCTTCTCCTGCTTCTCTATCTCGGCGATCTTCTTGCGCTGCTCGGAGATCTCACGCCGCAACCGCTGGAGCTCGTCCTCGGTCCCCTTGATCTTGTCCTCGAGACCGCGCTCCTGCGCGGGAAGGGAGGACGCCGCGCAGCAGAGCGCCAGCGCCGCGATCGCCGTCGTTATCAGTCTGCGCGTCATATCGTGCGCCCCGTTCTCACGACCGCAGGAGCCGCTGCATCGCCGAGTAGCTCCCCACCGCGCCGAGCAGCGCGCAGAAGACGACGAACCCGGCGAGGGCGTCGTAGCGCATGAATGTGAGTCCCGGCAGATACCTCGAGGAGAAGATATAGATCGCCGTGAGCAGCGCGATCGCAAGGAGCGAGGCGGCGATCCCGTGCAGCGCCCCCTCGAGGATGAACGGCAGCTGTATGAAGGTGTTGCCGGCGCCGACGAGCTTCATCACATCGATCGCGCGGCGCCTCTGCATCACCGTCAGCCGCACCGTGTTGTAGATCACGAAGATCACGGAGAGAAAGATGATCAGCCCGAGCGCGAGGTCGACGACGAAGAAACCCTTCACGAGGCGCTCCCCCCGTTCGAACCACTTCTGTCCGTAGCGGACGTCCTCGACTCCGTCCCATTTCCCCACCTCGGCGGCGGTGCGTTCGAAGAACGCCGCCCCTATCGACTCGGGCTTCGGCTTGACCTTGAAGGCGTCGGGGAGCGGATTCTCGGGAAGCTCCCCGAGCAGGTCCTCCTGCCCTTCGAGCATCTGCTCGAGCTCGGCGAGGGCCTCGTCGCGCGAGATGAAAGAGACCTCCTCGACGCCGGGGAGCGAAAGCAGCCGGTACTGGATGTTGCCGGCGAGCGCCTGGTCGGTCCCGTCCTTCAGGTAGACGAACAGCCGCATCTCCTCGCTCATCCGCCCGATCTGTTCGGCGATGTTCAGGGTGACCATGAGGAAGACCACGAGGATCAGCAGCGAGAGTCCCATGATCACCACGGCGATCAGTCCGGCGGCCTTGCGCCGCCCGAGCATGATCGCCGTCTCGTCGAGCATGTATCGAAGCTGCGTGATATTGATCATTGGTCACCGTCCGGTATGTCGTGCCCCCGCAGCTGCTGCGCGCGCCGGGAGATCTGCGATTCCCCGATCCGGTCGCGCACGTCGCCGACGTAGACCATCCCGCGGTCGCGAGCGATCCGGCCGTGCTCGAGAAAGATCACGCGCTGCCCGAATCCCTGCACGAGCTCTATGTCGTGCGTCGCCATGAGGACGGCCGTCCCGCCGGCGTTGATCTTGAAGAGGAGCTCGAGGGTGTTCTTCGTCGCCATCGCGTCGAGGTTTCCCGTCGGCTCGTCGGCGAGCAGGATCGACGGCCGGTTGGCCACCGCCCGCGCGATCGCCACGCGCTGCTGCTCGCCGCCCGAGAGGGCGTGGGGATAATCGTGCCGCTTGTGGTAGAGGCCGACATGCGTGAGGATCTCAGTGACGCGCTGCTTGATCTCGCCCATCGGCGTCCCGGTGACCTTCATCGCCAGGGCGATGTTCTCGAAGACGGTGCGGTCGGGCAGCAGTCGGAAATCCTGGAAGACGATCCCGATCCGCCGCCGCAGGTCCGGTATGGAGCGGCGCTTCATGCGCGTCGAGACGTGCGGGCCGACGACGACCTGCCCCGCGTCGGGGCGGTCGTCCATGTAGATCATGCGAAGCAGCGTGCTCTTTCCCGCCCCGCTCGGGCCGACGAGGAATACGAACTCGCCGTTGGCGATCTGTATGCTGATGTCCTCGAGCGAGAAATGCCTGCCGAGACGCTTGGAGAGATGGTAGACACCGGCGATGATCCGCTGCTCGCTCATACGGTGCTCCCCGCGCTGCGGCGGCAGCACTCGACGGCCACATCGAGCGCCGTCCGCAGGCTGCCGCTTTCGGCCGTCCCGGTTCCCGCTATGTCGTAGGCCGTGCCGTGGCATACCGAGGTGCGCAGCACCGGCAGCCCTATCGTCATGTTGACCCCTTCGTCGAACCCGCCGATCTTGAACGGTATCATACCCTGGTCGTGGTAGAGCGCCACGATCGCGTCGAACGTGCGCCGGCGCGAGTCCATGAAGAGCGTGTCGGCGGGGAACGGCCCGCGCGCGTCGATACCCTCCCCGCGCAGGGCCTCCAGCGCGGGGCGTATCGTGTCGATCTCCTCCATGCCGGTCACCCCGCCGTCGCCGGCGTGCGGGTTGAGCGCCGCCACCGCTATCGACGGGCGTTCGATCCCCCAGAGCGAGCGCAGCGCTCCGGCCGTCACGCGGATCCCGGCGGCGAGTCGCGCCTGAGTGACCGCGGCGGGCACGTCGCGCAGCGGGATGTCCCTGGTGAGGATCACGATGCGCATCGCCCCCGAGACCATCATCATCTGGCAGTCCGGCGCATCGAAGAGGTCGGCCAGCATCTCGGTGTGGCCCCGCCAGGGATACCCGGCGAGGCGCAGGGCCTCCTTCGAGACCGGCCCGGTGACGATCGCCTCGACCCTGCCGCCGCGCGCCATCCGCGCCGCCGTCTCTATCGCCCCGCCGGAGACGGCGCCCGAGGCGGCGCTCGGCCCGCCCGGTGCGACGGGCCCCGGGGCGGGGATGTCGACGATGACGGGAAAGCGGGCCGGCATCGGCCCACCGACCGCCGCTTCGGCCTCAAGAACGGGGGGCGGGGCTGCCCCGGCGGCCCCGATAGCGGCGAGAAGGTGCGGGGCCGAGCCGACGAGGAAGATGTCGGCGCCGCGATCACCGGCGCGCGCGAGCAGGCCGGCGGCGATCTCGGGGCCGACCCCGACCGGGTCGCCCGCGGTGAGCGCGACAGGAATCCGCCTGGAAGACATGGGGCCCCTTCCCGTTCGTCCACTCCGGCCGGTTCTCATCGGCCGGCCGGTCCCGTCGTCCGCTCCCGGATCACCCGATAGAACGACGGCGCGTCCTTCTTCGAGATCTGCCCTGGCGGCAGCTCGAGGAGCTCTATCACGATCTCCCTGCCGGGGTACCGGATATCTATGATGTCCCCGGCCCGCACCTCGCGCGACGGCTTGACGACGGCGCCGTTGAGGCGCACGGCCCCCGCCGCACACCCCGCCTGCCCCTGGCTCCGCGTCCTGACGAGGCAGAGCGTCTTTAGGAGCAGATCGATCCGCATCGCTCATCCGCCGCTCTGGGCGTCCGTCTTCACATCGACGTAGTAGATCTTCTTGAGCTCCTGGACGTACTCGTCGACACGCTGCTGGAGCTTCTGCTGCCTGATCATCTCCTCGAGCGAGTCCTTCGCCTCGGCGAAGGTGTAGGGACGCGCCGGGGTGCGGGAGAGGATCTTGACGATCCGGAACCCGTCCTGCTCCCTGATGACCGGCGAGATGTCGCCCGGCTGCAGGTCCTTGATCATGCCGAGGAAATAGTCGTATTTGCCCTTGAGGCTCTCCAGCGATATCTCGCCTTCTATCACGCCGCCGCTGTCGCGGGTCTTGTCGTCATCGGAATACTCCGCCGCCATCTCGGCGAAATCGGCCCCCTCGAGCAGCTTCTGCCTGATCATCTCGGCCCTTTCGGCGGCGGTCGAGATCTCGGCATCGCCCGTGCCGGTCTTGACGAGGATGTGGCGCAGCTTCACCTGGTCGCCGCTGACCCCCTCGAGAAGTATCAGGTGCCAGCCGAAGCGTGTCAGCACGGGAGGGCTCATCTCTCCGACGACCAGCTTGCGAGCCGCCTCCTCGAACGGAGGGCTCCCGATGTCCTCTAGACGGAGGAACCCGAGGCTCCCGCCGAATTTCGCGCTGGGATCTTCCGAGTACTGCTTGGCCGCCTCGGCGAAGTCCATCCCGCCCTTGATCTTTTTCTCGATCTCCTCGATCTTCCCCTTCGCCGCCTCCCGCGACGATTCGTCGGAGCCGGGGAGTATCAGGATGTGAGCGAGCGCGACGGTCTCCGGGCGGCGGGGGAGCTCGCCCTGGTGCTCGCGGTAGTACGCGCGCACCTCCTGCTCCGTGACGGATCCCTCCTTCCAGAGCTCCTTGCGCATCAGCCCCTCGTAGAGACGGCGCACCCTGATCTGCTCGCGCCACTGCGTGCGCAGCTGCAGCTCGGTCATCCCGGCCTTCTCGAGCTCGCGCTCGAACGCCTCGTCCCCGCCCGACTGTGCGCGGGCGTCATCGAGGGCCCGTTCGAGCTCGTCGTCGACCTCGGCGTCGGTGACGGTGATCCCGACCTGCTCGGCGTGCACCGCCATGAGCAGCTTGGCCACGAGCTGGTCGAGGAACTCGGCCCGCAGCCGCGCCTCCTCGTCCGGGGGCAGGGATGTGATCTGGTTCTCGAAGAGGTACCGGCGGTACTCCATCTCGAGCTCGCTGAGCAGCAGGGCCCGGTCCTCGACCACGGCGATGACGCGGTCGATCAGCTCCTCCGGCGGCCGCGCGGGGGCGGAGCGGGACAGCGCGCCCAGGGCGATCACGATGCAGGCGATGATCTCGAGCGCGCGGCGGGATTTCGCGTTCGCTGTCACGGCGTCTCCTCCCCGTAATCGGTCGTGTCGACTCCGGACGTGTCGGTGAAGGCCGTGTCGAGGACGGCCGGCGCCGGCACGAACCGGTCGAGGCCGGGATATTCGATGTCGGCGGCCGCTCTGAGCCGCTCGACGAGATCGTGGTACGCCGCTTCGCGGCGCTGCATGACGAGCTCGTTCATCAGGCGCTCCCGGACGTCGTCGAGCTCGACCTTCACCGAAGCCTCGCGCACGCCGACGAGCATGATGATGTGATAGCCGAACTCGGACCTGACGATGTCACTGATCTCCCCCGGCTGCATGTCGAAGACAACGGTCTCGAAGGCGGGGATCATGTTCCCTTTCGTCAGGTACCCAAGATCGCCGCCGCGGCGGGCGACCGGATCGACCGAGTAGCGGTTCGCCACCCAGGCGAAACCCTTCGTGCGGATCAGCTCCCTGGCGGCCTGCGCCTCCTCGTAGGTGTTCAGCAGGATGTGGCTGACGCGGTACTCGTAGAGGTACTCGTCGCGGTGCCGCTCGAAATATTCCTCGACCTCCTCCTCCGAGACGGCGATCCGGTCGCGGAGCTCGAGAAATGCGAGGTGATCGGCGAGGAACTCCCGCTCGAGGCTCTCGAGGCGGGCGCGTACCTTCGGATCGTTGCGGAGCCCGCGCCGGAGCGCCTCCTGGTGGAGCAGCTCCATCTCGACCCACCGGTCGATCAGCGCCGTCTTCTCCTCTGGGGTGAACGGCATGCGCTCTCCCTCGGGAAGCATGTCGTCCACATCTTCCGTGGTCAGCACCGCGTCGTTCACCCGCACGATCACATCGGCCGGAGAAGCCTTTTCGCGCTCCACCCGCTCCACCCTGCACCCGGCGAGCGCGAGCGCCGCCGCCAGGACCGCCGCCGCGGCGGTCCGGGAGACCGCCGCACGATGACGGATCAGATCCGCAGCCGCGCCAGCTTCGCCTTGGCGAGGTTCTTCTCGTTGATCTCTATCGTATGTTCCGCTCGCCATGTCTCGAGTTTTTCCTTGAGGAGCTCCTCCGACTTGACCTCGATCAGGGTCTTGTTTATCGCATCGCGCGCCTCCTCGAGGCTCGGCATGCGCTCCTTCTCTATCGTGTCTACCCTCAGTATGGCCCATCCGCGGCTCGTCTCGAACGGGGGCGAGAGGTCCCCGGTCTTCGCGAGCGCGAAACCCACCGCGTCGTAATCGGGCATGTCGCCGCTCTTGTGCGTTCCGGTCTTTCCGAGCGTCTCCTTGACGTCCTCCGCCTCGGAATACCTGCGGACGAGCTTATCGAAGTCCGCCTTCGGCTTCTTCGCCTCCTCGTAGACCGTGTTCGCGGTCGCTTCGTCGGCGACGAGCAGCACCGTGAAGTCGCGCTGCTCGGGAACGACGAGGTCGGCGAGGTGCTCGGCGTAATACTCACGGATATCGCTGTCTGTGACCGTCGCAAAATCCTTCACCTGGTCCTCGTAGAGCTTGTACACGAGGAACTGTTCGCGCCTCATGTCCCATATCTTCTTCACCTCGGGGATCTCGAGGATCTTCGCCGTCTCCTTCGCGTAAACGGGCAGCACCTTGTCGAAGACGATCTTGTGCATAAGCTGGATGACGTGCTCGCGCCCGTACTGGCGCCGCGGCCGCTCGGGGAGCGATGACGCTTCGTAGAACTCCTCGAAGTCGGCGAGGGTATAGCTGCCGTCTACGTACTGGCAGATGATCATGTCACGGTACTGGTCGGGGATGTTGAGCTTCGGCGCGTTCTTCCTCGTGACCTTGTACGAGAGTATGTCCTCGTACGGGATGTCGGCGGGGAGAGCGTCGTACGCGATCGAGACCGCCTCGGGGAAGAACTGCAGCTCGATGTCCTTCTCGATCTTCGCCTTGAGGGCCTCCATCGCCTTCTTTTCCTTGATCGCCTTCACCCGGCGGGCGGCCCATTCCCTGTCGTGCTCCGGATCGACCTGCCGCTTGCTGTGCAGCTTGATGAGCGCCCACCCGGCGGTCGTGCGCAGCGGCATCGTGATGTCGTCGGGCTGCATGTCGAAGAGCTCCTCCTCGACCCACCAGTGGATGTTGCCAACCATGTTGCTGCCGATATAGCCGCCCTGATCCGCACCCGGGCCGAGAGAGTAGGTCCGCGCGAGCTCTGCGAAATCCTCGCCGGCCAGCGCCCGCTCACGGAGCTCCATCGCCTCGTCCTCGTTGGCGACGACGATCTGGCTGATCGTGTACTCCCAGTGCATGTTATCGAAATACCTGTCGATCTCGGCATCGGTCACGGTGATGGGGCGGACCGCCTCCCACTCCATCAGCTTCGCAATGAGAAACGGTCCCTCGAACTGCTTCCAGAGGTTGATGAACCATTCCTCCTTCTCGTACCCCATCGAGAGCGCCTTGAGCGCCATCACTTCCTTGTCGATGATGTGTTCAAGGAGCTCCTTTCTGCCCGCGAGGTCGTCGGTCGCGGGGAGGTACTTGTCCTCCATCTTCTCAGAGGCTTCCTCGACGTCCCCGACGGTTATCACCCGGTCGTCCACGCGCGCGACGACGAGTTTCGAGGGATCCTTTTCCGCGCAGCCCGCCGCGACTGTCAGGGCGACGCACGCCGCGGCGACGATCTTCAGCATTCTCACTTCGGGCTCCTTCCGTGGTTGTTGCATTCTCCGGCCGGGCCCAGCGGCGCCCGGCGAATCGACGGCGGACATACCGTCCCACCTGCGGGGTGAGCGCGCCCGCCCGTACCAGTTAAACTATCCTATTTACGTGAAGATTCCAACAATTTCAAAAGGTTTTCGAGGTCGCCCAGGCCGGCGGCGGCTACGGGGACCTCCCCGGCGGCTTCATCCCGGCGCCCCGAGACGGTCATCGAGAACCCCCGCTCGGTGTGGAAGGTGAGCCTCCCCTCGAACAGGCCGGCGATCCCGGCGAGGGTCTCCCGCCCGGGAACGGCCTCGCCGGCGAACCCTACCCGCAGGCGCCCCCGGCCGTCGATCTCGGCGCTCTCCATCCCGGCGGCGGCGGCGCGGAGCCTCAGCTCGACGAGGGTGAGCATCGTCTCCCCCTGCGGCGGCGGGGGGCCGAACCGATCGCGCAGCTCCTCGCGCAGGGCGGCGACCTCCTCGACCCGCTCGACCCGGCTCAGACGGCGGTAGATGTCCATCCGCTCCTCCGCGTCGGCGATGTATCCCTCGGGGAGATAGGCCGGCGCCGGCACGGAGACCTTCGCCTCGAGGCGCCGGACCGGCTCCTCGCCGCGCATGCGTGCGACCGCCTCCCTGATCATCCTCGTATAGAGGTCGAGGCCGACCGCGTCGATCTGCCCCGACTGCTGGTGGCCGAGCAGGTTCCCCGCGCCCCTGATCTCCAGGTCCCGCATCGCGATCCGGTACCCGGCTCCGAGGTAGTCGAACTCGGTGATCGCCTGCAGGCGCTGGATCGATGTCGGGGTCATGCCGCCGCCCTGCGGAATCAGCAGAAAGGCGTACGCCTTTCTGTCCGAGCGTCCTACGCGGCCGCGGAGCTGATACAGCTGGGCGAGCCCGAAGCGGTCCGCGCGGTTGATGATGATCGTGTTCACATTCGGAAAATCGAGCCCCGCCTCTATGATCATCGTGGTCAGCAGGACCTCGAACCGCCGATCGAGGAAGTCGATCATGATCTTCTCGAGTTCCCGCTCCTTCATCTGGCCGTGCGCGTGCGCGATCTTCACCCGCTCGGGCAGGAGCCGACGCAGGTATCCCTCCATCACCGGCATCGATTGTATGCGGTTGTGCACGAAGAAGACCTGCCCGCCACGTTCGACCTCGCGCATGACCGCCTCCCGGATCCGCTCGTCGTCGAACGAGATGATCTCAGTGTGTATCGGCAGCCGGTTGCGCGGCGGCGTATCGATAACCGAGATGTCGCGGATCCCCGAGATCGCCATCGAGAGGGTCCTCGGTATCGGCGTCGCGGTCATGCTGAGCACATCCACGGTCTTCTTGATCTTCTTGAGCTTCTCCTTGTGCGCGACGCCGAAGCGGTGCTCCTCGTCGACGATCACGAGCCCCAGCTCGCCGAAGGCGACGTCCTTCGAGAGGAGCCGGTGCGTGCCGACAACGATGTCGACGGTCCCCGCCGCGATCTCCTCGGCGGTCTTCTTCTGCTTCGCCCCCGTGACGAAGCGGCTCATCACCGCCGTGCGCACGGGGAATCCCTTGAGTCGGTCGAGCAGGGTGTTGAAATGCTGCAGGGCCAGGACGGTGGTCGGGACGAGGAATGCGACCTGCCGCCCGGAGAGGACCGCCTTGAAGGCGGCCCGCACGGCGACCTCGGTCTTGCCGAACCCGACATCGCCGCAGAGCAGCCTGTCCATCGGGCGAGGTTTCTCCATGTCGGCCTTCACCTCGGCGGTCGCCTGGAGCTGGTGGGAGGTCTCCTCCCAGGGGAACGAGGCCTCCATCTCCCGCTGCCACGGGCCGTCCGGAGCAAAGGCGAACCCCTCGGCTATCTGTCGGGCCGCGTATATCTCGACGAGGTCGGCGGCGATCTTCTCGGCGCTGCGGCGCGCTCGCTCGCGCGCCCTGTTCCACCTGGCGCCGCCGAGCCTCGCCAGCTCGGGCAGGCTCCCCTCCGCCGCCGTGTACTTCTCGACGAGGCGGAGCTGGGAGACGGGGATGAACAGTCGGTCGTCGCCCTCGTATCTGATGTCCAGGCACTCGGTGCTCGATCCCTCGACGGCGAGCACGCGCATCCCCATGTAGCGCCCGATGCCGTGCCCGACGTGAACGACGAAATCACCCGGCTTGAAATGCGAGGGGTCGTAGGTGAGCGATCTCGTGCGCACGCGGGGGGCATGCCAGGGCCGATGGTACCGCCCGAAGACCTCCTCCTCGCTGAAGAAGGCGACGCCGGCGTCGGGCCACCGGAACCCGCTCGACATCTCCCCGATCGGGAAATCGATGTCGAGTGCGACCTCATCGAGGATATCGACGGCGCGGTCCCGCTGCACCGGCGTCGCGCAGAAGAGGTATACCCTGCGCCCGGCCTCCGTCTCGCGGCGCATATCCACGACGAGCCCGTCTATGTTGCGCCGGTAGTCGCCGACGGCCGACGTGGAGAAGCGCACCGAGTCGCCGGTCGGGAGCCGCCTCAGCTCTATGCGGTCGAGAGCGCCTATCGTCCGGTCCCAATCGCTCCCCGAGGCGAATACCTGCTCTGGCGCGGGATAGAGGTTCTCCTCTCGCGAGCGCTCGAACCGCCTGTCGACCTCCTCTCGGAACTCCTCCAGCGCCGTCTCGATGTCCTCATGATCGACGCTCACCGCGAGCGGCGGCTCGGAGAAGTACGCGCTGACCGGCACGACGTCGTGCACGACCGCCGCGTAGTGCTCCATCCCGAAGAAGTGTATCCCGGACTCTATGCGCTCGGCGGGGAGCACCGCCCGCTCGCGCATCTTCGGATCGAGGCGCCCGGCCTCGCCGGCGAGGAATGCGCGCAGTCTCGCGATCCCCTCATCGTCGGGGACGAGGTGATGCAGGGGGTGCACGCGCAGCGAAGAGCGGGCCGTCGTCGACCGCTGAGTCTCTATGTCGAAGTCGCGCAGCGAGACGATCTCGTCGCCGTCGAACTCGAGGCGCACCGGCTGGTCGGCGCTCACCTCGAACAGGTCGAGGATCCCCCCCCGGAGGGCGAACTGCCCTTTCCCCTCGACTATCTGGTGCCGCTCGTAACCGAGCCGCACGAGGCGATCGGCCAGCTCGTACGGATCGGCCGTGCCGCCGTTCTCGAGATCGAACAGGAGATCCCGGAACGTCCCCGGCGGGAACACCTTCTTGAGAAGCGAACGCAGCGTGCAGACGAGCACGTTGCACCGTCCGACGACGAGCGCATCGAGCGCCGCCATCTGCATCCCCGTCAGGTTGCGGTCCGGGTCGTGGTAATCATAGGGTAGGATCTCGTCCTCCGGATAGAGGACGACCCGTTCGAGCCCGAAGCACATGAGGTCCTCCGCGATGTCGCGCGCGCGGACCGGATCGGCGGCGATCACCACCGCGGGCCGTCCGAGGCGGGGAAGGAGCGCGGCGAGGACGAGAGCGCGGGAGCTCCCCGTCAGACCGCCGACCGGAACGCGGGCGCCGCTCCCGAGCCTGCTCTCGAGCTCGGCGAAGGCGGGGAGGCGTGAGACGGTCTCGCGCAGCTCTTCCCACATCAGCGTCCCTCCTCCATGGCGGCGGCGCGCCCCGTCTGGGCGACGACGAGCTCGGCGGCGAGCAGGAGGAGAGCCGCGGCGGCGAGGATGCCGGCGATCTCCTTTCCTTCCCTCGCCTCGGCGACGGCCCCGGCCGTCGCCGGCCCGGCGGGGGCCGCGGCGTACGCGGCGAGGCCGAGGGAATCGGCCGCCTCGGCGGGGGCCATGCAGTCGAGGTCCGACTCCCGCTCACAGTCCGGATTGACGGCGATCTCCCACAGGCCGGTGCACGAGACGGATATGAACCCCGGCTGGTCGCCCGCCGGGACCGTCGCCGCTTCGCCGGCTTCCGCCGCGGGCCGGTAGAACGAGCCGTCGGGCAACGTGATCTCGCAGCCGCCGGGCAGTCCCGCCGGAAGGGGGACCGCCGCGCCGACGACGGCGCCCTCCGTCCGCGGCGCGGGTCCGAGGCGCGCCAGCGCGAGCTGCTGCACGAGCGGCAGGAACCAGGGGGAGAGGACGAGTTCACCGCCGGCCGGCGTCGGCTGTGCGGCGAGGAAGAGGATCTCCCCTTCGCCGGCTGTCTCGCGCCATACAAACGGCGTCCCGTCGCGGAATCGAAGTATCGTCTCGCCGGAGGGGATCCCGCGGACCACGGCTGCGGCGTGCAGGCGAAGCCGCGAGAGTCCGTCGAGGTCCTCGCGCCCGAACGGCGCGAGAAGGCCGCTCCCCTCCTCGGGTCTCTCGATGCGGGCGAATCCCTCGCCCGGCCCGGGCACCTCGATCCTCGGCGCATGCGAGCTGAGCGCGCGGGCGAGCGCTTCGGTCCCCGCGGCGGTCACGACGACGACCCGCCCGCCGTTCTCTGCGAAGCGCCGCAGCGCTGGGGCCTCGCGCGCCGGATCTGCCCCGCCCGGTGCGGCCACGACGAGGTCCGCCCCGGCGAGATCGGCGCTCTCGAAGCGGTCCCATCCGACCGAGCGCAGATCGATATCCCCCTCCGCCCCGCCGGGCTCGAGCGCCTGGGAGAGGTAGAACCGCGCCTCGTCCCCGGCGACGAGCAGGGCCCTGGTCCGCTCGCGCACCTCGATGGCGAACAGGCGGATATCGTCGGCGGGGAGGCGGTCCCTTCGGACCTCGACGCTCCCGCGCAGCCAGCCGGTGCGCTGCGCCTCGAAGCGGAACTCGAGCGGCAGGGAGCCGCCGGCCGGCACCGTCGCCTCGCGTTCGATCACGCTCCGGCCGTCGACCTCGACGCGGACCGGCACGGAGGCATCCGAACCGGGTCCGGCACGGAGGACGGCGCCTACCGTGACCGGTTCCCCCCGGTGGACCGCCGCGCGGGGCACGACGACCCGCTCGACGGCGACGTTTGCCCCCGTCCCGGGGACGACCGGCACGAGGAAGACACGCTCCGGGACGGAGACGTCCGGTCCGGCCGGAGCCGGGCGTATCCCGGTCCGCTGGAAGTCTGAGACGATGAAGATCTCCGCCGCTCCGCGCCTGCTCCCCGATGCGACCCGGCGAGCGTGCGCCAGGGCCGCGCGGAGGTCGGTCCCTTTCCACCCGGGTCGGACCGCCTCGAGCGCCCTCGCCGCAGACTCCCTACCGGCCCGTTCCGCCGAGTAGACCCGGCGCTGCCCCTCGTCGAAGAGGATGACGACGACCTCGTCGGAGGGATCGAGCCCGCCGACGATGTCGAGCGCGGCGGCCTTCGCCCTGTCGAACGCCATGCCGCCGCTCTCGAGCACCCCCATGCTGTAGCTGGCGTCGAGGAGGAGTACGACGGTCCGGGGAGTGCCCGCCGGGATCAGGGCGGCGAGCCGTCCCTCGACGACCGGTCGAGCGAATGCGAGCACGACCAGCGCTATCGCGGCGGTCCGCATGGCAAGCAGCATGAGCCGCCGCAGGGAGACCCGCCGCATGCTCCTGCGGTCGGAGCGCCGGATGAAGCGCAGCGAGCTGAACGGCATGTCCGGCGCGCGGCGCCTGCTGAGCAGGTGTATCAGCAGCGGGACCGCGGCCGCGGCGAGCGCGAAGAGGAATCCCGGATTGATCAGGTTCATCGCGTTCCCGTTCGCACGCGGCCGGCGCTACCGCATGCGGCTCCGTTTCTCGAGGTACGTCACGAGC
>Ga0316577_10000714_pt1 | contig 14109 bp, 11 predicted proteins | sample S5NA_FD_203073 | JGI IMG/M metagenome (GOLD analysis project Ga0316577, IMG submission 203073) | Rhizosphere microbial communities from salt marsh grasses in Alabama, United States - S5-7_050615r2r1 | ecosystem: Host-associated > Plants > Roots > Rhizosphere | place: USA: Alabama | collected... | reverse complement strand
AACTTTATCAACGCACCGTATTTTTTAAAAATGACCTCTCCTTCTGGATAATATGAAAGCAGATTCGCACCAATATCTTCGAGTTGCTCAACGATCAGTTTAATATTCTTACTCTTTGTAAGTTTCTCGTTTTCTTTTATCGAAAAAATCTGTGTCGGCAACGGAGCTCCCAAAATCCCCTTTAAAACATCATAATTGTCTTCGAGTTCATCTGAAGCATACTGAGCCGTCAAAACAATATAGTCCTCCACACGCTGTTTAAAGCTCTTTAATTCAGGCCTTTGAAGAAGAAATGTTTCCATTGTCTTTCCTGTAATAAGTAACAACTCCTTTACTTCTTCTACCTTAAAGCCTTCAATATAACGCCTATGAGCAATCTGTTGAACAGCGCTCGGAATTACTGTTCTGTCCCTGTCTCTCACAGTCGTGGAAATCAATTGATAATTTAGGATAATATACCATTTCAGCAACTCACGATCCATCTTTGAGTAATTTGGAAAGCGAACTCTATTCTCAGCCAGGGTCACTTCTCTTAGGATCATATCAATCAACAGATCACGGTGCTGAATTAAGATATCGTAAATGATAGTGCTTTTCCGATAAGCAACTTTATGAATGGTTATTTCATTACGGAAGTTCCAGTCGTATGGATGGGAGGTTATTTTTTCGGTTAAAAAAAGAAGGCGGCGTAAGACAAGATATCGTGGAGCAGGCTTCCAGTCTAAGGCCGTATAGGTCACTGAAGGGTCTATGGTCAGTTTTTTATCAATATATCCAGCCATCCATGGCTTCTCAAGGGTTTCTTTTCCAGTCAACCATCCCGAAAATGAAAGAATAATCAGGCCAAGTCGTATAAAAAACTTGGGCATTTTGAACGGCTTCACGTCATATCCATAATAATAGCGTGTAACGGCTTTGAATAGCTCCTCGTGTGAAATGCTCTCCTTAGGACCGGCAATATAGGTTGCAAATTGCGGAAGGGTATCACTGATATCAATAATTCTCAGAAATAATTTGATAAGGTCTCTGATATGAATATAGGGAACGGCTGATTGCCCGTGTCCGGACAGAATTCTCGATGTGAGTTTATTTCCGGATAACCAATGCCTTAATAGCATATATAACATGGGATATTCGCACCAGTCGCTGTATACGGCAGCCAAGCGGACAATAGAGCATGGAAAAGATTCCGAATATTCTTTAATTAACAATTCCCCCCTCCGCTTGCTGCAGGCATAAGGGAAATCGCCGTCAGCGGGACTCTCTTCGGTTATTGATTGACCTTTGGGAGGAAATTTGCACGCGGCCACTGAACTGGAAAAAATGAAACGCTTAATTTGCATCATGTTCGATAGTTCAAGGAGATGGCGTGTGGCAATAACGTTGACCTGTTCATATACGGGATTTTTCTTCAGTGTGAAATCGTAATATCCAGCCAGATGTAAAACATAATCCACACCGCCGTGTTTGTTAATATATTCATAGACTTTCAACAAATTATTCCACTTGCTAATATCTGCCTGCAGCCAATGAATGGTATCTTTAAAAGGGACGCTTACCTCTTTTTGACTGCGGCGTGCAACACAGAACAGGCGAAATTTGTCGGAAACAGCAATAACAAAGTGCCTGCCGATAAACCCGGATGCACCGGTAACCAGGATCCCCGGCAATTCTTTAGTTGCATTATTCATCTTTACCATTTATGGAATGAATCGTAACCAGCCATAACACCATTGATAGAAACTTGGCCGGGTGTTTAAATAAACATGTTTTCATGCATTAAATCCGGAAGCATGGCACCGTGTTCCAGTAAATTACGGTGCAGCTCAAAACATCGTGTCAGATCATGCCGAATGTGTCCTGACCTGGCACCTTGTATATATCGATAAAGGTAATCCTTGTATGCAGGATGGGCGCAATTTTCGATGATGGTTTTGGCCCTTTGCATTGGTCCCAACCCTCTGAAGTCCGCCAACCCCTGTTCGGTAACAACGACTTGAACGGAGTGTTCGTTACTGTCTATATGAGGACACATCGGAACAATTGAAGATATTCTGCCGCCTTTGGCAATGGAAGCCGTCATGAAGATAGACAAATAGCTGTTTCTCGTGAACTCACCGCTGCCGCCAATACCGTTCATGATATCCATCCCGTATAAATGTGAAGAATTTACGTTCCCATAAATGTCGATCTCAATTGCCGTGTTCATGGCGATGACGCCCAGCCGCCGAATGACACCCGGGTGGTTTGTAATTTCCTGGGGTCGTAGTACAATGCGATGAGTAAAGAAATCGATGTTATCGACAATCTGTTTTAAATTTTTAGATGTAATCGTAAGGCTTGTCGCGCTTGCACCCATAAGTTTTTCATTGAGCATTAATTCGACCATGGAATCCTGAAAAACTTCCGAATACATGTTAAAAGGCGGAATATCCGGATGTCCTCCAAGATAAGCCAGCACGCTGTTTGCAACGCTGCCGACACCGGCCTGGAGTGGCAATAATTGTTTTGGAAGCCTGTTTTTATGTATCTCTTCCAGAAAAAACTTAGCCACATGCCCGGCAATCTGGCGGCCGATGTCATCGGATTCCGCCAACTTGTCCGTTTGGTCGGGCTCGTCACTCTCCACAACGCCGACAACCTTTTTGGGATCAACGACTGCATAAGGCAGTCCAATACGGGTCAGAGCTTCATAGATCTGTATGGGATATCGGTTCGGCGGCGGCGGCATCACAATAATATCCGCCATTTCCCTGAGCCGGGGGAATTGATGTCGGTTGATTTCGATGATGACCTTTTCAGCGTATCGAAGATAGGTAGGAGAAGCGCCGATGGACGTTGTAAGAAATACCCTTCCGTCAGAGGTAATTTCGGTGGCTTCTACCACTGCAAAGTCGATCCGTCCGAAAAACCCTTCGGCAACGGTCTGGGGAACATGGGAAAGATGCATGTCCACATATTCAACCTCCTGGAGGTTGATCTGCCTGCGCAGCACCTTACCCGATTGATAAGGTGCCCGCCATGAAACGGCTTCTGCCCGGGCAAGTTCATCATCGATGATGCGTCCGCTGGAAGCACCGGTAAGCACCCTCACTTTGAAAGGGTTTCCTTTTTCGTGTTCACTTCGAGCACGGGAGGCGATGGCCATGGGAACGACTTTTGCCGCACCAGCCGGGCTGAAGCCGCTAAATGACACCGTATTACCGTCTTTTATAAGCAAAGCGGCTTCATCCGGTGTTAAAATTGGATAGGAAGTAAAAGTCATTAAACATATCCTCTCTTATTCTTCAAAAACTATTCAACTTTTTCATGCTCAGACTTCTTGTTTTTAAATGCATGAAACATAAACGCCGATGAAATACTTCCGTTTTTAAGGACCTCGTTGATGGCCTGTTTAAGGCTGTTAATTGAGCAATCGCCTTTGATGGCATAAATCAGAACCGGAAGGTCCGGTATCTTCTTTTTAATATCATTTAATATCTGCCAACTGTTAAAACTGTCGGAATGGAGTCCCAAGAGCACTAAATCCGGCCTTGTTTCTCTGATATATTTCCAGATCAGTCCAATGCTGTTTAATGTTTGAACTTGAAAATTGTTACGTGTCAGTTCCTTTACCAAAAGCCGGAGAATAATCCGGTTATCGTCGACAATTAAAATTTGGGTCATATGCAGTTATCCAATAACTTAAGTATAAGATCGACAATTGCTTGATTCAGGTTTATTCTCTTTTAAACAACTTCCGCAAAAAACATGCCATAGTTTTAAATTTAATAATACATTCAATTTCAGTGCCTTAGTTTTTACCTCCATACTAGATAGGATTAACTTTATGTCGAAATTTTTTTCAAAATGTAAAAAAATCCGATTGCGTCCACAGAGTTTGATGTCAGATTTTTTTACAATTTGTAAAACGGTTGCGAATATAACGATAGTTATCTCGATATCTCAATAATCCTCGCAAGCCTCTTATACTCCTTGGAAAACCGAAAATAACACTTGTTTTCTCCAGCTTGTACAAGGCTTTGTCAAGATAAAGAATATATAATTATAACAATTTGTTAAAAAGTATTATTGTTAATTTAAAAATGGTATGATTCTTGCTGTTCTATTATTGTGTCACCTTAAACAGTCAATACTTGGTAGGGTATAATAAACCGTTAAGCAGGGGGTCTTAAATGGGTATTGAAAAAATTACTGAAGTTCTGAGAACGTGTGACCTTTTTTGTGAACTTTCTGAAAATGAACTGCTATCAATTGCCAATTTATGCCAGATGGAAATGTTTGAAGCCGGAGACCTGATTTATGAACAGAACAGCGTTGGAACGAAATTATATATTTTATCCACAGGACGCGTCACTCTCGAAAGAACGATCGATCTCGGTGGAACTCGCAAGGCGAAAGTTAATGTTTTTTCCCTCATAGAACAAGCAAACAGGCGTGTTATGGGAAGCTGGTACACATTGATCGGAAAGCAACACGAGCATATGTGCTCTGCAATATGCGAGAAGCCGACCAGGATGGTTTCTATGCAATGTTCGGATCTCAGGGACACAATGGTCAAGGACTCAGATATCCGGATCAAGATACTTGAAAAGCTTGTTTTGTTGCTTCGAGATCGAATCATCAGTTCCTATGAAGCTATCGAAACGTTGTAGGGTTCAAACACCAATTGTTTGTTTTCAGGGGATCAAAAATTTGAATACATCCAATTAAAGGGGAATTAATTGCGACGACACGAATATTAGACAAAAGCACTTTGTCTTTGATCGAGTATGGCTTCTGCTTCCTGAATATCCATTGCATTTTCAATGGTGAAACAGGTTTTGAAATGATATAGATCATGTGGAAAAAAATTAGAATTGCCATTGTTTTTTCTGACAAATATTATTCTACCGGCACCATAAGCATAAATTAAATCCATGGTATTAAACAAAAGATCAATGTCACTTTGACGAACGATTCCTTTTTTATCCAAAACAACAACACATGAAAAGTTAAAGGGCATATCTTCACAGGCATTTTCGATTTTATCGACATATTCTTTCATATCATTCTTAATCCCGCCTTTCAAAATTATATACATTCTATTTTTTATGGGATTTATATGAACATCGTGCATGAATGCCTCCTAATCCTATGAAACTTTCGTTTATTAAAAATTATCTGTTATCTTAGTATTGTACTTAAAGTTTCAAGATTGTCTGTGCAAAATTCATGTATCAATTTGATCGGTTTTGTCCATAGGGAAAAGCTTCATTTTTTATGGGTAAATCTCCTATATGGGAATTTTACCCGTTTAATGGACACGGACCCGATAGTTTTAACGATTTTTTGAGTCAAGAAAAAATCTTGCTGAATTTTTCTTTAAACGCCTGAGCAACAATCTCAGCAGCCCATTTCGGTTTATGGATAAAGTCGAAATTAATGACCATATCGAATTCATTAGGGATAATACTCTTTTTGCCATAAATCTTTTTGAAAAATAATCGTTGTTCTTTATCGGCCTGATTCAGATTGTCAGCAGCTTCTTTTTCCGATATACTTAACAGGTTAGCTACCCGTTTAATTCGATACTCATCTGAAGCGATAAATCTTACCGCCAGTATCTCTTCTCTCGGCAAGAGAAGATAAGCACCTCTTCCGACAAAAATGGAAGGTTCTAAGGTAGCAAAAGATAAAATCGTTCTGAATAAAGCATCAATGCTTTCGCTCATAGCAAATGCTTTCTCACCAACAATCCATGATAAATACTCTGTTAAGATATCCGGATACTGTTCATTCAGAAATGCGACCGTTTTTTCACTCAGTTTTTTATCTTTAGTGATATGCTCGAGTATTTCTCGGTCAATCACTCGGTAACCGATCTTTTTTGCCAGAATATCTGCTGTCTCCAAAACCCCGACACCAATTTGACGTGAAAAACAAATGGACGGATGAAATTTCCCTTTAGATCTGTTTCCTTTCAGTTTGAGATGCCTTTTTTCCCACTCACGGAAATAGTGATGAACTGCGACAGCAGGATCCGGTCCCGTTTTCCTAAAAAATCCAGATATATTTGGTTTTTTCATTTTTTTCCTTTCATTGTTATTCCTGCTAAATTAAGCTGTCGGGGAGTTTCCATTTTAAACAATTTGCATAGGTGGAAAATTCTGTTTTTTGTTTTAAAGTAACGATGATCACGTTATTTCAATCGAATCGTTTTCAGTCAGTCCGGTAAGAAATAAAAAAAGGGGAGAGAAACCATATTGCTTGCGTACTGTCCTCTCCCCGCGGGTGTTCTATTCATCTTCATATCTGAAGGAAAGGTTTACCCTGGCGCGATAAGCAACCACTTTCCCGCCATCGATTTTCACGTCAAGCTTGTTAATTTCTCCGATTCTAAGACCTCTAAGTGTTTTAGCTGCTGTCTCTACGGCATTTTTAACAGCATCTTCCCAGGAAGAACTGCTGCTCCCCACCAGTTCTATGATCTTATAAGTGCTCTCTTTCATAACCTTTCTCCTTTGCTCTCATTAATGTTAAAAGCGCTTATCCCGGCAGGGCTGTGATGATTGAAGGGGCTTTGACCATCTCATAAAGTTGCCTTTTGACACTTTTATAGCGATCAAAATAGACTTTTGCGATTTCTTTTAGAAAAAGATATCCGATTTGATAATCTTTTTGGAAGAGATCGAACAACTTGTCGGCATCCATCATCAAAACTTCAGAATCTTCCATACATATGGCAGTCAACGTATATTCCTGAGGTTTCATAAAACACGCTGTACCAAAAAGTTCCCCTCTTCCTCTGTTTTCAAAAGAAATGCCGATATCCTTTTCCGGGTCGATCTTTCTCAGACTTACCCATCCCTTGGTAACCAGATAAATGTGATTGGCCCGGTCTCCTTCCTTGTAAATCTCAGAACCCTTTTTGAAAGTTTTTTTCTCTGTGACTTTTCCAATATCTGCCAACTGATCTTTTGAAAACGCATTAAAAAAATCGAATTTATTAAAATCGTCAACTTTTGTCATAATGATCCTCCTTTTAAGTATGGTTAAGCTGAATTTACCTTCATCAGGTTACAATCCATAATGCCCTTCTCCGGATAATGTTAATGACCTTGTTACTCACTCTACCTAACAAGAATTCCTGAACCTTCGACAAACCTCTTCTGCCTAAAACAATGGTTCCGTAATCCCCTTCCCTCGCTTCTTTGACGATCGCCTCCGCACGACTGGGAACGTCGGAAACCAATTTGGTATTAATTTGATCGGAAGTGAAACCGGCCTCTTCCAATCGTCGCTTTGCTTTGTCGAAAATGGTAATTGCCTCGGCTTTCGTATCTTCTAAACTTTCTTTGGGGAAAAATAGATGGGCGATACCTGAATGAACCGACTGATCACCCCGGATGGCGTGAAACAAGTTTATTTTGAAATCGAAACCACCAAGTATCTGAGCAACATAATCTACAGCTCGCAGAGCATTTTCTGAGCCGTCAATAGCCACAAGAAACTTGTCATCAGGAGGTAACTCACCGATCATCAAAACCGGCTGGAATGCCACTTTTTCAACAATTTTTTTGGCAACACTTCCAACAATAATTTCTTTATAGGTGCCCGTGCCTCTCCGTCCAATAATAACTGCATCATAGCCATTCTCTGCTTCTTTGACGATGTCTCGAGCAATACCCTCTTTCCTGTTATGGATCTTTATGGATACTGCATCAGGAGAAAACCCCGAATGTAAAAGCTTATGCTTTGCCTTATCCATGGATTTTTGAATCTCTTTTTTTTGCTGCATTTCCCAAGCCATGATATGCGGCGCGGATCGACTGAATAGAGGGTCCTTTCCAAGGTCCAAATAAGACTCGGGTATACTACTGAAAACATTAAAAAGAACGATCTTCATTTCATGAAAGGGAGCAACTTTGCTGATATAATTTATCGCATGAAAAGCGTGTTCGGACCCGTCAAAGGTGAGTAGTACTTTCTTTTTAGATTTATTTTTCATGATGACCACTTCCTTTCCTGTCACAATTTATCGACAATAGTGATTTACAATGTTTTATTGTTTGATGTTCGCAACATAAGCCAAAGCAATAACTATTCCATAAATAAAAATGCCGGCGGAACTATTTTAACATATTGTTTTAAGAGGAAATAATATCGCTTTAAAGCGAAGGTTATTCTAAAATTTATAAATAGCCTGTCAAATATTTTTACAATGTGTAAAGGGTGAGATTGGATCTCTGCTTGTTTGCTTTGTCAGAACAATAGCCGAGTCAGCGTAGAAGTTGTCTGTGACGGCTGAAATAATATAAAATCACCATGACATAAAAATATGGGAAAAACTTGGGAACGATTACTTCCGTCTTAATCGAAAGCAATCATGCATTTCTTTCTTTACAGTTTGTAAAAAAAACGGACAGATTTCTTGACTGCCGAGAAGATTACCTGATTGTTTTTAAGGTCATATTACAAGTTAATTCTTTTGGTTATAGTGTACCTCCCTTATTTTTTTACATGGCATAATAGTTGCAAAAATAATGATTAAAAAATGGGACCCGCTTGTATTCAAATTGATGAAAGAAATAACGCTTAAGTGCTTTATGGGCTAAAAAGGAGGTATACGATGGTGGTTCAAATCGGAAGCATAAAATACATACCAGGGATGTACGAAAAGAAACGTCCCACTGGTTCCCAACTGGCGGATAAATACTTCCGCGATCTGGATCAAAAATTGATTGAAAAGAAAAAAAAGGAAAAAAGACCCGAAATTTTCCCTACGATTTGTTTCTCTCGGAAAATCGGTGTTGGCGCTCTTGAAATTGGAGATATTCTCGCAAAAAAGATCAACTATAATGTGGTTGACAGAGAATTGCTTATGCATATTTCCCAGGAAGCAAAATTGAGCGAAAAAACGGTGGCCTATTTCGATGAACGGTATCCCGGCGTTTTAAATGAATTTGCAAAACTTCTTTTTGGTGAAAAATCCTTTATTAAAAGCGACTATAGCCGACATCTCGCTAACGTTGTGCTCTCCGTAGCAGGTTTAGAGCCTACAATCTTTGTCGGCAGGGGGGCTCATTTAATTATCCCGAGAGATCGGGTGCTTGCGGTAAGATTTATCTGTTCAGATGAACATCGGATTAAACGTCTGTCCAAAATTCTAAAAGTGAAAGAAAAAGAAGCTGCCGACAAATTACCGCAACTCGATAAGGACCAAAGACAATTTTTCAAAAAGGCTTTCGGCAAAAAGGATGCGGTACCCTATGAATTTGATATGGTGATCAATTGTGACTATATCAACAAACCAAAAGATGCAGCGGAGATCGTCGAACTGGCCTTTAGGAAAAAGTTTGCCAAAGAACTTTCATAAGCTCGACAAGTCGGATAAGAAAAAGCACGAAATTATATTTTTTCGTGCTTTTTTCTTTATCGAGAAATACTGCCAAATGCCTCATTTCAAGTCAACGGGGGGCAAAAATTCCGACTTAACAATACCATTCAGCCCATTTGCAGTATACCCCTCGCTTAATTCTTCACTGAGCACCAAACGTTTGATTTGTTCAAGGTACTCTTCATAACGTGAGAGATAAAACGAAAGGGGACGAGGAAAGTTAATTCCCAGAATGCCGTCAATAAACATCTGGCTAATTTCACGGTGGCGCTGAAGGGTAAATTGTGAGCTGACCAGGATGTGGCGCTCATCTTCTGAAAGCGTACGGAGGAATTGCGGAAAAGCGACACGGGAACGAGGCTGATACATCCAGAAATATAGCATGTCCATGGCGTGGATCATGATAATTTTTTCAAGATCCCGGGCTTCTGCATTGGCTTTCCGGTTCACATCAAATGAACATTCAAGGATTTTGGAAGACTCTACATCCGGATAGAGCAGTTCCAGTTGAGCATAAATATCCAAAAGTTCCCTGAACTTGTTTTTATACTCCCGCAAACGCATACGAATATTCTTGTACCGGTCGGCCGTTCCTTCTATAAAACCCGCGACTAAATCCGAAGCAGCCTTGGATATGATAGCCGCCCATTTTTGCAGAATATTATTTACGCCCATCGTACCGGACATGGTTAGAATGCCACCGATGCCGGCATTCAACATCACAGCCACGGGAATTGACAAAAGACTACGGAAGAAGTTTCCATAAACCGCGCCTTTGGGCAACCCGCGTAACATATTATGGCTGGATAAATAGATACCATTGGCCAGTGCCATAAAAGTATATAAGAATACAGGGCTGGTCTCGGTCGTTATGCCAAACCCTCTATCCAGTATCACGGTCTTTACCAGATAATCCAGTAACGGCACGGAAAAACCAGTAAAAAGCAGGGAATCCGTAATGCGCGACCAACTGACATAATCATTCCAATTCAAAAGCGGCGAACGTCGAAGGCCACCTCCTCCTAAGACAGATTGAAGAATATTGCGAAGTCCGGTAATTCCAAACCAGATAAAGGCACCCAGATAAGCCAGTACCCACCAGTCCTTGGTCAGGACAAAGGTTAGAAAGGCCGGTACAAATCCGATCAGTACCTTGAGCGCATTCTTCAGATTGGAGTTCAAATTACTCCAACTCAATTGCTGCCACTTCTTTGGCGATTTCTGCGGCTCAAGATAGAGTTCGTTGATAATTTTCTTTTGAACGCCTCCAAGGGTTACGATATTGCCGGGGTTGACCATACGGGTGGAAGTGGACTGAACTTGCCAGCCTGTCCGTCGTACAACTTCCAACAATCCGAAAACAGGAAAAATCTTTGTCAAACCAGATAGCAATTTGCCAAATGGTCTGTCCGATCCATAAGGAACACAAATCGTGTATTTGTAAGCGTTAATTCTAATGGGAATAGTTTCACGAATATCCGTTTTACAATCCAACATAATTTGTCGCTGCGCACGTTTAGGCAGTGTTTCCTTGATTGCCAGTCCCATCCCGTGAATTTTGGGAGAGCGGCCTGTTGAATCGCTTCCGATCCTTGCTTTTAGCGGTTTTCCCGCATAGTAAGACTTCAACATATCGATATCGTAGAGGATCGTAACCAATTTTTCTATTTGTTGAGTATTGGCCGAAGTTTCTGATTTTTTGAGATCCTCAATAATCTCACGAATGGTTTGTTTCAGACGAATCGAACTCCCTTCGTTGATCGCCTCCTGTAAGCGACTGATCTCGGCAATGTGAGTGGTTTTGCCCGCAGCATAATCTTTAAGATTGAATATTTCGAGCCGGGTAATCATTCCTTGGCAATCATAAAGAAGCTCAAGAACATCCCCGGCTTTCAAGTCGGTTAAATTAAGCGTCACCCTATACCCGGAATGGAGGTGAGTAAGCTGTCCCAAAATTTCAAAAGGACTCAGTTGCAACAATTCCGGGACATCCGGACTATCGTCGGGCATCCCGGGATATTTGACCTTGGGATTTTTCCCGGGTGCCAAATAACTGTCGATGACGGATTCGAAGTCCATTGCGTTCATGGATTCGATCCACTGATTGATAGCGTGGCGTCGTTCGGGATTTGCTTTGGGAAATTCAGCCCTCATCCGTTGAGTTTCCCCCTTCAACACCTTCAACATCTGGTCGTGAATAAATTTCGCCAGATGCAACTTTGATTTCTGCCCGATACTTACATAGGCCAGAAATTCCTGTTCCTTAATCGGAGGCAACTCGATTCCGTAAATTCGATTAATCTCCAGTCGATGGCTTTCATTAAAATTTTTTAAAAGCGCCAGAACATATTCCTGTTGATACAACGACACCTTGCGACCTGCCTCCATGATCTTCATGACCGACGGTTCGGCAAGAAAGCAGAGAAATGTCTGAGCATCATTAAATCCTCGAGGAACCCATATCAGCTGAACGTATTTGTTTCTAAATCGTGCGTAAAACTCAATACCGATTCGAATGTCGATGTTTAAAATTTTGGCGGCTTCAAGAAGTTCGGCCGCAAAACGCGGCTCGATATAGTTGTAATGGACCACCCGCAGGCGCTGGATACCTTTTATCCACGCATCCATGATAAGATGGGTGGAAGACTTGCGCCCTTTTGTGTTGACGTCGTGTACGTGATCGTCAAATGCAATTTGGTTCCAATCTTCCGGCATTTCCAAAAGATGGTAACGCTTGAGTTGTCGCCGAATGATGCTCGGTTTTCCTGATGCTGCCGTCCGGAAATCATGGGCAAGTTGAAGTTGCTTTTGGTAATCGTCATGAACCCTCACCAAGTCCTTCATGATTTGTAGTAACACCCTGGCGGTGTTTTTCGGCATCGGCCCTTCGGCCGTATCGATCACTTCATTGCGCAGCATACGCAAAGCATTGATACGATCGTCAACCCCGCCAACTTCCAGAGAACTCAAGAGGTGGACAGCCGCATAGGCAATTCGCAGCCCTCTGGTTTCGGTCATCTCTTTAATGCCGTGTGAGTGAAAATACGGATAGTAAAACCGGCGGGTATACTTGGTGCTGCTTTTTCCTTCCAGCACGTCGTTGACGATTCGGATCAGTTCGTGATCGCGCTTATCAAAAAGAATTCCGGATATTATATCGTTCATAACAAGACAATGACAAGAACTCACTCTATCGAGTCAAGGTTATATAATATAAACATTTCAGCTTATTAAAAAATATGGGGTTCAATGCCACTTTTCCTTCATTTCCATTGAATCCCGGTTTACGCTTTTCATTATATTATAGCAAAAGACATGCCATAAAGTAAATTCCTTTTGTTTTATATGCCAACCTGTTGGATTTTTGAACAAAAGCGGCATGAAAACGTTGTTAAAATGGTAATTATATACAGTATTATCGGAAGTATTTGCCTGTAACGCGTATTTTTAGCTCTTTTAATCTTCCGCGCATAAGGCAGGAGGTTGTCGTTTTAACAATACGTTCAGGATTGGAGGAGGTAAAATGGTAGTGATCATAATTACAATCACCATCATCGAAAAAATATCATCCCGAAATACACCGAGAGCTTTTCCCATTGCCGCAAAAATCAAACCGACTTCACATCTGGGTACCATGCCCCAGCCCACTATCCATTTTCGAACATTACCGGCAGCAAACCCAGAGATGATTTTTCCGCCAAAGGCTGCAACAGTAATGACCAAGGCCAGGATCAAAATGCGCATATTAAACATAGTTTCGAGCCTCACCTCCATGCCCGTCAGGACGAAAAAGATAGGAACCAAATGCCCTAGCGGCTGAATGAGCTCTTTAATATGATTACGCGAAAGCGATTCCAGCACACTTGAAACATTCTTTCTCACTTCTGGGCTTGCATGCATAATGCTTTCATTAATCTCGGCGACAACACTGGGATCATCAAAGTGTCGAAAATGAACCGGCTCCAAAACCAGGCCTGCGGCAAAGGCACCGACAATGGCGGCCATACCGATCAATTCTGCAAAATAAGCAAATAGCAAACCAAAGCTGACTGCCAGTATAAGTTTCATACCGATTCCAGGGTTTATTTTTGAAAAAAGCCGCCCCAACCTTGGCGCCAGAAGTTGTCCTAAAAAAATGGCACCCCCTAAAAAGAAAACAGCTTTGACAGCAATCCAGCCAATGTCAATGAAGCTGACCCTTCCATTCTCAGCCATGGCTTTAACAACAGCCAGAATCACCAACCCGATGACGTCGTCAATGACCGCCGCCCCAAGAATAATCTGAGCCTCAAGGATTCTCAGTTGGTCCAGGTCATGGAAGACCCGTGCCGTAATACCCACTGAAGTAGCTGTTAGAATCGCTCCCACAAAAAGATGCCCGTTGAAAGAAAGCTCAGGTAAAAGAAAAGGACTGACAACCGCTACGAAACCATTTGTTCTCATCTATTTTTACAACTTTCCTTGACGGTCTAAAGAAGCAATGGTGGTAAGTTTGTTTAAGTTAAGGGCATGATGTCTCGAATTTAAAAATTTGAGACAATTTCTCCTAATCGACTCTGCGGGTCCTGATGATCAGCAATGGACGGTCTATTTTTTGCAGTACGCCTGCGGTTACACTGCCATAAAAAGTCCTCGGCAATCCGCTAAGACCGTGACTTGCCATTACAATGATATCCACATCCATTTCTTCGGATTCGGTTAATATCGATTTCACCACCGGACCATAAACA
>Ga0316577_10000713_pt1 | contig 14121 bp, 16 predicted proteins | sample S5NA_FD_203073 | JGI IMG/M metagenome (GOLD analysis project Ga0316577, IMG submission 203073) | Rhizosphere microbial communities from salt marsh grasses in Alabama, United States - S5-7_050615r2r1 | ecosystem: Host-associated > Plants > Roots > Rhizosphere | place: USA: Alabama | collected... | reverse complement strand
GGGGGCCCGGGTGATGATCGCCGATCTCAACGGCGACAAGGCGAGTGCGACCGCGGAGCGCATCGCCAAGGAGACCGGCAGCGAGGTCCTCGGCATGGCCTGTGATGTGACCAAGGACGAGCAGATCGACGCCTGCGTGGCGAAGACCGCCGAGGCCTTCGGCGGCGTCTCGACGCTCGTTAACAACGTCGGCTGGGGCCGGGCCTACCCCGACCCGCTCGCCGTCCCTGCCGAGGAGATGATCGAGAGCTACCGACTGAATACGCTGGCCGCGCTGCGGATGACGGCGGCCTGCCGGCCGCACCTGGAGAAGGCGACCAATCCGACCGTGACCAACTCCGGCTCGCTGGTCGGCGTGCTGCCCGCGTTCGACTTCATCGCCTACTCGGCGGCGAAGGCGGCACTCAACCATGCGATGCTCGGGCTCGCCCACTACTTCGCCAAGCAGGTGCGCATCAACACCGTACTCATCGGCACGGTGCTCACGCCGGGCTATGCGGAGGCGGGTCTCGACGCAAAGGCCCAGGAGGCACTCGCGCACCCTGACAACCTGACGGGCCGGGCCGGGGTACCTCAGGACATCGCCAACGCCTTCCTCTGGCTCGCCTCGCCGGCGGGGAGCTGGATCTCGGGTCAGACGATCCAGGTCTCGGGCGGCGGCAAGCGGGTGCGGCTGATGCCCGAGTAAGGCCCGGCCCCGGTGCCTAGGCAGGCAGAGGCCGGGAAACGGCTGCGCGCACTCGCGCTCATCTGGACGCTAGTCTGGGCCCTGGGTTCTGGTCACGCAGTCGCACAGACCGGTCCCGGCGGTGGCGCCGGTGTGGGCGGCGGTCCCGGCTACGGGGCCCTCGAGCCACTGCACGGCGGCGAGACCATCACGTCCGTCGTCGTCGAGGTGGAGCCGCCAGACGCACCCTGGGTCGAGGCGCTGAAGGCGACGGTGCTCCAGACGCTGCGCCTTGCGCCGGGCGACCTTTGGGACCCGATGCTCGGGGCGGCGGTCCGCGCCAGGCTGGAGGCGCTACCCGAGTTCCGAGCCGTCGAGTTTGCCGGACGCGCTGTCGGTGGTGGTGTCGGACGCCAGCTCATCGTCACGGTGCGGCCCGCCAGGGCCGAGGCGCTGGAGCCGGCGCACGGCATCCTGGCCACGGGCAACCTGGCCGACTTCCCGGTGCTCTACCGCCGCGGTGGACGCCACCTGCAGGTCATCCTGAACGGAGGCTTCGGCGTCTATTCCGACGGCAATCCCTGGTTCGACAGCCCCGAGACCTTCACGCGCGGCAACCCCCTCGTCCAGAATCCGGCGGTGGGCGCGGGTACCGGTGAGCGGGCGACCTGGGCCGAGGGGTTCGTCCAGTTCGGGGTCGGCGGCGTCAGTCCGATCGCCGGTGAGGACATCTACGGGTTAGGGGCGGCCACCGCGATCACCCCCGCCTCGTTGGGGCGGGACATCTTCCGCGACGACCCCCGCGCCACCTTCGACCTCGAACTACTCTACGCGGGACTCCTCTACGCCCCCGAGGACGAGCGCCGCCGGTTCAAGATCTCCGTCGGTCGCCAGAACTTCACGCTGAACAGTGGCTTTCTGATTTCCCAGTTCGGCTCGCAATGGAACGCGGGGCCAAGGCCTGGCGTGTACATCTCTCCGCGCACCGCGCACGACTTCGCGTTCCTCGCCTCCGGGCGGCTCGGGGATTGGTCGGCCCAGGCCTTCTGGCTGGACCCGAACGAATACGAGCCCATCGAATCCAATACGCGTGTCGCCGGACTGAACCTGCGCCGCAAGACGCAGGAGCTCTGGGGCTTGGACGGTTCGCTCATCTACGTCCCCGAGTCCGATACCCGCTACCCTACACCGGATGCCCGCCCGCGCCTGCGGGAGGGGTTGTGGACAGTCGGCGGGCACCTGCACCGCGCCGCGAGCCCCGGCGAGTTCGGCGCATGGTTCGAATCCGAGCTGGCATACCAGTGGCACGACGACTTCCCGATGGCTGCCTGGGCGGGCTACGCCGAGGCCGGCTGGATCGCGCGGACCACGCCCTGGACGCCGAGCCTCTCGTACCGCTTCGCGTCCTTCTCGGGAGACGACCCGGATACGAGCCGTTACGAGCGCTTCGACACCCTCTACTCGGGCGGCCTCGACCAATGGCTGCAGGGCATCTCCATCAACAAGGTGCTCACCCAGGCCAACCGAATGACGCATCGGGTCCGGCTGAACCTCGCGCCGACGCCGACGCTCAACCTGACCTTCGACCTCTACCGGCACATCGCCAACGAGAAGAACAACCTCGGGGCCAACCCGGCGCTGGGCACCCTGTCCTCCCGCGATCTCGGGGACGAGGTCCAGCTCACGGTCCGCTGGGCCTTCTCGAGGCGCCTCTTCATGCAAGGGATCGCCGGCATCGCCCTTCCAGGGTCTGCCATCGAGGACGCAACCCAGGGCGACGCCAAGCCGTGGACCACGACCCAGCTCCAGCTGTTCTGGGGCTTTTGATGGCTCGCCCCCCGCATGTCGCTCACGATCGAGGGCGGGATCGATGTCCTGCCGGTGCGCGTCGCCGTTTCCCGGGCGGCATGAGGCCGGCGTTGGGCGGCGCTGGAGGCATCGCCGGCGTGACCCCCATCGTCGCGATGCGGCCCCTCGCAGCGTGGTGGCGCATGGACGCCACGAGTCGGCAGTGAATCGTCTGCGACCGGCTTCCGTGCTGCTGCTGGCCGCCAGCGTGGTCACGGCCGGCTGTGCCCCCCCGTGCAGCCGCTGATGCCGACCCCGGTCCTGTTCAGCGAGCTTGGCGTGGGCCCTCTGGACCACATACCCGAGAACCAACGCTGGAACCCGCGCCGCGTCTACTACGCGACCACCCGCGCGCGGGACGATGATCTGCAGCGGATGAACTACGGCAACCGCGAGAGCGACGTGGTATCGATCAGGATGTCGCTGATCGGCTTCGGTGGGCCGGATATCTCGTGGTCCGAACTCAGCGAGTACTCGCGCCAGGCCGACCGGCCGTAAGTCGTCGATCTCTCGATCGCCGGCCTGGTGGAGGCCGGGCACTTCGCGATGGATGACGAAGGCCAGGTGCGGGATATCGGCGGCGCTGCATCCTGGCTGATGGCCGATCTGAACGCGTCCATCGAGTCGGCGCGGGACCGCGACCTGCTGATCTACGTCCACGGCGCAACGGTCAACTTCTACAACGCCAGTGCCTTCGCCGCCCAGCTGGACCATTTCATGAGCCGGGACATGGTCTCCATGGCCTTTTCCTGGCCGACGCGTCAGAACATCATCGCCTACGGCAGCGGCGGCGACGTCCGAAGGGCCTACCGTGCTGCGCCGGCGCTGGCCTCGCTGCTGGAACTGCTGGCGCGTGTGTCCGTCGCGCGGCGCATCCACATCATTTGCTGGAGTGCCGGCGGCCGCGTCGTGAACTCGGCTCTCGGGGAGCTCCATGCCCGCCACGCCGGAAAGGTGAGCAATCTCCGGGAGTACTTCCGGATCGGGACCCTGTATTTCGCGGCCGCTGACGTGCCGGGGGACGAGTTTCTGGGGGCGCTGTCGGCGCTCAACGACCTTGCCACCCGAGTCGTCGTTACCGTCTCATCCAGGGACAGTGCCCTCGAGATGGCGCGGACATTCATGCGGGGCGGCAGGCGTATCGGGCAGCGCAACCAGGATCTCAGTGCGGATAACAACAGGCCGACCCGTTCGGAAAGTTGCTTCGAATCTGACTTCGCTGCGCCGTAGCGGAGTTCTGCGGCCACGACGACGCTGGCGCAGATCGAATCCTCGCCTGCGTCGGCAATCCGGGTGGCAACAGTGCCGCCGGGCCGTCGAACGAGTTCCGAGATGACATTCATGTCGAGCAGATACGGAGCGACACGCTCAGAGGTCCACGCCGTCCAGAGGCGCAAGGTCTTCGTCGCCGTCGGGGAAGGCTTCTTCCAATGGCTCGAGCGATGCAAGCACTGCCAGCAGCCGACCCTTGCGAACCGGCTCGATAATCAGGCGGTCGCCTTCTTTGCGCAGGATGGCCTCGTGCCCCTCCATCTCGAACTCGCGGGGAATATACGCAAGGCCGGATTGCGGGCGTCACGGAACTGCCGGACGTGTCCTTCAGCTTCACTCATGGCGCCGGCTCCGTTCAAAGCATATGCCATAGCCGATGCCGATCTCGACGGCTTCGACTGAAAAACAGGACATCGCCAGCGGATAACCCCGCGCCGGCGATCCGCCCCTGCAACGCGCCGCGTGTCTCCGAGGTCAGCTCAAAGCGGACTGGTCTGCCGGTCTTCTGCTGGATCACCAAAGCGCGGGAGAGAATCTGAGCACCGTGCGCGACATCGCCAACGCGCAATCGTACCAAGTCACAGCCGCGCAGCTTGCTGTCGATGCCGAGATTGAACAGAGCGAGATCGCGCATACGTCCGGCGAGCTGAAGCCGGATGCGGATCTCCCAGATCTGCTGGAGCGTGAAGGGGCGCTGCTGGCCGGTTAGCCTGCCCTTGTTCCAAGGAACGCGGACCTCCGCCGCATCGCGAGCACTGATCTGAATGTCCATCGTCTGTCTTCTTTGGATCGTTGAGGAGACAGCAGCCTGCCGCAGCGCGGGCTAGGACGCTTCCGACCCGAAGGACACGAGACGGGCGGAGGCGGGGTCGTCCGTTCCCGAGCGCACCACGGACGCTCCAGAAGCTCGGATCCGGCGACTCACGATGTCGAGGTGAGTCAAGGTTTGCCGCACGACGCCCCAATGCTGAAACAGGTGATCCTCTTCCTGACCGCAGCGCCGTCGTCGTTGGGCAGGATGTCAATACCATCCTAGTTCAGGGCGATGTCCGCTACGAGGGTACCCGTCAATGCGTTCCGCTAGGGTTGTCGCATGACCCAATCGACGGGCCGTCTTGGTGAGGGCGGCAGTCGCTTCCTCGCATATCCCAGGCGTATCAGCAGCAGCGGTTGTTCTCCGGCGCTCAAGCCCAGGTGAACCGCAAGCCGCGTGCGAATCGGCTCGACTTCGCAGGGCATATTGACGTGGGCGTGCGAGATGCTTAGGGAAGCCGCGGTGAGCACGACGCGTTCGAAGCTGCGGCCAACGTCGACCCAATGTCGCTTGTCATTGCCCCGGGCAATGAAGAGCAACAGCAGGGAGGAATGGCGGATCGCCTTCTCCTGCCGATCCGCCTCGCCCTCTGGCTTCACCAGCGTCGTCATGATCCAGCGCCCGAGCCAGCGCGGCACCGCGGGAAAACCCAACGCCTCGGCGGCGAGGCCATCCTGTCGGGCGGACACCTCACGCCGGGAAAAACGGATCCAGGACACCAGCTCCGCGACGAAGGCCGTGTCGTTGAACTGGACGATGTTGCCCTCCCGGACGAAGTCGATGATCGGCTCGATGTCCGGATCGCCGACGCCGAACCTACGTATCTCCACGGAATCCCGCGGGTTGGCCTCCAGAATCGATGCTGGCCGCAAGGCCCAGATGTGAGGCCGCGACGACGACATTTTCGAGCGCGCAGCCTAGGCTGATAAACAGCGCGTGATCGTCCGGGTCGACGACCGGCAGGCGCCGGGACAGGTCGGGGAAGATCCGGATCCTGTCCTGATTCACCGAGAACTGCCACGGCTGGGCGTTGTGTCCAGACGGTGCGCGCACCGCGAAGGGGATCAGCTGCTCGGCAATGGATTCCATGGCGCACCTTCGGTCGGTAGCGAGTGAGGTGAACAGCGCTGTAACGATCACGCTGATGGCGATCGCACCGAGGAACAAGGTCGCGAATGAACAGCCTGATGTTAAGCCCGCGCGCGATGTCATTCACCGCCGGGTCGAACAGACTGTCGATCTCGGCCACTCTTGCCGCGTTCGCTTCGGCTTTCGCGACCTGACGTGGAATGGAGGCAAGATTCGATGGCACTTGCAATGGTCGTGCTGAACACGGTTGGGATGGTCGTCCTGATCGCGGGTGTGACGGGGATCTCGATGGGACTGTGGGCGAGCGCGCGGGGCGCCCAAGACACGCGGGCGGTCTGGGACGCGTTACTGGCGCAGCGGGCAATCGTGCCTCCGTCCTACGATCCAGCCATGGTTGTCGACCTGCCCGAGATCGGGCAGCGCTACTTCGCAAGCGCCATTGCGCCGGGGACTTCGCTGCACAGGGTGGCTCGGCTGAAGATGGAGGGCTCGCTGATCCTGAATGGCCGCGAGCTGCCCATGCGTGCCGACCAGATTCTTGCCCCGCTGCATGGGTTCGTCTGGCGTGCGCGTGCCGGCTCGCGGTTGATCCGCTTCGCCGGCTCGGATGGCTATTGGAATGGCCGAACGAGTTGGACGCGTTTCTGGCTGTGGGGCGTGCTGCCGGTCGTCCGGATCGCGGACACCGAGGACCACGCCCGTGCCGCCGCGGCGCGGATGGTGATGGAAAGCCTGTGGGTGCCGGCCTCGCTGTTGCCCGAGTTCGGGGCGGTGTGGACGCAGACGGGCGCGGATCAGGCGGAGGTTCGCTTCCCGGAAGTGCGCGGCGTCGAGCCGGTTCACCTGACACTCGACGCCGCCGGCCGGGTCCTTGAAATGACCACGCTGCGCTGGTCGGATGCCAACCCGGACCGGATCTATCGCCTGCAACCCTTTGGCGGGCGGACGCTGGCCCATGCGACCCATCAGGGCTTTACGATCCCCACCGCGATGGAGATCGGCAACTTCTGCGGTACCCCCGAGTACGCCCCATTCTTTCGCGCACGCCTAACCCGGGTTGAGTACTGATACAGCGCTGAGGTCCAGGTCGCTTCCATGTGCAGCGGGACCGAAACATGCGTCGGTGCTTTAGGCCGGCATCAGGGCGCTTCCACCATGCGGATCCTAGAGAGACTATCGATGCCAACCCGGTCGCGTTCGACACTCCCGGCCAGGATGCCGTCCTCGGCGCTTGTCGCCTTCGTCGATATCACCTTTCTGATCAACTGGGGGCTGATCGGGGTCTACATCTTCTTTCCTGATCCAGCTGCGGCCAAGTTCGGCGCGATCAGCGGATCGCGTCCGTTGTTCTTCCTCGCAACATGGTCGCCCGCAACCTCCGCCTTCGTGATCGTGTGCTTCTACGCCGGCACACCCGGCATCCGGGCCTTCCTGTCCCGGCTGCTCCTTGGACGATGCTCGGCGGGCTGGGCGGCCTTCATCCTGATCGGCCTGCCGCTGGTCTTTGTCGTGGGCTCGCTGCTCAAGGGTGGCCCGATGCTAGCGCCACTGCCGCCAAAGGGCATTGGGTTCGTCGTGGCGGTCCTGTTCATGATGCTCTTTCTCGGTCCCATGGAGGAATTCGGTTGGCGCGGCGAGGCGCAACCCTTGCTCCAGCGGCACATGGCGCCCATCCGGTCCGGGGCGTTTCCGGGCTGCCGCCCTTTAACCAGGGACCCTATATCGTGCTGCAGTTGTATCTGTCCTCTGCTTTTCGGAAAAGAGCCTTGACCTTGTCGACGTCCCAAGGCCTCTCGACCAGGGTTTCATGGTCCCATTCACTTCTCGGCTCTGGCGGCTCGAAGAAGTCGCCGCCGTAGACGTGGATCGCACAGGTCATCTTTTCGATCGGATTGGTTACGGAGTGGATGATGTCGCGATCCAGGGTCGTCACATCTCCGACGCCAAGCGATTTGGCTCTCTCTGCTTCTATGCTGGCACCTGTTCTTTGCCAAAAGACATTGTCCTCTCGCCCGGAATAGATGCCGACCACAGAGAACATCTGGTGATTGTGGGGCATGATACTCATACACGGAGCCCATCTGAAATTGAGGATGGTCAGGTCGGGTGCTCTGTATAGTGGCACCATGCCGGCATGTTGCGGTTCTCCAAGTTGGGCCATGATGTTCGCACTATCGGACATCGCTTCCGCCACAATCTCGCGAACCGCTTCTTGGCCCTCGGCGACAGCTCGGATGCAGTCTTGGATGAATCGATCTCGGTCGAACATGACTTTCCCCTCCTTCTCCCATCATTTTGGTAGCCGTTGGTCGGTCCCTGGGAGAGGACAGCTGCTGCGGCATGGCCTCCTTCGGGCACCGATAAGATGATTTGACAACAGGACGGTCGGAATAGCGCACTCGAGTCCCTGTCGGCTGGTGCGATCTGGGAGTAGGCGGCGGGCACGCCGTGAACGCTTTGTGTCGCCCGATCGGTCTTGGTCCAACTCGGGACAGCGAGCGTCAACAGCGGTGCATCGGGGAGCGGCAGTCTGGTGGCAGGGAAACAGCTCCCGTGGCGTTGGGTGGGCCGTCAGTAGGTCATCCAGCTGCCCCAGGAGGGTGCTGTATCGCTTAGGGTATTCCTGTCACCCCGGAAGGAGCGATGAGAGCGAGGTTCCCCGGTTCCTGTGGGAAGGGTGTGGGTCGGCCCCGTGGTAGTAGGCATTCATGTCCGGACCCACCACCGGGGCCTCGGCTTGGGCCAGGAGGGGTGTGAGGAGGATCAGCGGCAGGAGAAAGGCTCGGGAGAGGCGCATTCAGGGGGCTCCTTCGATCGGCGGCCAGAGGATACCGGTTCGAGAGGCTGTCGGCGCGGGAGGTTCCGAATCCGGTGACGCACTGCGCATTTCCTGAAGATGCTTCTGCTATATTTCCCCCGACACAGGGCGTAGGACAGGACAACCATGGAGTGGTTGGCGATAGAGCAAGGCCGAACTGCCTCGGGCGATTCATGATCGTTCCAGGCGTTCGGCTTTTTTCTTGCTCAGGACCCGGGGCCTCAGATCTCAGCCACGTGAGGTGGCATCATCACGACTAGGGAACCAAGATGGACAGGGATAAAGCGGTCTTTCAAGCAATGGCATTACAAGCAGAAGCGGCGAGGTTAGACAGAGTCGAGACGATGGCCTACTTTTCCATCACAGGCGTTCCCCTGGAAGTGATCACACGTCTGGACTCTCTATGGGATAAGACGATAGAAGTCGCGGAAACAACACTTGATATCGGAAAAATTGTTCTGCTAAAACTGATTCAGTTTATCAAAGCAAATCCGCATGCAGGGATTGGGCTCCTGATCGGACTCGCGTTGGGCATGCTCATCAACGCCGTCCCCTATGTTGGACCCATCATCGCTCCTGTTGCCGCTGTCGCTTTGACAGTCGTTTCTACATTGAGCGGGCATCGCCTGGATACAGCGCTTAGAGGAGACTATACAGGAGATGGTTTGATCGAAGACCTGATCACGATCACGAAGCAGTTCTGGACCCTGATATGGGATATCATGAACTCCATCATTGTAGAGCCAGAAAGGCGCTAGACATCCTGTTTGGCGCCATGCCGCAGCTGAGCTACCGACGCTAATCCCTTTAGATGGCGGCGCCCGGTGAATGAGTCGAACCGAACGGCGACGCGTTCTCGGTACTCCTCGCCACAACGCCGCTGGGCGCCGCCTCTCTCATCAGCCTTCTGCCCGAGTGTCGCACCGGCTGAAGGAATGCCGGCATGGAAAAGCCCCGGAGCCTCAGGGGCGACCGGGGCGGGCTGGTGTCGTCGGTCGGCCTGAAAGGCCGCAACCTTACTCGGTCATCATGTCCGGGCTCTGGATGGCTTGGACCTCGACGACGGGAACAGGGACCTGTTCGGCCGTCTCATGGCCATTCTGGCTGACGGTCATAGTGGCACCGATGCTCCCGACGGCAAGAGCAACTACTGCGAGTGCGGCCAACATCGTACGTCTCCTTAGGTTTCAGTTTGGCTTAACGATGACCGTTAGTTTATTAGCTTTTTCTAATCTTTCAACCTGCGGTTCGTAACAAGATGTAACGAGCTTGCGGCCAAGCTGGCCGGGCGCACCGCCGCCGACGTCTTCGGCTATTCCGAGCAGCGTCGCGAGATCGCCGCGCGCCTTGGCGTTGATCCCTATAGCGACAACGCGGTGCTGGCCAGACGGCTCGACGAGGTGGCTTGGGCCGCCTTCAGCGGGGGCCTGGGGGTCGCGGCGCTGAAGGCACTGGCACCGGCGACCAGCCTGATCACGGCCACTGCCAGCGCCTCGGACTGGGTGTGGGAAACCCCGCCGGGTGATCTGCGGGTCTACAACGAGCACACCCTGCTGGGCTTGGGTGCGAGCCAGCAGGACGTGGATCGGTTCCTCCGCCACCCCTTCTACACGCTGTCGTTGCAGACCCGCCTGGTCAAGGCGCTGGACGCGCTCTCCGGCGTGGCCGGGCGTGCGGACATCATGCCGCTGGCCTTGTCGGTCACCTCCACCGGGCAGGCCCGCTTCGTCGTGGAGTCCGCGGAGATGCTGGCGCGCATCCATGCCGAAGACGGGCCTGTGCAGCGCATGTCGGTGGACGGCACCCTGATCGGCTGGGGCGACGACGCTGCGCTGCTGGTGCCGGCGCCGGTGGACGCCCTGTCTTGGAGCGAGCCGCTGGATGGCTTCGCGTCGCGCCTGGTCGGCGCTGCGCCGACGCGGAGGCTCTATGTGCGCGGCGCGGCGACCACGCTGGCGCAGGAGCAGCTGAGCGCGCTGGGATGGACGCTGGTCGCGTGGCCCTGACGAAACCGGCGGACAGGACAGGCGGACATTCAATCGCGTCGGGGCGAGACGCAAACAAGAGAAGGTGCAGTAGACCTTCGTCCTGCCGAGCGGGTGGAGCAGGCTGGACCGCGAAGCGGAGCAGGACAGCGCCCGCGTCGCTTGACCGCGTCGGCGGTTAGGGTAGCCTCAAGCTTTTCAACCCAGGCCGGAGATCCGCATGCGCATCCGCCCGCTATCCCTCGTCGTTGCCTCCTTGCTCGCCGCGCCTGCCCTGTCGGATTGTCCCGCTGGGGGGGCATCGACCCTGATTTCGGTCGAGTTCATCGGCATGGCGGCACCTGCCACAAGTGACGAGAAGGCAGACGCCTACAGCCGCGCCGTCATGCGGGCGACCTGTTCGGACGGCACCACGACGGACTACCCATTGCGGTATCACCAGATCTTCGCCACCAGCGATCGGGTCGGCCCCAACATGGTGGGAGGGCTGTTCAACTCGGCGGGTGGGGCACTGACGGACAACGATGGTCAGATGGCGTCTGATGCCCCGGACGGGACCTCGCTGATGCGGATCGACGGACTTTCCGTGCCGGGAGCGGCGGGCAACTCCCTGGCGATGGTGACGCAGTTCGAGTACAGGGAGCTTCCGCCCAATGACGGGAGCAGCACGGGGCCCTTCTGGTCCAAGCTTCCCGCTGCAATGGGTCTGACCCTTCTGGACCAGGACCAGCGAAGCGGCCTGCTGACCGCCAAGAGCTACCGTTCCATCGATCTCTCTGGCGTCAACGGCGGCTGGATCCACTGCGGCTCAACGCTGTCCGGCTGGAACACCCACGTCGGTTCCGAAGAGTACGAGCCGGACGCCAAGGTCCATGGTGGCGGCGCCAGGGCGAGCGACTCGGACGACCGCACCGATATTGCGAGCTTCAGCCGGTACTATTTCGGCGACGCTGGCATGGCCAACCCCTATCATTACGGGCTGGTCCCCGAGGTCACGGTCGGCGCCGACGGCAAGGCGCGAGTGGTCAAGCACTCCGCCCCGGGCCGCTACGCCCGAGAGATGCAGATCGCGGCCGCTGACGGCCGGACAGCCATCGGTGGCGACGACGGCAAGAACACCGGCTTGTTCATGTTTGTCGCCGATACGGCGGCGGACCTCACCGCCGGGACCCTGTATGCCGCGAAGGCCACCCAGACCAGTGCCGACGATGGGGGCGGCTTCGAGCTTCAATGGATCAGGCTGGGGCACGCCAGCGACGCCGAGATCAAGGGGCTGGTGGATGGCGGCATCAAGTTCAGCGACATCTTCGATGCCTCGAACACCGACCCGGGCGACAGCAGCTACAGGAGGGTCGTGACGTACACGGGCACCGAATGGCTTCGGCTCAAGCCCGGAATGGAGAAGGCCGCTGCATTCCTGGAGACCCGGCGCTATGCGGCGCTGATGGGTGCCACCACCGAGTTCTCGAAGATGGAGTACGTCGCCTACAACAAGGCGAACAGAAAGTTCTATATCGCCATTTCGCGCGTGGAGGCGGGCATGACCGACGAGCGCGGCGACATCCGGGTGCCCCGTAACGACGCCGGCATCGTCTTTGAGATGACGACTGAACCGGCCCGGAAAGACACCTCCGGGACGTTGATCTACAGCGACTTCGTGGGGACCCACCTGACCTCGATTCCGGAGCTCGTGGGCGGCTGGCTGGGCATGGACAGCAGGGACGCCGAGGGAAACAGCTGCTCTCAGGACAGGATCTGCGGGCCCGACAATCTGGTGTACGTGGATTCCATCCGCACCCTGTTCATCGGCGAGGACACGAGCCGCCGGAACAACAACTATGTCTGGGCCTACAACATCGACACGGGGAGGCTCTCGCGCATCCTCTCCCTGCCGATGGCCGCGGAGGCGTCGGGTTTGATGGTGGCTGGCGACTACCATGGTCGCGCCTACATCATGAGCAACTTCCAGCACCCCGGCGAGGAGGATCTCAAGGGTTACAGTGGGGCCGACAAGGCAGAGGTGCTCGCCCGCATCAACAGCAAGTGGGGGGCAAAAAGGCGGGCGGCGATCGGCTATCTTGGCACCGCCGACGGTGCCCTCCCGGCATTCGAATAAAAGGTCGGAGGAGCACTGGTCTCGGCTGTTAAGGGGTCGCTCAGGAAGCGAGTCGACCACTCTGCGCCGCCCCCCGGCGACCACGGCGCGCTGGCGCCCCACGCTGCGTGCCGTCTACCTGAGGCACGACTGAGCGTCCATGGCGACCATGGCGCCTTAGGGTAAGCGCTGAATACTTAAGCGCTTACCTTCGGCTGATTGGCAGAGTGGTTGCGCAGCGGCCCGCCAAGCCCCGGACGCGGGGTCGATTCCGACCGCGTCATCTACCTCCTCCCTCGGAGCATTGGGCCACGCTCGGCTCCTCGGCATATCGATCCAGTATGGCCTTTAGGGCCGCGGTATGGAGATTGGCCCGAAACAGCGGGCCGCGGCCCGCGATGACGCCGAGACAGCGATATACCTGCTGCTCGACGCAGGTCTGCGACAGCCCCTTCCCCTCCGTCACCGGCGCCGGCGCGTCGACGATCATGTCCAGCTGGTCGTTGCTGCGCAGCGCCTGCTGGATGCGCCGGTCAACGACGATGCGGTGGGAGACGTAGATCTGCGGATTGCCCTCGAAGTCGCAGCCCTCGGCCCAACCGCGCTCGAGCAGCGCGCAGGACAGCAGGGAGGTGGGGAACACCGGAGGGAACAAGACGTGCTCAGAGAGCTCGTCGAAGTACTGATATTGGTCTACCAGGGAGCCGACGAGGAAGTTTTTGCCGTTGCTGGTGGTCAGGTATTTGCGTTTCAGAAATAGACGGCCACCGGGCAGGAACGAGCGGTCGGCCGCGCTCGCCAGCAGCTCCGGATCTGGGGGTGTCCAGTCGTTGAGCAGGCCGGGCTGGGTCGTATCGCTGCGGCTGCCGAGCAGGACCGGGTTGCCATCCTCCTTGCGCAGCATGACACGATTGGTCGCGCTGGGCGTATCGTCGCGACCGTAGAGCGTGCGCCGCACCTGGACGCTGAAAGGCTCGTCGGGCCGCAAGGCGCTGGCGAAGTGCAGGTCGAAGCTGCTGTAGGGCAGGGCCGACGCCGGGACGTCGGCCCCAGCTTGCGTCTCGGACCGGCGCTGCTGCTCGATTTGGTGGTCCACCAGACACTCAAGCTGGAATCCGAGCACAATGGGACCATCGAAAGGATTGCCGCGAATGCGGTGCCAGCGGTGCGGGTCGTGGAAGGGATTGAAGTCGTCGCTGGCATTGCGGGCGACATCGACATGGAGCTGCTCGAAGCAGAGGGACTGTGTACCTGAACTCATCGCGCTTGCTCTTCGAGGGTGGCTTGGGAGTATTGGCAAAGGCCTGTGTCCGTCCTGCAACGCCCTGGCTTGAACTTGCCTTCGATAATCGCGTCCCCTGCAGTGAACCCCGGTGCGGTCGGATGTCCTTCGATGCTGACCTACTCCCGCGATTTTGCCAAGGCGGTTCAGACCCGGTGCCTGACGATGGGTGTGGCCGATGGCCGGGTCGCATCCGACGGCGAGACCATCTATCCTATGTCACGGACATGGAAATGGCCTGTCCGAACGCT
>Ga0316577_10000712_pt1 | contig 14131 bp, 10 predicted proteins | sample S5NA_FD_203073 | JGI IMG/M metagenome (GOLD analysis project Ga0316577, IMG submission 203073) | Rhizosphere microbial communities from salt marsh grasses in Alabama, United States - S5-7_050615r2r1 | ecosystem: Host-associated > Plants > Roots > Rhizosphere | place: USA: Alabama | collected... | reverse complement strand
GACGCCGTCGACGGTTCGCTCATTCGGGCAGGCGCTCGAGCTCGGTGAGCCCGCCCGTGTTTTTGGCCTCCACCTTGGCGTAGAGGTCATAGAGCGCGGCCTGCAGCGCCTCCTCGATCACCGGATGATAGAAGGGCATGCGCAGGAGCTGACCCACCGTGAGGTCCTGCTCGATGCACCAGCACAGGAGATGGGCCAGATTCTCTCCCTTGGGCCCGATCATCTCGGCGCCCAGGAGACGGCCCGTGGCCTGGTCCCCATAGACCCGAAGCACCCCCTTGTTCTTGCCCATGATGAGGGCCCGGCCGACCGGCGCGAACTTGATCTGGCCCACCGCGGTGGTGTCCTGATCCAGCTCGCTCCAGCGCCGGCCGACGGTGCAGATGTTGGGGTCGCAGAAATTGATGAAGAGGGCGGTCGGTCGCCGGAAGCGGGCGCCCTCGCCGTGGGCGGCGTTGTAGCCGGCGATCTTGCCCTCGTAGCCCGCCTCGTGGAGGATCGGCCGGAATCCGGTCACGTCGCCGGCCATGAAGACCGGAAGATCCCCCACCTGCATGCTGTGGCGGTCCACTGCCGGCAGGCCCCTGGCATCGAGCGGCACCCCCAGGCTCTCCAGTCCCAGGCCCTCGATGTTGGGCGCCCGTCCGATGCTGCACAGGACCTTGTCCACGACCACACTGTGGTCACCCGCGCTGACCCGCAGGCGCCCGTCCGGCTCCTCCGTGATCTCGGCCTGGTGCCCCAGGTGGATGGGGAGCTCGCCCCCGATGATCTCGATGGCACACCGGGTCACCTCCGGGTCCTGGGCCCCCGCGATGGTCTCCATCTGGTCGAAGCCGGTGACCGCGACCCCCAGCCTCGAGAGGCTCTGGCCCAGCTCCAACCCGATGGTGCCCAGCCCGATCACCGCCATGGAGGCCGGCAGGTCCTCGAGCTCGAAGATGTCGTCGGTGGTCAAGAGCCGATCGCCGAGCCGGCGCCAGGGCTCCGGCACCAGGGGCCTGGAGCCGGTGGCGATGACCAGGGCCCCCGCGCGGATGCGCTGGCCCGCCACCTCGACCAGGGTCGGCTCGAGGATCCGCGCGTAGTCCTGGATGAAGAGGTCCGGGGGCATGTCGTCCGTGCTGCTGCCCAGCACCCGGTCCACGAAGGTATCCCGGAGCTCCTGGACGTGCTCCAGGGCCTCGGGCACGTCCAGGGTCATGGCCTCGTGGCCGTCGATCCCGTATTTGCCCAGATGGGTGCGGCGGTGATAGTCCTCCGCCACCTGGATCATGGCCTTCGACGGCATACAGCCGACCCGGGCGCAGGTGGTGCCCGGGTCGCCGCCGTTGATCAGGACGAACGACTTGCCTGCCCGGCGCACCTGGGCCATGGCGTTGAGTCCGGCGGTACCGGAACCGATGATGGCCACGTCGACTTGACGTTCTTGCACGACGTACTCCTCTTTCGACGCCTGAGCCGCCCGAGGCGGCATATTGGCTCATTCTAACGGCAAGCCGCATCGGAGGCCCCATGCGTTGAAGGGGGCGTCGCCGGGGGGCGGTGATAGGCACAAGGGGCGCGGCGACCGCCCCTCGGGTGAAGCGCGCCACACCGTCCGCGGATGGCCCAGGCTCGAGCCGGTTTGCCCGGTGGTTCCATTCGGCACTCGTGCCAGCTCCACATCTACCGGAGCCACGTCGGCATTTCATTTTGCAACGCGCTAAGTCGCTGCGTAGTCCGAGAATCCCCGCTACTCGCCACTCGATACTCGCAACTGTCCGGCATATTTACCTGGAGCGCCCGAGGGGGCTAACATGCAGAGTTTTTCACCCGCGGCCTGAACCTGGCGGCCGGAGCCCCGTTTGAGCGCAGCAGCCGATCATCGCTTCCTCGTCACGCCCGGGGCCGCTGGAGCGGCCACCATGCAGGGGCGCTTGCGGGTGCCCGGGGACAAGTCCATCTCCCACCGCGCCATCATGCTGGGGGCCATCGCTGAGGGGGAGACCGCGATCTCCGGCTTCCTGGAGGGGGCCGACGCCCTCGCCACCCTGGGCGCCTTTCGAGGCATGGGGGTCCGGATCGAGGGCCCCGACCGGGGGGAGGTTCGGGTGCGGGGCGTGGGCCTGGAGGGGCTGGAGATGCCCGAGGGCCCCCTGGACATGGGCAACTCCGGCACCTCCATGCGACTGCTGGCCGGGCTCCTGGCCGGGCAAACCTTTCCGGCCACGCTGATCGGCGACGCCTCGCTCACCCGTCGGCCCATGCGTCGCGTGACCGAGCCTCTGGCCCTCATGGGTGCCCGCATCGGCACCAGCGAGCAGGGTACGGCGCCCCTGACCATTGCGCCGACCAATGGGCTCACGGGGATCGACTATCGGATGCCGGTGGCCAGCGCCCAGGTGAAGTCCAGCCTCCTGCTCGCCGGGCTTTACGCAAGCGGCGAGACCTGCGTGACCGAGCCGGCTCCCACCCGGGACCACACGGAGCGCATGCTGGCCGCCTTCGGCTACCCGGTGAGGCGCGCCGCCGACCGCGTGTGCGTCACGGGCGGCGGGCGGCTCGTAGGCTGTCGGCTCCAGATCCCGGGGGACATCTCCTCGGCGGCCTTCTTTCTCGTGGGGGCGAGCATCGCGCCGGGCTCGGACCTCACCCTGGAGGGGGTCGGCATGAACCCCACGCGCGTGGGCGTCATCAATATCCTCAGGGCGATGGGGGCGGACATCGAGGTCGTGGACCAGCGCACGGCCGGCGGCGAGCCGGTCGCGGACCTGCGGGTGCGCTCCGCCGACCTGAAGGGGATCGCCATCCCGGTCGATCAGGTGCCCCTGGCCATCGACGAGTTTCCGGCGATCTTCATCGCCGCCGCCTTTGCGGCGGGCGAGACCTTGCTGCGGGGGGCCGAGGAGCTGCGGGTCAAGGAGAGCGACCGCATCCAGGTCATGGCGGACGGACTCGGGGTCCTCGGCGTTCGCGCCGAGCCGCTGGCGGATGGCATTCGTATCCAGGGTGGTCTGATCGGCGCGGGGACCGTGGAGTCCCACGGGGATCATCGCATCGCCATGGCCTTCGCCATCGCCGGTCTGCGTGCCGCGGGACCGATCGAGGTGCGGGACTGCGCCAACGTGGAGACCTCCTTCCCCGGGTTCGCCTCCTTGGCGGCGGGCGTGGGGTTGCCGATCCAGGAGCTTCGTCCTTGAGTGTCGCGGGGCCCCCGGTCATCACCATCGATGGTCCCTCCGGCACCGGCAAGGGGACCATCGCCGAGCTGCTGAGCCGCAAGCTGGGATGGCACTGTCTGGACAGCGGGGCCCTCTACCGGGTGCTGGGCCTGGCCGCCCGCCGCCTTGGTCTCGACCTGGACTCGGGGGAGGCGCTGGCCGGGCTCGCCGCACGGCTGCCGGTCGGCTTCGAGGGCGGGCGGGTCCTGCTCGACGGGGAGGACGTGAGCGAGGCCATCCGCACCGAGGCTGCCGGCGCGGACGCCTCCCGTGCGGCCGCTCACCCGGCGGTGCGCGCCGCCCTGCTCGACTGGCAACGGCATCAGGCCCGTGCGCCCGGACTGGTCGCGGACGGTCGCGACATGGGCACGGTGGTCTTCCCCGGGGCCCAGCTCAAGATCTTTCTCGACGCGAGCCCGGAGGAGCGTGCCACGCGTCGATATAAACAGTTGAAAGGAAAGGGGTTGGATGCTAGTCTTTCGAAGCTCGTCGCGGACATCCGTGAGCGAGACGAGCGAGACCGCAACCGTCCGGTGGCGCCCCTGTGTCCGGCGGACGACGCGGTGATCGTCGACTCCACCACGCTTTCCATCGATGAAGTGCTCGATCGGGTCCTGGAAGAGGTGAGGCGCATCTTCCCGGACCCGGCATTATGAGGTTTTTTGTCCACGGAAGGTCCCAAGCCTGACCCAGACGTTAGACAAGGACCTCACTCGGAGGGGCGGCGCATTAGGCACCGACCCCATCGTTCAACCAAACCCGCCCGCCCCGGAAGGGCCGGGACTGCGCCCCACCCAGGTACAACAGGTTCCCATGACCGAAAGCTTCGCCGAACTCTTTGAACAAAGTCTAAACGCCACCCAGCTCAATCCAGGGTCCATCGTGACCGGCACCGTGGTGGACATCACGAACGACAGCGTGATCGTCAACGCCGGTCTCAAGTCCGAGGGCATCATCCCCAAGACCCAGTTTTTGAGCCCCGAGGGCACCCTAGAGGTGGCGGTCGGCGACGAGGTCGCGGTCGCCCTCGACGCCGTCGAGGACGGTTTCGGGGTGACCCGCCTGTCCCGCGAGAAGGCCAAGCGCTTCGCGGCCTGGGATTACCTCGAGAAGGCCTTCGAGGCAGGGGAGACGGTCAAGGGCATGATCAACGGCAAGGTCAAGGGCGGCTTCACGGTCGAGCTCGGCACGGTGCGTGCGTTCCTGCCCGGGTCCCTGGTGGACGTGCGGCCGGTGCGCGACACCTCCTACCTCGAGGGTAAGGAGCAGGAGTTCAAGGTCATCAAGCTCGACCGCAAGCGCAACAACGTGGTGGTCTCCCGCCGCGCGGTCGTCGAGGAGGAGTACAGCGCGGAGCGCGAGGCCCTGCTCGCCAACCTGGAGGAGGGTCAGGAGCTCAAGGGCGTGGTCAAGAATCTGACCGACTATGGCGCCTTCCTGGACCTCGGGGGCATCGACGGCCTCCTGCACATCACCGACATGGCATGGCGCCGGGTCAAGCACCCCTCCGAGGTGGTCGAGATCGGCGACGAGATCATGGTCAAGGTCCTCAAGTTCGACCGGGACCGCCAGCGCGTCTCCCTCGGTCTGAAGCAGATGGGAGAGGATCCCTGGGTCAACATCTCCCGCCGCTATCCCGAGGGCACCCGGGTCTTCGGCAAGGTCACCAACATCGCCGACTACGGCTGCTTCGTGGAGATCGAGGAGGGGGTCGAGGGACTGGTCCACGTCTCCGAGATGGACTGGACCAACAAGAACGTCCACCCGAGCAAGATCGTCAATCTGGGCGATGAGGTGGAGGTCATGGTCCTCGACATCGACGAGGAGCGCCGCCGCATCTCGCTAGGTATCAAGCAGTGCGCCATGAACCCCTGGGAGGAGTTCGGGATCACCCACAAGAAGGGCGACCACGTCAGCGGCAAGATCAAGTCCATCACCGACTTCGGCATCTTCATCGGTCTGGACGGCGGCATCGACGGTCTGGTCCACCTCTCCGACATCTCCTGGGACGAGCCCGGCGAGCAGGCCCTGCGCCGCTACAAGAAGGGCGACGAGCTGGAGACCGTGGTGCTGTCGGTGGACCCGGAGCGGGAGCGCATCTCGCTGGGCGTCAAGCAGCTGGATCGAGACCCCTTCTCCAGCTTCGTGGCCATCCACGAGAAGGGCAGCTTCGTCACCGGCAACGTCACCGAGGTGGATGCCAAGGGGGCGACCATCGCCCTGGGCGAGGGGGTGGAGGGCTATCTGCGTGCCTCCGAGATCTCCCGGGATCGCGTGGAGGACGCCCGTTCCGTCCTCAAGGCGGGAGACGAGGTGGAGGCCAAGTTCATGGGCGTGGACCGTAAGAACCGCACCATCTCCCTCTCGATCAAGGCCAAGGACCAGGACGAGGAGCAGGCAGCCATCAAGGGGTATTCCCGAGAGACGGCCGGCGCCACGACCCTCGGCGATCTGCTGCGCGAGCAGATGGAGGAGGCCCAGAGGGACTAATCGGCGAGACTCGACAGCGCCGATCTCCAGGGTCAACCACGGGGGCCCATGGCCCCCAAGCCCTCGATGCAAGGAACCGATACCATGACGAAATCCGAGTTGATCGAGCATCTTGCGGCAGAGCAGGACCATCTCCCCTACAAGGACGTGGAGGAGGCGGTGCGCAAGGTCATCGATCGCATGAGCACCGCACTCGCCTCCGGCGAGCGTATCGAGATCCGTGGTTTCGGTAGCTTCTCCCTGCACTACCGCCCCCCAAGGATCGGTCGCAACCCCAAGACGGGCGACTCCGTGGCGCTTGCCGGTAAGTATGTCCCCCATTTCAAGCCCGGAAAGGAGCTCCGAGATCGGGTCAACCAGGCCTTCCAGGGGGTCGAGGAGCCGTTGCCCGTGCCCAAGGCCGCCAGCGCCCGTCGCTGAAGACCCGCTTCCTGCGCCCAACCCGATCCCGATCCGTCGGGAGCCCTGCCCGCGTCGCCGCGATGGCTCGGCGGGCAGGCTCCTAAGCGTCCCACAACCCGGGTGACGCGATGCGTCTGGAGAAGATCAAGCTCGCCGGATTCAAGTCCTTCGTGGACCCAACCACGGTGCAACTGCCGTCGAACCTCGTCGGCGTGGTGGGGCCGAACGGCTGTGGAAAGTCCAACGTCATCGACGCCGTGCGCTGGGTGATGGGCGAGAGCTCCGCCAAGATGCTGCGGGGCGAGTCCATGGCGGACGTCATCTTCAACGGGAGCACGGGCCGCAAGCCGGTCGGGCTCGCCAGTATCGAGCTCGTCTTCGACAACAGCGACGGCAGCGCCGGTGGCGAATACGCGCGCTTCAACCAGATCTCCGTCAAGCGCCAGGTCTCCCGGGATGGCCAATCCGCCTACTTCCTGAACGGCAGCCGCTGTCGTCGCCGGGACATCCAGGACCTCTTCCTGGGCACCGGGCTGGGTCCCCGCTCCTACGCCATCATCGAGCAGGGCATGATCTCGCGCCTCATCGAGGCGCGCCCGGAGGATCTGCGTCTCTTCCTCGAGGAGGCGGCGGGCATCTCCAAGTACAAGGAGCGGCGCAAGGAGACCGAGGGTCGCATGCGCAGCACCCGCGAGAATCTGGAGCGCCTGGAGGATCTGCGCGACGAGGTCGGCAAGCAGCTCCTGCACCTGGAGCGTCAAGCCGATACCGCCGCCCGCTACACGGAGCTGAAGGCCGAGGAGCGACGGCTCGACCTGGAGCTCAAGGCCTTGCGCTGGCGCATGCTGGACGACAAGCTCTCGGAGCTGGATTGCCAGCTCGCACGTCTGGAGACGGGGCAGGCCGCCGCCCTGGCCCGCCAGCGCCGTATCGAGGCGGACATCGAAGCCCGTCGCGCGGGGCATAGCGCCGCCACCGACCAGTTCAATCAGATCCAGGGCCGTTTCTACGCCGTGGGCTCGGAGATCGCCCGGGCGGAGCAGGCGATCCAGTTCGCCAACGAGTCCCGGGGACGCCGGGAGGCGGAGCTGGTGCGGCTGGATCAGGAGCTGGCGGAGATCGGGCACCACCTGGAGCGCGACCAGGCCCGGCTCGCCGAGCTCTCGGCGGAGGTGGCGCGGGACGAGCCCCTGCTGGCGCAGGCCCATCGGGAGCTCAACGAGGCGGTCGAGGTGGTCATGACCTCCGAGGACCAGCTGCGGGCCTGGGAGTCCGAGTGGGATGGCTTCAACCGGGAGGCCAACCGGCCCTCGGAGCAGGCGCTGGTCGAGCGGACCCGGATCAACCACCTGGAGCAGCGCCTGACGCGGGATCGGGAACGCCTGCGTCGTATCGAGGAGGAGGCCGGGCGGCTGAATGCGGCAGTCGACGAGCAACCCATCGCGGTGCTCGAGGAGCGGACGCGGCGCATCGAGTCTCAGGTCGCGGACGCGGAGGCGCGGCGCCAGGGGCTCGGAGAGACCCTGAAGGACCAGGACTCGGCCGGTCGGGAGCTCGGCGTGGCCCTCGACCGAATCCGAACCGACATGCAGCAGGCCAAGGGGCGGCGGGCCGCCCTCATTGCCCTACAGGGAGAGGCCCTGGGGGATCGGGACCAGGGGCGTCGCGACTGGCTCGCCCGCAACGGCCTGGCCGAGACACCCAGGCTGGCGGAGCGAATCCGCGTCGAGATGGGGTGGGAGGGGGCCGTGGAAAGCCTGCTCACCGACGCCCTGGGGGCCGTCCCCGTATCGGCCCTGCACGAATTGGTCGCTGGAGGTCTGGAGCCCGGTCTGGTGCTCCTCGACACCGAGGCCAAATGCCAACCTGGCCCCGACGCGGCGGACAGTCTGAGTGCCAAGGTAGAGGCTCCCTGGCCCCTGGACGATCTGCTGGGGCCCGTGCGCACCACCGAGACCCCGGCCGAGGCCCTGGCGCTTCGGGACGACCTGGGACCCGGCGAGCACCTGATCGCCCGCGACGGCACCCGGGTCGGCCGCAACTGGCTCCGCACCCCCGCGGCCCTGAGCAGTGGCGGGGTATTGGAGCGCGCCCAGGCCATCGAGGCGCTGGACGCCGAGATCCGGTCCCTGGCGGAACGGGAGCAGGCCCTCACCATCGAGTCCGAGACCCTCCGGGAGACCCGTGCCGAGACCCTGCAGCGGCGGGACGAGGCCGACCAGGCCCTGTCGGCCCTGAACCGGGAGCTGGCCGCGGCGCGGGCCGAGCTGACCGGCTTGCGGGCGCGCCGCGACAGCCTGCGCGAGCGCCGGGTTGCCCTGGCCCAGGAGCAGGGCGAGCTCTCCGAGCAGTGCGCGGACGCCTTGACCGAGATGGAGGAGGCGCGGGAGCGTCTCCACGACCTTCTGGCGGAGGTGGATCGTCTGGCGGAGCGCCGAGAGGAGCTCTCCGCGGGCCGCGACGCCTTGCGGGTCGCGGTGCACCAGGGACGGGAGGCGGAGCGCCGCTGCCGTGAGCGGGCCCAGAACCTGCGGGTGGGGGTGGAGTCCAACCGCGCTGCCCTGGACGCCATCCAGCGCAGTCTGGCGCGGCTCGATTCCCAGCAGATCCAGCTCGGGGAGCGTCGTGACGAGCTGGTGGAGGCCCTGGAGGAGGCGGTGGAGCCCCTGGCAGAGCAGCGTGCGCGGCTCGATGAGCAGCTCACCCTCAGGGTCGAGGTGGAGGAGGAGCTGTCCCAGGCCCGCCGGCACCTCGAGGAGCTGGACGCAGAGGTCCGCGCCTTGGAGCAGGAGCGCCATGGGGTGGAGCAGGAGGCCCAGGCCGGCCAGGGGACCCTGGATCGGCTACGCCTGGAGCGCCAGGAGCGTCTCGTGCGTCGCCGCACCCTGGAGGAGCAGCTGACCGAGGCCGACAGCGCCCTGAGCGAGATCCTGGCCCAGCTGGACCCGGCCGCGGAAGAGGGCGCCTGGCAGGAGCGGCTGGCAAAGGTCTCCGCCCGCATCCAGCGTCTGGGGGCCATCAACCTGGCCGCCATCGACGAGTACGAGGAGCAGAGGCGGCGCAAGGCCTACCTGGACGAGCAGCACGCCGACATTGCCCGGGCCCTGGAGACCCTGGAGGCGGCCATCCGCAAGATCGATCGGGAGACCCGTGGCCGCTTCAAGGACACCTACGACCAGGTCAACCATGGGTTTCAGCAGCTCTTCCCGCGACTCTTCGGCGGCGGCCATGCCTACCTCGAGCTGACCGGCGAGGACTTGCTCGAGACCGGGGTCAGTGTCATGGCGCGCCCGCCGGGTAAGCGAAACTCCAGCATCCACCTGCTCTCGGGCGGGGAGAAGGCGCTCACCGCGGTGGCCCTGGTCTTTGCCATCTTCGAGCTCAACCCCGCCCCCTTCTGCATGCTCGACGAGGTGGACGCCCCGCTGGATGACGCCAACGTGGGCCGTTTCTGCGAGCTGGTGCGGTCCATGTCGGATAAGGTTCAATTCATCTTCATCAGCCACAACAAGGTCACGATGGAGATCGCTCACCACCTGTTGGGCGTCACCATGCACGAGCCGGGGGTTTCGCGCCTGGTGTCCGTGGACGTGGAGGAGGCGGCGCGCCTGGCGGCCGTTTCCTGAGGGGAGGGAGGGCCAGGCGCCGGCTGCCCGCCCCGGACCCATCCGCCGATCCGCCGGGTTATACTCCCTGGCGTCTTCATTCACCCGTGCCGCGAACGAACGCCTCGAATGGATGCCAATACCGTACGCCTAATCCTCATCATCGTTGGGGCCATCTTCCTCTTGGGTCTCTATCTTTGGGAGCGTAGCCGCGGCTCCGGAGATGAGCAGGATGACGAAGAAGATTACGGGACCTTGGACACTGCGCAGCACGGACGGACGAAGCAGGAGCCCCAGTTCGGTAGCCTAGCCGAGGGGGACGCCCGTCGCCGCGCGGAGTCCGAGGGCGCGCTGGACACCGAGGGCGCCCTCAGGGGCGACGACGAGACCCCGCTCCTGATCCAGCTCAGCGTCGCCAAGCGAACGGGCGAATTCGCCGGACCCGACATCCTCGAGGTGTCCGAGTCCTGCGGTCTGCGCCCCGGGGAGATGGACATCTTCCACTGCCTGGACGAGTTCGACGACGGGACGCGGATCTATTTCAGCATGGCCAATATGGTTAAGCCCGGCACCTTCCCCTTCGATGCAATGGAGGACTTCAGCACCCCGGGGATGATGCTGTTCGCCCAGTTGGAGGGCTATCCGGAGGACCTGACCGTCCTGGAGGAGATGATCGCCACCGCCCGTAAGCTCGCCAACAGCCTGGGAGGCGATGTCCTGGACAACACCCGCCGACCGCTGACGGTCCGCAAGGAAGAGGAGATGCGCACCGCCGTGCTGGCCCATGAGACGCGCCGTACGAGATCGTTGCGCCGGTGAGCGGCGGGGATTCCGTCCCGACGCCGATTCGGGACCGGGCGGAGGCCCTGCGCTCCGCCATCCGCCACCACAACTACCGCTACTACGTCCTCGACGATCCGGAGATCCCGGACGTCGAATACGATCGGCTCGTGGCCGAGCTCGAGGATCTGGAGGCGGCCCATCCTGGCCTGGTCACCCCGGATTCCCCCACCCAGCGGGTGGGGGCCGCGCCGCGGCCCGAGTTCACGGAGGTTCGTCACCGACTCCCCATGCTGTCCCTGGACAACGCCATGGGCGACGGCGCGCTGGGGGAGTTCCACCGCCGGGTCACCGCGGCGCTGGGTCGCGACGCGGAGGTCCTCTACACCGCGGAGCCCAAGCTCGACGGTCTGGCGGTGAGCCTGCGATACGAGGGGGGTGCCCTGGTGCAGGCGGCCACCCGGGGCGACGGGAGAACCGGGGAGGATGTCACCCTCAATGTCCGTACCATCGCCAGCGTGCCCCTGTACCTCATCGGTGGGGACTGGCCCCGGGTGCTCGAGGCGAGGGGAGAGGTCTACATGACCATCGCCGGCTTCGAGCGGCTCAACGACGAGGCCCGCCGCACGGGCGAGAAGACATTCGCCAATCCCCGCAACGCCGCTGCCGGCAGCCTGCGCCAGCTCGACCCGCGCATCACGGCCGCGCGTCCCCTCCGCTTCTGCTGCTACGGCTGGGGCGAGCTCTCCACCGACGCCGGTCCGAGCCAATACGCCATGCTCCAGCGCATCGCCGGCTGGGGCCTGCCGATCTCGCGGGAGCTCCGTGTGGTCGAGGGCCTGACCGGTTGCCGCACCTACTTCGACGACCTGGGGCGGCGGCGCGATGTCCTGGGCTATGAGATCGATGGGGTCGTCTTCAAGGTCGACCGTCTGGCGGACCAGTCGAGCCTGGGGTTCACGGCCCACCACCCGCGCTGGGCCGTTGCCCGCAAGTTCCCGCCCCAGGAGGCCCTGACCGTGGTGGAGGCGGTGGGGTTCCAGGTGGGCCGCACCGGGGCGGTGACCCCGGTGGCACGGCTCAGGCCCGTCCAGGTGGGGGGTGTGACCGTCTCCAACGCGACCCTGCACAACATGGACGAGGTGGAGCGCAAGGACGTGCGCGTTGGCGACACGGTCTACGTGCGCCGGGCGGGGGAGGTGATCCCCGAGATCGTGCGGGTCCTGCCAGAGCGTCGCCCCGATGGCGCCCGCCCGGTCGAGCTGCCCCGCCACTGCCCCGTCTGCGGGTCCGACGTGATCCGTCCGCCCGGGGAGGCGGTGGCCCGCTGCACCGGCGGACTCTACTGCCCGGCCCAACGCAAGGAGTCCTTGCGTCACTTCGCCTCCCGCAGGGCCATGGACATCGAGGGTCTGGGGGAGAAGCTGGTCGACCAGCTCGTGGAGCTGGACCTGGTCCACGAGCCCGCGGACCTCTACCACCTCGAGGCGGAGCAGCTCGCGGCCCTGGAGCGCATGGGGGAGAAGTCCGCGGCGAATGTCATCGCCGCGCTGGAGCGCAGCAAGGCCACTACCTTCGCCCGTTTCATCTATGCCCTGGGCATCCGGGAGGTGGGCGAGGCGACCGCGGCGGCCCTGGCGGCGCGCTTCAACCGGATCGAGGATCTCGAAGGGGACACCACCATGGTGGAGGGGGTGGGCCCGGTGGTGGCGGCCCATATCGCGGGCTTCCTCGCCCAGGCGCACAATCGCGAGGCGATCGAGCGACTGATCGAGGCCGGCATCCACTGGCCGGCAACGACGGAAGCCACTGGCCAGCGGGACCGGCCCCTGGATGGAAAGACCATTGTGATCACGGGTACCCTGGCGCGACCCAGGGAGGCGGTCAAGGCGCAGCTGGAGTCCCTCGGGGCCAAGGTAACCGGGAGCGTCTCCAAGCGGACCGACTACGTGCTGGCCGGCGCGGAGGCGGGGTCCAAGCTCGAGAAGGCCCGTGACCTCGGCGTGCGGGTGATCGACGAGGCGGACCTGGCGGCGTTGGTCGCTGGTCACGAATCTCCCGGGCCGAACTGAATTGATGGCCGACCGCCCCCAAATTTGCCAGGGGGATGCTGATCGAATGCCATCCTGGCATTCGATCAGCTCGCGCTTGGACGGGCGCGGCGCTCGGAGCGCTCCATCTTCAGCGGGTGATCGCCACCGCAAATGCCGGACGATCCCTCGCCCGGAGTGGAAGCGCAATCAATCAGCGCTTCCCTGGGGGCCGGACGCTGTCCCGCCCGGACATCCCGAGGCCTCAGGCCCCAATCCACCAGCCGATGCGAGTTAAATGAGCTAGATTGACATGAGTGAGTTATCCAAGGAGCAGCAAATCCTGATCGCCATGCGCAAGACCCTCTCGGCGATCATCAAAGACGTTACCCCCCCACCGGGGATGCGTCATCCCCTATCCGAGGGGACCATCGGGGACGTGCGCCAATGTCTTGCGCTGATCGCGGCGCGGGAGAAGGAGTTGGCGGATGCCCAGGGTCGCGGCGGCGAACGGCCCTATTACGCCGACGAGCCCCAGGCGACCCAGGTGGTGCCGATTGCCGGGCTGGGCCGCAAGAAGGAGTGAGCCGGATGCTCGACCGCGCGTTGGCCCTGCCGCAGGCGCGTACCCTGGCGTCCGCGCTGCTGGGGGTGGGGGTGCTCGTCGTGCTCGGTGGTGTCCTCGCGAGCCTCGCGTATGGGCAGGGCCCGGTGACGAGCGAGCCGACGGTCCCCTGGTCCTACTCCGGGGAGCGGGGACCCGGGCGCTGGGCGGCGCTCACGCCGGATTACGCCCAGTGCGCAACCGGTCGTCTCCAGTCGCCCATCGATATTCGCTCGGTGGAGCGGATCCCCCATTTGCCCCTGGTCTTCCGTTACCGCTCCCAGGCCCTCGAGCTGGTGAACGACGGCTATGGGGTTCACCTGCTCGCCGGACGGGGCAGCGAGCTGCGTCTGCGCGGAAACGTCTACGCCCTGACCGAGGTCGACTTCCACGTCCCGGGAGAGCACCTGATCAACGGTGTGGGCGCCTCCGGGGAGATCCACTTCATCCACCGCGACAGCCGGGGACAACCGGTGATCGTGGCGGTTCGCGTCCAGGCGGGGCACCGCTTCAACAGTATCCTGAAGCGCATCGTCGAGAATCTCCCGATGCGTCCCGGAGAGCATGTCCTGATGCCCCAGGTGGGCGTCAATCCGCTCTTCCTGCTGCCCTCGGATCGCGACTACTTCGCTTACACGGGCTCCCTCGGCTCCCCCCCCTGCACCGAGCCCGTCCAGTGGTTTATCCTCGCCCATCCCCTCGAGATCGATGCGGATCTCATTCGGACCATCGCGCTGGCAACCGGAGACAACGCCCGTCCGGTGCAGCCACTCAATGGTCGGACGGTCCATTTCGCGCCCCGCGACTGAGCCCGAGCAGACCACCAGGCCTCCACGATCCGCAGCTTCACGAGGTCCCTGTTCTTCTCCTAAGCAGGCACATATACTCAGCAGCCTGAGAAGACTTGACTCGGAACCGGAGCAACCCATGAAGAAGGTCGAAGCCATCATCAAGCCTTTCAAGCTCGACGACGTGCGGGAGGCCCTTTCCGCGGCAGGAATCACCGGCATGACCGCG
>Ga0316577_10000711_pt1 | contig 14140 bp, 11 predicted proteins | sample S5NA_FD_203073 | JGI IMG/M metagenome (GOLD analysis project Ga0316577, IMG submission 203073) | Rhizosphere microbial communities from salt marsh grasses in Alabama, United States - S5-7_050615r2r1 | ecosystem: Host-associated > Plants > Roots > Rhizosphere | place: USA: Alabama | collected... | reverse complement strand
AATGCTTCATGACACAGGGCTTCGAGCGGGCCTTGATGGAAAGGGCGAAACAGATGAACTGATACGTTTTTTCGTCGATCATCCGTTTTTGATTGTAAAGCGTGTCCAAGTTGTCCAATAGATCGGTAAATTCAGGAAAGAATTCAGCCAGCAGTCGCATGGTCTCGCCTCCTTGGGTTCAATGTTGCTATCACGATTTGGGGACCCGGATCACTTCAGATGGGTCTTTAGGTTTCATGTCGCCGCATCTTCGTGGATCACCCCATGGGATCGATTTCGTTGGTCGCCAGGATCTCCATGACTTTGGTATAGGTGTCGCCGACGATGGCCCCGCAGCGTTGCCGCGAAGCAGCTGGCCCCGCTTCACCCACGATGCTGTCACAACTCATTTCACCACTGGCTGAGCCGATCCGGTCGGCAAACCAGTCGCTGAGTTCCTGGAGCATGAGCTCCAGGCGTTCGGAAGGCCGCTCATCATCACCGCCCTTGCCGGCATACAGGGCCAACAGGCAGCAACCACCGGTCAGCGCGCCGCAAGTACCATGGCCGCTGCCGCACCCGTAAGCCAGTCCGGCCATGGCGCGTACAAGGCCGGAATTGGTCTCCCCGCGCATCTCCAGTCCCAGCAGGAGGATGATTTGGCTGCAGCTGTAGCCTTTCTGACCCAGTTGCATCATTCGAATCAGGGTATCGTCCATGGTGTGCACCTCATTGGGATTCGTATTGCGTGCCCATTCATTTCTGGACAGGCACTGGTTTACGGGCCACTAAGAGGTAGTATCCCGGACGGCTGCAAGTATCCAAATCTTCCCGCCGTCGCATGGCCCGGGCTGCATCCGGCCCGCCCACGGCCCCCCAGAAAGCGTCCAGCGATCCGTAGGTCCAGATCAGCTGGGCGGCCAGCTGTTTCAGCAGCCCTGTGTGATCTTCCCATATCATCTCGTTGAAACCCGCACCGCGGACACGGCTTTGGGTAGTGGACCGGTTGACGGCGCCCTGCAGGCAGGATCGGACACCTATTTCGCGGGTCTGTGCCCCGGCGTTCGTGCCACGCCTATAGAGGTCCGTCAGAACTAGATGCCCGCCGGGCCGCAGGACACGCAAGGTCTCCTGCAACACCCTTTGCGGGTCCGGGCAGAGGGAGAGCACGCACTCGCAGAGTACCGCGCCGAAACAGCCGGCGGCAGCCGGCAGCCGTTCGGCCTGCCCTCGGACCAGCGGGGAACCCGGATGGATTTGGGCGCCCTCGCTGAGCAGGAGCGCCGACCGGTCAAGGCCCACCGCCGCAAGGCAGTGCCGGCGGCGCAAATAGTCCACCACGGCACCGGTTCCGCACCCGATATCCAGCACTGGTGTCCCCTTGGCCAAGCAGCAGCGGGTCAATCCGCGATCCGTCAGCGCAAAACCGCCGGGGCGAATCACGGGACCGCTGACAGTGCGCAGGGCAGGGGATTCATAGAGGTTGACGATGGTCAAGGTGAACCGCCTGAGGTCTGTGACTGAATGGCTATTTGTTTTCCAGCATCTGCTCCACTTGAGCCATCTTGCCCAAGGCTACCTGTTCCGAGATCAGAACGCGTCCGCAACCAGGGCAATGGGGCAGCTCGACGGTGAAGCGGTTGCCCATGTAACCCACGTTGATGGGACCCACCACCAGTTTCCGCTCACACTTGGCACATTGCCATTGCAAATCCTCGGGCTGAACATGTTCTGATGTCATGGTCCATACACCTCCATGCGATGGGCGTAAGCATTGTGCACCACATAGCCATCACCGGTGGGGCTGTACTCCACCCAGAAGGTGACCTTGTGCGGGGCGTAGGCTGCCTTATAGTGGCCGCTGGCGGGATGAAAGAGCCGCTCACCGCTCGCTTCGGCATGCTGGATGACCCGCTGCAGATCTTCCTCCAGGATACGCCGGCGGTCCATGCGTTCGGCCACTTGCCGGGATATTTCGAGTTTAATGTTCTGGTGCGATTCCATTTCCGGGGGTACCTCGTTCCATAGATTTTTGAGTAACTTTGATTTTAGCCAGGCGCGGTTCTGTTGCCGTTGCGTCCAGCCGGGGCGTGGACGAAGGGCCGGATCGGTGTGCTGCGGATCAGGGAAGTAAAGGTCCAGCAGGTGGAGGATCCGCTTGCCCGTAGCCACCAAATTGTCCCGGCACATGGCACAATAGGCGATGTAATCCACGGGGTCGCGTCCGGCACGCCGTTGGGCCACCTCATGGGCCAAATCGGAATTGGCATTCTGCATCAAACCACCGAATCCGCAGCATTCGGTCTCTTCCTGCCCCAGGGCCAGCTCCTGCACGGCGACCCCGGCCTTATCCAGCAGGCGCCTTACACAGGCCTGCAACTCGGCCTCGTGGCGGGTGGTGCAGGGGTCGTGAACAGCCACTGTCCGGGAGTTCTCGGACGCTTTCACCTGCGGTGGATGCATGTCCAGCACCGACCAGAGTGACACCGCCGGTATCATCGGCAAATGCTCTTTGAACAGTCGCAGGCAGCTGGCGCAGGCCAGAATCATCTGGGGTTTTCCCAAAGACTCCCATTGGGTCGTGAAATCCGCCGTATGGCCATCGCATTGCGCCTGGCTTCCGGCCCAATGCGCCGGCGCTCCGCAACAACCGAGCATCAGGCCGACCCCACCCGCCAGCGTCGCGCGCAGGTGGGCATAAACTTCTGTTACTTGTCCCGGAGCGGACGCGCAAAGCTGACATCCCGGAAAGAAAGCATATTCGCTGGTTTCACAACCGGGCTGGTGCCGGGCCATGGCGAAGCGGTTGCTCAAACTGAAGGCCATATCCAGCAAGGCGAACTCATGGGCTGCCGGCGGCATCTTGCCGTTTTTCACCATGGTCCGTCGCGCCTCCAGGCAGAGGTCCTGCATGGCGAAATCATTGGGGCAAACCTGCTCGCAGAGTCCGCACAGGCTGCAGGAATTGATTAATCGGTTGGCTGGATGTTCACCGATGACGATGGACAGGTTGTTGTAAATTTCCCGGGCGTACTTTTTCGGATAGGCGCCGAACTTTTCCAGGTAGGCACACACCTTGACGCATTCCAGACACTCACACTGCAGACAGCGCCGGGCCTCATCCCGGGCATCGGCCGGTGGATACGCCCCCTGTCCCTCGGGCAACGGCACGGCCGGCAACGGCGCCACGTCTTTCAGGCTGATGAAAAGCCGGGTCTCGAACGGCCCCTCCTTATCACGGCCAGCGGTGAGGGAAACGCCCTGTAGATATCGATCGATGGAAATCGCGGCCCAGCGGCCCTGGGCCGTTTGCCAGACCGGAGAGTTGGTTTGACCGCCGGCAAACAGGCCTGTGCGGCGCGTGGCCTGGCTTTTTGCATCGACGCAAATGGCGCCCTGGTCATCCCGTTCGACGTTCCACACCCGGCCGCTGACAGTATCCAGGCCCAAATAAATCGCATTGAAGGAATCCAGAATTCGGGAGGCGATCTCCTCGCTATCCGGATCACACCCCAATTCAAAGGTGATGCCCAAGCTGGAGAGTTTATCGATTTCTTCTTCAATGATTTCAGAAGGTAATTGGTGCGGATGGAAACGGCGCAAGCCCGCTCCGGGCTGCTGCCGGGCTTCAAAGACGGTGACGGCATATCCTTTGCGCGCCAGATCCCAGGCCGCGGTCAGGCTGCTCAACCCGCTGCCGGCCACGGCCACGCGTTTCCCATTGGACGGCATGGGCAGGATCCGTAATGCCGGCGGCTCGGTCTGCACACAGGTGCGCTCAAGGGCACCGATCCGAATCGCATCGCCGGCCTCGCCCCTCTTACAGCGAGATTCACAGGGAGCATCGCAGATGCGCCCCAGGATCGCGGGCAACGGCATATGCTTGCGCAGGACCTTCCAGGCATCTGCCCAACGCTCATGTCCCATGTGTCCCACAAAGGTGCGCACATCCACATGGATTGGGCATGCGGCGGTGCACCAGGGCGGCTCTTCCTGAATACAGCGATATTCCAGTTCCCTTAACCCCTTTTGGTCCATAATGCCCCTATATCATAAATCCGAATTAATCCAACGACCACGATGGTGGATCCGCTGTGCGTAACCATGCTTCTTATACAAGCGCTTAGCTGTTAGCAATTAGCATCATAATTTAAAAGGATCACTGAAGTTCTGAATTTAACCCAGTAGGTGCCCATCGAACGACTGATAAATGCTCAGCAGATAGGGGCTAACAGCTGATTGCGAATGGCTAACCGCTCACCTTGGGTTCTACCGGTTCTGTGTCAACCGCTTGGCCTGAGGCGGCAAAGGCGAATCCCTGCCCAGGGGATTCGCCCTTGCCTTTTCAAAAGGAGGTTTTCAGGTGACGGAAACCTCTTTTTTTGCAAACGCAGGATTTAACCCACGATTCGCCTCACACTTATTTCTTCATTGCCGCCAACACCTTTTCCGGAAGGGCCGGCAGGCTGCGGACGCGGGCGCCGGTGGCATTGGCAATGGCGTTGATCACAGCCACGTGGGTCGAGGTCAACGGCAGCTCACCCACGCCGGCGGCGCCAAAGGGGCCGTCCGGACGCTCTGATTCGATGTACGTAATATCAATCTTGTCCGGGATGTCCTTGGCATAGGGAATGCCGCAGGCCTTCAGCGAGGTGTGTTTCTTCAGATCGTCGAAGTCTTCGGACAGGGCCAGACCGATACCCTGGGCGATACCGCCGTAGATCTGACCATCCACCGCCAGGCGGCTGTTGATCTTGCCCACATCGGCGATGGCGGTGTAACCCTCGACCTTGGTCTTGCCGGTCGCTGTTTCGACGGCCACTTCGGCCATGAAGAGACCATACATATAGGTGCAGAACGGATTGCCCTGGGCGGTCTCCATATCGCAGGCGCTGCACATGGAGGCCGTCCAGGCGCCTTCGTAGCTCAACGGGATGTTTTCGGCCTTCATCTCGTCGTAGGTCCGATAACCACCGCCGTTTTTCTTCATGGCATTGATCAACATTTGGCAGCCATTGATGATGGCGTTACCGGTAACCACCTGCTGGCGGCTGCCGCCCGAAGGACCGCTGTTGGGGCAGATGCCCGTGTCGTTCATGACCAGTTTGATCTGTTCCGGTTTCAAGCCCAGCGGCCGCAGGGCCTTATGGGCGGTTCCCAGGGTACCGATGTCGGCGCCCTGGCCGTGGTCCTCCCAGGAGTTATAGACTGTCACGGTGTTGTCCGGATTGAGCTCTATGCGCACGCCGGAGGCATCCGCGCCGTCCAGGCCGCAGCCGTAGATACCCAGCGACAGGCCAACGCCTTTCTTGACTGCGCCGTTGGATTCCTTCTGGGCCTTCTCCTTGGCAGCCTTGTAAAGGGGACGCATCTTTTCCACCATCTCGGCAAAGGGATAGACTTCCGGCGCCTGTCCGGTGGGGGTGGTGTCGCCTTTCTTATACATATTGATGGCGCGCAGTTCCAAGGGATCCATGCCCATCTTTTCCGCCAGTTCGTCGATCAGGCTCTCGCTGGCCAGGAAGCTCTGGGGAGAGCCGTAGGCGCGGAAAGCCGATCCCCAGCCATGGTTGGTGGCCACGGTGCGGCCTGTGCCACGGATATTGGCAATGCCGTAACCGGCCCCGATGAACTGGGCGCCGCGCATGGTCAGCAGATCGCCGAATTCGGAGTAGGGACCATGATCGACGCTCCAGTCGGATTCCATGGCCTGGATCTTGCCGTTGGCGTCGGCGCCGTATTTGACCTTCAGCCAGAAGGGAGAGCGCTTGCCGGTGTAGGTGATGTGCTGGTAGTAGTTGTAGCACAGGTAAACGGGACGCCCGGTGGCCATGCAGGCCACGCCCAGGAGACCTTCCATGGTGGGGCTGAACTTGTAGCCGAAGGTGCCGCCGGTGGGATTCTGCACCAGGCGCAGTTTTTCAGGATCAATGCCCAGGCCGGGTGCAATCATGGCATGATGCAGGTGAATACCGATGCTCTTGGAGTGGATGTTCAGCACGCCATCGTCGTCCATGAAGGCGCAGCCGACATCCGGCTCCATGGTCAGGTGGGGCTGTCTCTGCAGATAGTATTCCCCTTCCACCGTATGGGCGGCATTGGCCATGATCGGCGCCGTATCTTCACCCTTTTTAATGGGGATTTCGTAGTAGACATTGGGGGTGCCGGGATGAACTTCGATGGCATCGTCGGCCATGGCCGCCGGAGCGCTCATGTAGGACGGCAACACTTCCAGTTCGAGCTTGACCTTCTCGGCGGCGGCCTCGGCCTCAGCCTTGGTGTCGGCGCAGACGATGGCGATGGCGTCACCGAACTGATAGATTTTGTCGTCGCACAGAATGGGTCGATCCCAGCCGTCGCCCTTATTGGTGGGGAAGGTGATCAGACCGGTGATGCGGTTTTTGCCCTTGACGTCCTTGTGGGTCACGACCTTGACCACACCGGGCATCTTCTCGGCTTCGCTGGTGTCGATAGCCTTGATATTGGCATGGGATACCTTGGCCTGTACCAGGGCCAGCTGCAGGGTGCCGTCGGGCATCTTCAGACCCAGATCCGCACCATAGTTGGTGGTACCGGTGGCCTTGGCCACGGCGGTGGGACGTGGATGCTTGGTGCCCCACACTTCGCCGTCGGCGGGCATTTTGTACATCAAGTCGGCGGCCTTCATTTCACCGCGCAGGACCTTGGCCGCATCCATGACGGCATCCACGATCTGCTTGTAGCCGGTGCAGCGGCAGGCATTACGGTGTGCGTTGTACCATTCGCGAACGTCCTCCCGGGTGGGGTTGGGTTTTTCGTCCAGCAGCGCTTTGGCCGAAACGATAAAGCCCGGGGTGCAGAACCCGCACTGGATCGCACCGTGGACGATGAAGGCCAGCTGCAGTGGATGCATGCTGTTGGGCGTACCGATCCCTTCAATGGTGGTGACCGATGCCCCACTGGCCACCTTGGACATTTTGGTGACGCACGAACGCACCAGCTTGTTGTCCAGAATCACATTGCAGCAACCGCACTGGGCCTCGCCGCAGCCCACCTTGGTGCCGGTGAGACCGAGTTGTCCGCGCAATACATTGGCCAGCGACTCATCCGCCGCCGCCACGACGGTGACTTCGCTTCCGTTGACATTGATCACTTTCTTAATCATTCCACTCCTCCTTTGTAAAATTGAGATTCGCATCTTGCCTAAAACGCATTTTCAGTAACCGCCTCTCATCTCTTCCTGCCGAGTGTCCCAAAGCTGCCACAGGTCTGCCGGAGTGCCGGGTATCCTAAGGTTTGATGAGCTCACTGTGTTTCGGTGATTTCATCAAAACCCGCTACACTTTGCCAAAACCACAAAGGGGATAGCGGCATTCGGCGCAACCGGCGCAGAAACCGCCATGCCCCAATCCAATAATATCATCACGGGTGAGCCGTTCACCGGTGAGCAGGCGCGGTACGACCAGATCGAAAATACTGGTGCGGTGGTACATGACACATCCCGGCAACCCTAGTACGGGAACATCGCCGAGATAAGCCAGCATGAACATCGCCCCGGGGAAGGTGGGTGCACCGTAGGAGACTACCTCGACACCGGCAGCTCGAATGGCGGCCGGGGTGCGGTCATCCGGATCCACGGACATCCCGCCGGTGAGCACCACCATCTGAACCCCTTCGCCCATCAGCGTCTGGATGGCTTCGACGGTGTTGTGGACGTCATCGGAAACATAAATTTGGCGTACGATCTGGCTGCCCAGGGTTGCGAATTTCTTCTCAACAACGGGTCCAAATTGATCCTTGATGCGGCCCTGGAAGACTTCGCTGCCAGTGGTTACCATCCCCACCCGCAACGATTGGAAGGGCCGCACCTCAATCAGGGGCGGGTTTGTGTGGCATACGGTTTCGGCTTCAACCACCTGCTGTTCGGCCACCACCAGAGGAATCACCCGCGTGCCGGCCACGGACTGATCGGCATCCACGCGATGGTTGCCGTGCAGGGTGGCAAAAACCACGTTCTGGATGGCGTTCAGCCGGTTCAACCCGGCCACATCCACCTTGAGTAATCCCGAATATTCGGCGATCAGGTTAACGCGTCCTTCCGAGGGCATGCTCAGTTTCACACCTGCTCCTGCGGCGGCAGCGGCGATCCGTTGGGCAGCGGCATCCTCGTGGATTTGATCATCGGCGAGTTCCAGAACGTAAATGTGGGCTTTGCCCATGTCGAGCAGCGTCTCGATATCTTGCTCTTGAATGATGTGGCCTTTTTTAAAGGCTGGCCCCTTGTTCAGACCGGGTACGATGCGGGTGACGTCATGGGCCAGCACGCGCCCTACGGCTTGGTGAATCGGTATGGAATGCGTCATTTTGGTATCATTTCAGATATATATCAAATTGGATATGAGTTGGGTTCCAGCCGCTTGATGATTGACGGTTGAAGTTGCGCTGTGGTCCTGCATTAAAAGCCTGTGTTTGAAAACGCTGCATGTCCTGAGTGGCGATTGTAGCATGTAAAATGATAATTAACAGACTCTATCCTAGAATGCCGAATATATGTCAAGTTAGATATAAATCGATGGCGCAAGCACAGGCCGTGCCGAATCAGCGGTCAACCACCAAAACGCTGCCGGGTTTCGGACGTATCATGATCAATCAGTATGAATTTCGGTTAGATATCGTCTTGGTTGCACTTCAGTTGACCGGCGTCCGCCTGCCTGTAGCCTTTCCGATCAAGGCCGGCGAAGAGTCTGTATGCGACAAAAACTCCCACATGAAACGCAAAGCTCATCACAATCTTCATTAAATATGCTGTCTGGACGAATCGCCGAGGTTGGGGCCAATTGGGGCTGTTGGCCCCAGATCATTGGGTGGCGCCCCCAAAAGCAGGAATTGGTTTTGCTTGTCTTAAGGAGAGACGTCTGTTAAGGTTACTTTGGGTTATTCGGAAGTGAAACCAGGAATAACGATCTATCCGTCATGTGACAGGTTCAATCGATGGGATCATGAAGCCTGAAACCGCCGATTTTTGTGTCCGTTCCAAAATCTGGATCGAAGATTCCAAAGGCAAGGTGATCTTTGGCCTGGGCCGCTACCGCATCCTGGAGGCCATCCGCCGTTTAGGGTCCATGCATGCTGCCGCCAAAGAGCTGCACATGAGCTACCGGGCGGTCTGGATGCGCGTTCGCAGCTCCGAGAAACGTATCGGCAAGGAACTCATCGTTCGGCAAGGCAAAGGCTCACGCCTGACGCCATTTGCCGAGAACCTGATGAAACAGTTTCGCCGGCTGCAGTCGGTGGTTCAGGCTGAGACCGATGAAGTCTACGAAAGCCTGATCACCGATCATCTCGCTTAACCCCCATCTTGCTTAAAAAATATGAAGCCTGTCGGTCGCGACCCTTAATTGGAACGTCTGGCTTGCGGTTGCGCATCGACGATTTGCTTGAATTCGTCAAGGGACAGGCTGCCGGGCCTGAGCTTGCCGTTAATAATAAAGGTGGGGGTGGCGTTGACTCCGGCGTGCCGGGCCTCATTGATATCCATTTCGACATTGGCTGCAAATTTACCGCTCTCAAAACACGATGTAAACCGCTTGACATCCAGACCGAGTTGTTCGGCGTACTGCTCGAGATCCCCCAGATTCGGCTTTTTGGGGGAAGCAAATAGCAAGTCCTGAAATTTCCAGAACTTGCCCTGTTCTTCGGCACAAAGCGCCGCCTCGGCCAGCTTCTTCGCGCCTGGATGACGCTCCAGGGGATAGTTCTTGAAAACCCATCTGATTTTTCCGGCGTATTGTTCGCGGATTTTTTTTGTACTGGCATGCGCAGCTCGGCAGGCCGGGCAGAGATAATCGGAAAATTCCACGACGGTTACCTCTGCATCGGAAGGTCCCCAAGCCGGACTGTTTCCCACACTGACCTTGGAAAAGGGCAAGGGCGGTTCCTGGAGATGAATGGCCACCGGAAATCGGTTGCGCAGCGGTTTGACGTGATTGACAATCTCCTGGCGGTCCTTTTGACTTTGAAGATAACTCCTGATTCGATTACGAAGTTCTTCTTGTGAGCCGGTCCAGTTGACCCATCGGGAGGAATTCTTGCGGTAGTAATTCTCCACTTCTTCTTCGCTTACCAACTTCCTTGCTGAAAGTATGGATTCGGTAAGCTGCTGAACCGATATTTCTTTTTGTTCCGCCTCTTTACGAAGTAAAATCTCGTTGATAAGTTCTTCCAAATGATTACGTTTCAAATTATAGATTTCGTTCTGCATTCGATAAAGCTGCGTGGCCAGCGGACTTTCCAGATCAAGTGCGGTGATGGTTTCATCGCCCACTTGGGCAACGACGGAGGCCTTTAGCCGCTCTGACCATGCTTCCATTCTTGCCGGGCGTTCTCTTGGTAGAGAAAAGGTGGACAGGATAACGACCAGCAGACTGATGGCCATGGCCTGCCATATGCGGTGCTTAGCGAGACATAAGCCCGCCAGCACGAATACAACGAAGACGTTGAGCAGACAAAAGATGCAGATCAGTTTCATGGAGATCATGGTCCACACCAAGCTGATTTCCACCCCCAGCCCGACCATCACCAACCAGAAGACCGCCGCCCGGTAAGATAGGATGGCACTGATCAATGCCAGATAATAGGCGCTTCCCCAGAGCCACAGGGGAATCTCCAAAAGCTTGAACCCGGTCGTTTCCCGGCATCCATCGCCGAACCATCCGCAAAGGGATGCCAACCAATCCCATTGACCTTCCAGGGCTGTAAATACGGATATCCCAAGGCCTGCAGCGGCGAACAATAAGAGAAATTTGTGGCGGGTGTTATCGTGAATCATCAACCAAGACCCTTGGATTTAAATTGCGCTCTTATACCGATCTGAGAAACGGTCCTCGTTGGCCCCCAGCGTGGTGACCATTAACGTTACGATATATGCTCTTCGTTGGAATAAGGCAAGGCCCCAGACGGTTCGTAGGTGGGTGGGATACAAGCCTTGCTGAAGCGCCATCGCCGGTGGGTGGGCGGAAGGAGAGTTTTAAAAGACGGGGCGGCCATCCGCCGGCGCCGTCTTGAGCGGCGGGAGCCTGAAATGTTTTTGGCAAGGCCAGAGGGAGAAAGCTGTATGGCAATAGCGTGATGACCGATAACGCCGCCCAAAAACATTATCGTGAAGTCTACAGCTTATCGATCCGCACCGCGCAGGCCTTGTACTCGGCAGTCATGGTGATGGGGTCAAAGGCCGCGTGGGTGAGCCAGTTGGCGCAGGCTTCACGGAAATGAAAGGCCATCCAGACCATTCCCTTGGGCACCTGGCTGGTGACACGGGCCCTGACCTTGACTTCACCCCGCCGTGAACGGACCCGAATTGTCTCTCCGTTAGCAATGTTAAGGTCCCCGGCGTCGTCGGGCGAGATGTCGGCGGTCTCCTCCCCCAGGATATCGTTGAGCCCTTCGCAACGGCCGGTCTGGGTGCGGGTGTGATAATGGGTCAGGCGCCGGCCGGTGCTCAGCACCAGCGGGTACGCCTCATCCGGCACTTCGGCCGGGGGGGTCCACTCGGCTGGTGTGAATACGCCCAAGCCGCAGGTGAATTGGCCGTCCTTATGCAAAAAGCAGGTGCCGGGGTGGTTTTCGTCTGGGCAGGGCCATTGCAGTCCATCGGCCTCCAGACGGTGGTATTTAATGCCGCAAAACTGGGGCGCCAGGACCGAGATCTCATTGTCCCAGATTTCTTGGGCGCTGTCCGAAGCCCATTGCTGATCGAAGCGCCTGGCGATCTGTTTGAAGATCCACCAGTTGGGCTTGGCCTGGCCGGGCGGGGGGCTGGCCGTGCGCACCCGGCTCACGCGCCGTTCGCTGTTGGTGAAGGTGCCGTCGTTCTCGCTCCAGGCGGCCGCCGGCAACACCACGTCCGCAAAGCGCGTGGTCTCGTTCCGAAAGATATCCTGAACCACAAGGAACTCGGCCGCGGCCAGTTCATGTTCCACCTTGTGGATGTCCGGCTCGGTGTTGGCCAGGTTTTCACCGAAGATATAGAATCCACGGACCTTTCCGTCGACCAGGCCCTCCATCATCTGGGGAATCATCAGTCCGTTGGTGGCGGGCAGATCTTCGACATTCCAGAATCTTTCGAATTTCTTCCGGATGGCGACATCGGTCACTTTTTGATAGCCTGGAAAGACATTGGGCAGGGCGGCCATGTCGCAGGCACCCTGGACGTTGTTCTGGCCGCGCAAGGGATTAACCCCGCCGCATTCCACGCCCATATTGCCCAGAAGCATTTGCAGGTTGGCGACGCTCATCACATTGGATGTACCGCAGGTGTGCTCGGTAATGCCCAGCGTGTAGCACAACATCATGGGCTTGACCGCCGAGATGCGCCGGGCTGTATCGCGAATCGTCTCCGCCGAAACACCGCAGATGTCAGCCGCAAACTCCGGTGTGTAGTGCGCCACCGTGGCGGTCAGCTTGTCGAAGTCCACCGTGCACGCTTGGACGAATTTGTGATCATACCACCCTTCGGTAATGAGTACGTGCATCAAGGCATTCAAAAAGGCGATGTCGCTGCCCACGCGGATGGGCACGTGCAGATCGGCGAACTCAGCCAGTTTGTGGCGCCGGGGGTCAACGACGATGAGTTGGGCGCCTTTCAACACGGCGTTCTTGACAAACGTGGCCGCCACCGGATGGGCTTCGGTCATATTGGAACCGATCACCAGGAACATCTTGGCCCGCGCAAACTCGTTGAAGGAGTTGGTCATGGCGCCTGAGCCAAACGTGGTCGCCAGCCCGGCGACCGTCGGCGCATGTCAAGTGCGGGCGCAGTGGTCGATGTTGTTGGTTTTAAACACTGCCCGGAACAGCTTCTGCATCTGGTAGGAATCTTCGTTGATGCTGCGGGCACAACTCACCCCCGCCACGGCGTCCGGCCCGCTTTCGGCAATGATCTGCTTGAAGCGCTGGGCCACCAGATCCAGGGCTTCGTCCCAGGAGGCCTCGCGGAAACCGTCCTTTTCGCGAATCAAAGGCGTCTTGAGGCGTTCCTCAGAGTAGATGAAGTCATAGCCGAAGCGACCCTTGACGCACAACCGGCCCTGGTTGGGTTCGGCCTGTTCCACGCCGGTCACCTTGACGATGCGTCCGTTCTGGATGTGTAAAAGCTGCTGGCAACCGACACCGCAATAGGGGCAAGTGGTGCGCAGGGTACGCTCTTTCCACGGGCGCCACTGGTAGCGCGATTTCTTCTCCACCAGAGCCCCCACCGGACAAGCCTGGATGCATTCACCGCAAAAGACGCACTCGGAGTCTGCCAGGGGGCGGTCACCGGCAGCCACGATCTTGCTGCGGGTGCCCCGGTAGCCGAAGCTGATGGCCCGGTTGACCTGGACTTCGTTGCAGGCTTGTACACAACGGCCGCACAGGATGCAGCGTGAAAAATCCCGCATGATCAGCGGGTTGGCCATTTCCATGGGGTAGGCCCCCGGCTGGGGAGCAAATCGATTGCATCGGACCTGATAGCGGAAGGCCAGTTCTTGCAGTCTGCAGTCGCCCCACACCGGGCACATCTCTTGGGAACCGTCGTTTTTCTGCACTTCCAATTGAAAGCCAGTCCAATCGCCGCCATGGCTGCCCTCGTACACGGCGCAGTTATGGTTTCCCGAACTGAGGAGCAGTTCCAGAACCATGCGGCGGGCCGCCACCACACGGTTGGATTCGGTTTGAACCTTCATTCCGGCAACAGCCGGGGTGGCGCAGGCCGGCTGCAGGGTGCGGGCACGCTCCACTTCAACTAGGCAGATACGGCAGGCACCAGTGGGACTGGCGCCTTTAAGATGGCACAGGGTGGGGATGCAGATGTCCACGGCCTGAGCCGCCTCCAGGATCGTTTGCCCTGGCTTGAATGACACCGTGTGTCCATTGATGAACAGTTCATGGAGGGCCATGGCCTCAATGCTCCTTATTGTCCGGATATCGACGGTATGAACAGGCAGGTCATTTTTAGTAACTTTTTATGACCTGTTGTTTCCAATCAACAGGTCATAAGAACGCGTACGGCCAATAGCACACTCCTATCGTTATGTCAATTTTGACTTAACGCGCACTGCAATTCACAGTGAAATCGATTCAGCTGTTGCGATAATTCAAATTCCAACAAACGGATAGGGCAGGCGCACGATCGCCGGCCGGGCCA
>Ga0316577_10000710_pt1 | contig 14143 bp, 11 predicted proteins | sample S5NA_FD_203073 | JGI IMG/M metagenome (GOLD analysis project Ga0316577, IMG submission 203073) | Rhizosphere microbial communities from salt marsh grasses in Alabama, United States - S5-7_050615r2r1 | ecosystem: Host-associated > Plants > Roots > Rhizosphere | place: USA: Alabama | collected... | reverse complement strand
TTTCTTTGAATCTGATATATACATAGCTATTGTCTATCCAGAAACGGCACTTTTTGTGTTCATTTTGAACTAATGAATGAACACTAGCTTAAACGATTTGCTTCATCATGGCGATTTCGTCACAATCCGGAAATTTTATACATACGATGCAGTCCGCCCAAATTTTTATGGGAAGTTCCGATCTATCTATCTGTTGAAAACCGAATCGCTTAAAAAAACTTGGACGATATGTCAGGGCAAACACCTTCTGTATGCCAAAAGATTTTGCATCTGAAAGTGCGTGTTCAACAAGTTTTGACCCTATTCCTTTTCCCACGTTTTCGGGGTGCACTGCCAGGGATCGTATTTCGGCAAGATCATCCCAACAGAACTGCAATGCGCAGCATCCTAAAACGCCACCGTCTTTGTTATCAACGTAAACCGAGAAATCCCTTACATGATCATATAGGACACTTAATGGCCGGGGTAAAAGTTGCCCCTCTCGGCCATATTGATGAAGCAGTGCATGAATGGCTTTTATATCCTTAATGGTGGCTTTTCGAATCATCGTTTTCCTCATGATCAATTATTTCAGTTATCGGGGCGGTTATTTAGCAGTCGCTGCATGACGGAAGTTGATATATGTGTTGTAGCGTTCATGGAGTATGTATTCCGTTTAACGATATTGGCGGAATGGCTTCGTTATTTCAATGGCTTAGTAGTGGGGGAGACCGCGGCTCCCGCATGCTTTTCGCGGGAGAACGCGGAGGGGGTAGGAATGCCCCCGATGCTAAGTCATTGAAATGACCTGCCACGTAGACACCTAAGTTAAACGGAATACATACTCCATGAACACGTACATAGGTATTGACAATAAAATCCCCCCAATCTTTAAATTATTTATTTTACGCAAGAACGGAAGTCAATACCCATAAACTATTTTACTGAAATGATTTAGGTTCTGTTCCTTTCTTAAATAGCGCTTCAACCGCATTGGGAGCGTCATTTGGTGCAAGAAGACCGGTCCATGGGTCTATGCGTACTTTTATGACATCATCTGGAATATCGAAGTATTGAACCGGTCTTCCAAGGAGCGCTTTTTGCATAAATTCGATCCATATCGGCAGCGCTGCTCTTGCCCCTGTTTCCCCTTTGCCAATCGTTGTAAATGTATCTTGGCCAACCCATACACCGGTGGTAATCGATGGTGAAAAACCGATAAAAAGAGCATCTTTGAATTCGTCGGTTGTCCCTGTTTTACCTGCAATTGGACGCCGAATAACTTTTGCTTTTTTGCCTGTGCCATTTTGAATAACGCTTCTCAGCATATCAGTGATGATAGCAGCACTTTCTCTTGAAATAACGGCTTTTTTCTGGGGTTTTACGCGCCATACCAGTCGCCCATTGGCGTCAACGACTTCCACAACCCCATAAGGTTCTATGAGTTTTCCCTTGTTCGGGAATACGGAGTAGGCGGCTGTCAAATTAATCAATTTAACTCCCGAGGTGCCAAGAGCTAGAGAAAGATTCGGAGAAAGAGTAGATTCAATTCCCATTGTGTGTGCAAATCTGACCACTGAAGAGGGCCCCAACATTTCGATGAGTCTTACCGCCGGAATATTTTTTGAAAGCGCCAATGCCATTCTCAAGGTCATTTCACCTTTATAATCATCGGAGAAATTTTTTGGTTCCCACTCTTTTTTTCGATTTCCAATTTTAAAGGCCACCGGGGCATCGAGAATAATTTTATTTTGTGAAAAACCCTGTTCAATGGCATAGGCATAAACAATAGGTTTAAACGCAGATCCGGGCTGTCTTTTGGCAATTGTTGCACGGTTAAAACGGGTTTTTGAAAAATCGCTTCCACCGACCATGGCAAGGATTCCACCAGATAAAGCATCCAAAGAAACGAGTGCGCATTGGGGATCAGGGTTTTTTATGAATTGTTGTTTCATCCTGTGTTCAAGGGCAGAAAGTCCTTTTTCAACGGCAAGTTCCGCTGCCTTTTGCAACTTAAAATCGAGTGTTGTAATAACGGTAAGACCCCCTTTGTAAAGCCTTGATGAACCAATGGTATTTTCAAGAAACAATTTTATAGATTCTATAAAATAAGGGGCTTTAACCGTTGTTTTATTCTGTTTACCGAGATTCAAAGGTTCTTCTCTTGCAATGTTAAAGACAGCTTGAGAGATAACCCCCGTATCTTTCATTTGTTTTAAGACAGTATTTCTCCGCTTTAACGCAAGATCCTTATCAATTAAAGGGGAGTATCGAGAAGGTGACTTTGGGAGACCGGCCAAAAGGGCACATTCAGAAAGATCTAAGTCACTTACTGTTTTGCCAAAGTAAATTCGAGCTGCCGATTCAACACCATAAGCGCCACTGCCAAAGTATACTTGATTAAGATAAAGCTCCAGGATTTCATCTTTTGTATATCGGCGTTCTATTTGAAAAGAAAGAAAGGCTTCTTTTGCTTTTCTTAATAAGGTCTTACGCGGTTGTAGAAAAAGTGTTTTCGAAAGTTGCTGGGTGATGGTACTGGCACCTTCGACGAATCTGCCGGCTTTTATATCTCGATAGATCGCTCTGAGAATCCCTTTAAGATCAATACCGCTGTGATGATAAAAATTTCTGTCTTCAGTAACGATTAAGGCTTTTTTTAGGTAATCGGGTATAATTTTTATCGGTACGGGGTCCCTTTTCTCTAAAAAGAATTCAGCAAGGAGCACCTCATCTGCTGAGTAGATTCGTGTAATGGAAGATGGCTTGAAAGATTCAAGGGTTCGAATTTGGGGAAGATCTCTCGTCAGGGCGATAAAAAACCCTGTTACACTTCCGAAAATTATCCCAAAAAGAATAAAAAGCAAAATCCCAACATTTTTTTTATTGAAATAAGATCCGGATATTCTCATACGATTTTATATCTTGACTGTTATATACTTTGAATGTAAATAACGAATTCAATTATAGTATCCATTTATTTATGTAAGCCTATAACATGGTTGTGTTTTCACCTGATGTCAGCAGGGAAGGATCATCGCCATGTGTTTTCATAAAAGGTGATATAATTATCCGCCTCGAGGGGGACTTACTTATTGCCACATTTGTAAATTAGGGAGTGTATCAATGAGCCATCATCATCATGACCACGAGATGCAGAGTTCTTTATCATTTGATGAAAAAATGATCAAACTATTGGAACACTGGATAAAACACAACGATGACCATGCTCAAACTTACAGGGATTGGGCCCAAAAAGCAAAAGAGAAAAAAAAGATTAAGTCTGCTCTAATGCTGGAAGATGCTGCTGAGATGACCCTGTCGATTAGCAAGAAGTTTGAATTGGCCATAAAATTTATCGATGCGGACTGAAAAGAGGGAAAAAGGATTACTTTTCAATCCCGATTCTGGCTTTAACACCTTTTTGAAAGTAATGTTTAATTTCCTTCATTTCGGTCACAAGGTCAGCTTTTTCAATGATACGAGAATCCGCACCTCGTCCTGTTATTACAAGTTCTACACCCTTGGGCTTTTCAGCTATAATATCCAATAGTTCCTCTACGGATATAAGTTCAAGTTTTGAAGCGACGTTTGCTTCTTCCATTATAACCACATGATGTTGATCGGACGCAAAGACCGCTTTGATTCTTTCTAAACCTTTATGAGCGGCTTCAATAGCCTGGACAGAAGGCTTACCTTTTATAAAGCGCCCGGTTCCATACTGTTCCACCGTTATCAAATCGTCAAATCTTTTAAGGGCTTTTATTTCGCTATATTCACCCATCTTAATGAACTGGGCAATAAAAACCTTAAGACCCGCGCCGGCAGCGCGTATTGCAAGACCCAATGCTGCCGTGGTTTTTCCTTTTCCATTTCCGGTATACACCTGGACATAACCTCTCATTTTATCCCTCTAATTTATCATCCCTTCTGATGAGATCATTGGGATGACAGGAGTTGTCTATTTCTACGAATACCATGCTGCCAGGTTGGGCAAACGCCAGGGGTTGCCCGCGGTCATCGAGTATGGCATGAATTCTGTCATTTTTAATAGGACCTTTTCTGTTTAATATTTGAATAGTGTCTCCTTTGAAAATCTTGTTTCGCACATCGATCTTAGTTCCATATTTTGTAGAATTGCCGATGACTTTTCCTATAAATCTTTGTCCTCTTTGTATTAAATTCTCATAGGCCGGCAATATCTGGTTAGGATCATCAAAATAGAAGCCGGTAGAGTAACTTCTGTTACTAACGGCTTTAAGTTCATGAAGCCATTCTTCTTGTGTTATATAATCTCCTGGATTTTTATAATAAGAATCAATGGCTTCGCGATAAGCCTTGACTGTCGATGCCAGGTAATTGATGCTCCGCATTCGGCCTTCGATTTTGAGTGAAACAATGCCTGAATCAATTATATCGGGAATATGTTCAATCATACACAGGTCTTTTGAGCTGAAAATATAACTCCCCCGATCATCTTCGGCGATAGGCATATATTGGCCGGGCCTGAGTTCTTCCATTACAGCATACTTCCATCTGCAAGATTGGGTACACATTCCCCGGTTACTGTCACGGTTTGCCATAAAGCTGCTCAGAAGGCATCGCCCGGAATATGCAATGCACATGGAGCCGTGAACAAAGGCTTCAATTTCAATATCACAGTGAAGGGCAATTTCCTTTAGCTCCTTTAGGGACAACTCTCTAGCAAGATTGATTCTTTTAATGCCCAGTTTTTGCCAGAAAAGGACACTTCTTAGATTGGTTGTGTTGGCCTGGGTGCTCAAATGGATGGGAATTTGGGGTATGACCTTGGATGCCGTCATGAAAATTCCCGGATCTGCTATGATAAGGGCATCTATCCCAATTTCACCAAGTGAAAAGAGATAATCCTCAATTGATGTTTGCTCATTGGTTTTTGGGTAAACATTACAGGCCACATAGACTTTTACGTTGTGTTTTCGGGAATATCTGACAGCGTGTTGAAGTTCATCAAAGGTAAAGTTTTGGGAAAAATTTCTAAGACTGAATTCCTTTCCGGCCAAGTAAACCGCATCTGCACCATAGTGTATGGCAATTTCCAGCTTTTCAAAATTGCCTGCCGGTGCAAGGAGTTCTACTTTTTGGGATGTTTTTATCATATTTGTAATCAATTGGTCTTTTAAGACAGATCGTCCCTAAAGCGGTAATCTTTTTTAAAGGCTAAAATGTTACTCATATTTAAAAAGATGGAAGTTCATCGGCAGTGAGGTTGGAAAGTTTATGATATTGTTTGTCTTTTTCTGAAATAATCGGATTTTGAACCGGCCACTCGATGCCGATATCCGGATCAGACCAGATGATACCGCCTTCATCATCCTGGGCATAAAAATCCGAGCATTTGTAATGAAAGAGTGCAGACTCGCTCAAGACGCAAAAGCCGTGGGCAAAACCTTCCGGTATAAACACCTGCCGTCTGTTTTCACTCGATAGATAAAACCCAGTCCATTTGCCAAAAGTAGCGAAACCTGGTCGGAGATCAACGGCGACATCAAAGATTTCGCCGGAGATAACCTGAATCAGTTTGGCCTGAGGATGTTTGATTTGGAAGTGAAGACCTCTCAAAGTGTTTTTTTGAGAATAAGAAAGGTTATCCTGAACAAATGTGGCATTAATCCCAGACTCATTATATCTGGCCTGGTTGTAGGTTTCCATAAAAAAACCGCGTTTATCTTTGAAGATTTTGGGCTCAATGGTGAGAATTCCTTCTATGGGTGATGTGATAATCTTCATTGAAATCAGTTCCTTAAAAACTAATCGTTCGTTTCGTTTTGCGCATCAAATTCCTTTTTCAGCTTATATGAACGTTCTAAATATCCTCTAAGCTTGGCCTGTACTTTACCAAAAACGGTATCGACAGGGTATACGTGGTTTTCATCCGGCACTCCTGCCGGAACACCGGTCAATATCTCAATACCTTCTTCCACCGTTGCAACCTGATAGATGTGAAATTCTTTTTTCTTTACAGCATCAATAACCTCTTTTTTAAGCATCAGGTTTTTAATATTAGCCCTGGGAATGAGAACCCCTTGTTTGCCGGTTAACCCCTTCGCTTTACAAACATCGAAAAAACCTTCAACTTTTTGATTAACACCTCCGATGGCCTGAATTTTTCCTTTTTGATTTACGGAACCGGTTACTGCGATTCCCTGGTGGATGGGAATACCTGACAGGCTTGAGATAATGGCATACAGCTCTGTTGATGAAGCACTGTCCCCATCGATTCCACTGTAGCTCTGCTCAAACGTTATGCTAATTGATAAGTTTAAAGGATAGTTTTGAGCAAAAGTTCGGCCTAAATAACCGCTAAGGATCAAGACGCCTTTGTCGTGGGTTTTTCCACTGAGATTGGCTTCACGTTCAATATTGACGACCCCTTGTTTGCCCATGTAAGTTTCGGCAGTAATACGAGAGGGGCGCCCAAATGAAATATCCCCGATTTGATATACAGCAAGAGCATTCACCTGGCCGATTTCATCACCTTCAACGTCAATCATAATCGTATCATCAACATAAGATTCATGTATTTTTTCTTCATAAAGATTATAGCGAAACCTATATTCTTTAAATGCCTTGATGACATCCTTGTCTGTTACCTGTCGGGCATTTCTTTTTCGGGCCCAATAATCTGCTTCTATTAGAATTCCCATAACAGGTCCGAACCGAACGGAAAGTTTATTTTTGTCGGCGATATATTTTTCGCCATATTCTACGATAGCGGCGACACCTTTTGGCGTAAGGGGAAGAAGTCCCTCTTCATTGCAGGCTCTGGCGATGAAACGTGCATAATTTTGAATGGTGTCATCATTTTTTACCACTTCATGATCAAAGTCTGCTCTAACTTTGAATATTTTGTTGAATTTCGAATCATAGTTCTGAAGCAAATGAAAAAGATGATAGCTTCCCAATAAAATCACCTTTACTTCTATAGGAATCGGTTCTGGGCGTAATGATGATGTGCCATATCCCATACCCGACACGACATCTTCTATGGACAACAGTTTATTTTGAAGGGCACGTTTGAGCGCTTCCCATACGAACGGGTTCATGAGAATGGATTCAATTTCCATAATCAGATACCCGCCGTTGGCCTTCAAGAGAGATCCAGCCTGAACCATGGTAAAGTCAGTGGTTACCGTTCCCATATAGGCCCTTTTTTCGATTTGACCAAATACATTTTGATAGGTGGGATTTGTTTCAAAAATAACCGGTGCGCCTTTTAGGTCCTTTTGATCCACCAGGACATTCACCTGATAGCGAAGAAAGGACGGTTTGGCAGGTTGAAACATCATGCCTTCAAAAGGTGATTTTGTTTCTATAGAGGCAATAAAATCCTCAACGTTTTCAAGGATATCAGCTTCAACCTCATCTAAATAGATCAAAATATCTTTGGCTGTTTTGTATACATCCCTGATGACATCTATCCGTTGTTTTACAACAAACAACGCTATTTCCTGCATGAGTTTTTCAATCTCTGAATTCATTGATTGATTGATTTTGTTGAGATCACGAACTGTTACATCAACTTCAGATTGAACGAGACTAATATTTTCTTCGATCTCAGTCTGTTTTTCTTTGGGGAGTGCAAGAAATTCTTCTGGTGAAATCGGCTTTTCCTTTACGATAGGAATGGTTTGATAGCCGGTTTTAGTCCTGTTAATATGAATGTGGTGTTTCGATGCTAAAGCTTCAAGTTTTTTAATTTTATCCTTTTGTTGGTCTGTGTATTTCTTTTGTATTTCCGTTTGTCTCTGCTGATAGGATTCATGTTCAAAGGCTTTGGGTAGTTCTTTTTTCAGATCATCAATTAACTTGTCCATGGTTTTGGAAAATCGGGTTGCTTTGCTTTTGGGAACAGAAATGGTTTTGGGATGATATACGTCCTTAAAATTATTGACCATGCACCAGTCCACCGGGGAAGGTAGCTTTTTGGCATAGTGAGTAACGATATCTTTGATAATGGTTGATTTTCCGGTACCCTCAATCCCCGTAACAAAAATATTATATCCCGAGCTTTTTATATTCAGGCCGAATTCGATGGCCTGAACCGCCCGCTCCTGTCCGATAACCTTGTCTAGAGGATCAACTTCCGCAGTGGTCTTGAAAGTAAACATCTTTGGGTCACATATCGATCTCAGATCAGAAGATTTTAATCCATATTTCTTTTTCATATTCGCGGCTCCTTTAGTAAGGTAGACAAAAATCCTAATCTTATTTTTGAGGTGGGGTCTAACTAAACTATTCGAGAGAAAGGCTTCAATCTGAATTAAGGTATTAGTGCATTAAACTTTCAATTTGTCAATAGCTTAGCCTTTTGGCCCCCTTATATTCTTGACAAGATGGTGATTCATCGATAGTTTTAAAAAAATAAATTTTCGCTTTTTTCAGTCCTCGTTCAACGAACTAATCTTCTAAGGCGGTTCTGCCTGAGACGGGTTAACAATTTGAGCTCCGCTAAGCAAGATATACCAATTGATGCTATGAGTGGGTCCGCCTAAGTTTTAAATGATGGTTTAACCGGGCAGGCAAAAGTGGGTGTTTTTCTAAGATCTTAAACCCTAACCAATTGACGATATCCCTATCTATTGTCAGGAGGTGAAATTATGGCGGAAGATCAGGTCGGTATGGTTGTTAACTTTTACGCTAAACCATGTGTCGCTGCCGTTAAGGTGACCCACGGGATGATCAAAACAGGAGACTTGCTTAAATACAAGGGGTATACCACGGATTTTACAGAAGTTGTTAAAAGTATTGAGATTGATAATCAGCCTGTGGAAATAGCAAAAGAAGGAGATTTGGTTGGCGTTAAAGTAAAAGAGCGGGTAAGAGAAAACGATAAAGTGTTCAAGGTTATAGAATAACCATTTTGGTTATCTTCTGACTTTTTATGTTCGATGGAACGTTTTCCACGAACTGGTCACAGCTTTATACGATTTTAACCTGTATGTTCGTTTTAAATGGTCCAGAATGTACGGATAGTTCTGTCAAAAAAATGCCACTATTGGCTTTCGATTAATATAAGGGGTACTTTTTTCATTAGTTTCGCACCCTAAAAGTATTTGAAGGGCTCTAAAATTGCAGGTCAAAATAAGATTTATTAAAAAAAATAATTTGCTGGCCTACTATCTTAAGACATGATAACTTAAAGTAATCCATTTGACATTAATATACAATAAGTTGAATTTAAATAAAATAATATCATTATTATTGGAATGTTTAAAAGATAGATACTTGGCCGTTAAAAACTTTTTGGCATGATTTCTGCTTACTTTTTTCGAGAATAATCAGTAATTATAATAAGAATATAGATGCTTGATTGTTCATATTCCATATCAAAGTGCGAATAAACATGACAGAAAACAATAAAAGAATAACGATGTGCCCCTCATGTGAATGCAGATACCGGACACCTGAAAGTTTCCTGGGGCGCAAGGTATCATGTAAAAATTGCGGAAAATCCTTTACGGTCGATTTTAAGGTTGAAGAGCTGGGAAAAGAAAGCACCCAGGTTTCGATGTTAAAGGATGCAGAGATTGATACAATATCCCATGGTGATGCCTACTTGGTTTTAGGGAAGTTGGCAGTAAAGTACAAATTTATTGATGAAGAACAGATTCAGGAAGCATTGTCTATTCAAGAGCAAGAGCGGCTTAACGGAAATAAAGTACTTCTAGGAGAAATCCTGGTAGCGCAGGGGATGATATCTCAGAACCAGCTCGATTTTCTTATTTCTATTCAGAAAGTGATTGAAACAAGAAAGATGGATAGAAAATTCGGTATGATTGCTGTAAAAAATGACTTTGCAACTCAAGAGGATATTGATCATGCCCTGATGGTGCAACAAAAGAATTATGAAAAGACTAAAACCGTTAAGATGCTCGGTGACATATTGGTTGAATCGAATGTGATGACCAGGGATCAATGTGATGCGATCCTAAAAAAGCAACAGCGGGTTGATGAAATCGATGCCGTAGAGCCCGAAACGCCTGAGATGCCTGAAATCCCACAAACATCAGCAAAAGATGATTATTTCGATTTGACTGTTTCAGAAGATAAGATGACCGCATTTTTTTCAATAAATGATCAAAGTGCAGTTTCGTTCACTCTCCAGGACATTAAAGAATATCTCGACGAAAAAGGGATCAAGTATGGGATAGTTGACGATGAGAAGATATCGGAATACCTGGAAAATAAAGAAGGACTGGATACACCGTTAAAGGTCGCAGAAGGCAAATCTCCGGAAACAGGTACAGATGCCTCTATTAAGTATTATTTTGAAACAGATCCCTTAAAAATCGGTACGGTAAAAGATGGGGGGAGCATAGATTTTAAGGACAGAGGCGATATTCCTCAAGTTAGAAAAGGAGATCTTCTTGCGGAAAAAATTCCTGCTGTTGAAGGCTCGGCAGGAAATGACGTTTTGGGTCGTTATCTGGCTGTTTCGAAACCAAAAGATTCAACTCTTCGGAAGGGGAAGGGGACTTCAATTTCTGAAGACAAACTTAAAATTTATGCCGAAGCAGACGGTGTACCTGAGATTTCTGCCGTCGGGAAGGTCTACGTTTCACCGAAACTTGAAATTTCAGGGGGAGTGGGTTTAAAAACCGGGCATGTTGATTTCGATGGGAAAATTGATGTTATCGGTACCATTCAGAGTGGATATAGAGTTAGAGGCAACAGTCTTAAGGCAAATGAGATACTCAAGGCTGAAATAGAGATGGATGGTGATATCAGTGTTTACGGAGGGATCATCGGAGCAAAAATAAAAGGCGGCGGCAACATCAGCGCCATGTATGTTCATGAATCAGAAATTGAAACTTTAGGCGATGTTCTTGTAGAGAAAGAAATCATTGATTCTACAATCAATACCAGTGGCGCATGCATTGCCAAAAATGGTCCCATTTTATCCTCCAGAGTTTCTGCAAAAAAGGGGATACAGGCTGTCCAAATCGGCTCTGAAATATCAAAACCTTGCAATCTAAATATCGGATACGATGAAAAAGTTAAAGCGGACATCGATGCATTAAAGGAGATGATTCCGCTAAAAAAACAGGAGCAAGCAGAGTGTAATCGCCGAATAAAAGAAATAGAAAACGAACCGGCTATCATTGAAAAAGTTATTGCCGACATGGCGCAAGTACAAGATCGTGCTGTTGTAAAACGAAGAGAACTATCAGAAGAAGCAGAAAAATTTAAAGAGGCAGGGGACAAGGCTCAACTCGATGGTGCAGAATCAAATATTTCTGAATTGGATAAAGAAATAGAAAACAGAGAAAAAAAACTTGAGAGCCTCTTTAATAAACAGGATCAAATAACAACTGAAATCACTGAACTTAAACAAAAAATCGAAGATTCAAATACAGAAATTCTGGATCTAAGGGAAAAAATATCAGAAATTGTTGAATGGTCAACCTCAGAAAAAGGAGTTCCCGAAGTTAAAGTTAGCGATGTTATTTTTGCCGATACAACAATTTGCGGGATTTACTCTTCACTTAGACTAAACCAAAACCAGAAAAATGTTCTCATAAAGGAGGATATTCCCAAAGAAGCCGGTGACAGCTCTGACTGGGATCTTGATCGAGATAAATACGGCAGTAAAATAAGAATTAAACCGCTTTAATCCACAAAAATACTCCGCATATTCAGGAAATAATGATTAAAAAAATAAGAAAGAAGAACGACTTTTTTTGTCTTCTCTGATCTCCAAACCTCCTGTCCTTTGCCTCTTTCCTCTTTTCTAATTCCAATTTTCTGGTCTTCTATCTCTATATTATAACTTTTGAACCGTTCAGCTTGTGCGTATATAATTTAGCACTTGAATCAGGTCGGTGATGACAATATCGGCGTAAAGGCTCTGGCATTGGGGATGGTTTTCTCTCAGGCGCAGGGATCTGGCATCACCGGCAAACAGTGCGGTTTTAAACCCCACTGTTTTTGCCGGGTAGATGTCATTTAGCATGTCGTTTCCAATATAAAGTACTGAATGAACAGGGATATCCATATTCCTGAGATTTTTGGCGGCAGCGTCAAACATAAAAGGTGATGGTTTTGCATGCCCCGACTTATAAGAATAAAAAATCAGATCAGGCTTAAATCCGAGATCTTCCGGGCTTGAATTAAGAAACCAGTTAAAAAGATAAGGCGTAAAAAATTGAGCATTTGAGATAATACCCATCAGGACATTTATTTTTTTTAAACTCGATAGCATACTTTCAAGATTTGGCATGGGGTATACAGGATTGACCATCAGTTCAAATTCCACGGCAAAGGCTCGAACGGCGTCAAGCTCTTCAATTTCTAAAACATGTGCCCATATCCGGTCTATTTCCACTTCGGGGAAATCCACTCCCGTTTTACTGAGCCGTTTGTGTTCGATGTTTATGGCAGTGAAAAAATCATCTAAAACAATTTGAGGCTTTTTCTTAATTTGATATCTGCTCAGCAGATTATTTAATTTTTGAATATGTCGTGCTTGCTGTCGAGCGAGGCTGATATCACCTGAACCACTAATAAATAGTGTGCCGTATACGTCAAAAAGAATACATTGGATTCTTTCTTCGAGTTTTCCAGAAGCATTTAAAGACGTCGGAAGTGGTGAGAGGGGTTTGATATGATGTCGGAGCCGATTATATTCATGCATAATCACACCATTTGAGAAGGCTGAAGTTGTCTAACGCTAAAAATTCTGAAACAAGAAGTTTTTTATCAATTTTCTGGCTGACATTATCCCTGACCACCTTTTTATAGATATCTATCAGTTTTTCTCTGTATTTGGCTTTGTTGTAGATGAAAAAGACTGCCTCCATATTATGTTGAATCAGCTCATCTTTGTTTGATACGCTGCCAGGATTTGAAAGAAAAGAGTTAAGACGTATAAGTTTATTTCGACCTGCGTTGCTGGACAGAACAGTTGATATGATCTGTTTTTGAAAGGGCTCATTCAGCAACCCAAAATCGATGACATCATTTGCCGTTGCTTTTTCATAGGCGGTTTTTATGGAAATATCACCGATTGCAACTCCGAACATTTCACTAGCTCTTTTTATGCCTGACTTCCATGTGTAAAACAACATATCATGATCGATCCAATCCAGAGGAACATCCAAACGCGAATAAAGGTGGTCCAATCGAATTGAATTTTGTTCAAAGTCTTGACATATATCCGGAAGTTTTCTGCCCCAGAGATTTTTCTTGGCGATCCATGGTTCAAGAAAAGAAAAACCGAATCCTTCGGTAATGCTTGTTGTAATGAGAAAATCGGAGGATAAAACAAGATCGGAAAATTCATGGGTTAGGCCTGCTTCAAATACGACATTTAGCTTGTTTTCTGTTACAAATGTTTTCCAGTCCTCGTAGCTATTCATGTCTGCCGGACTGTTGGGTGGCAGTGTAATGACAAGGGGTGCGTTCTTTTTGAAAAACAAAGACAACAGGATGGCTTCACCAATATTTTTTCTGCGTATAGCCCGAATCGGATACAAAATATAATTTTTTAAGGTTGCATCTTCAAAATCGAAATGAAAGGGTGTTATGGTATTGAAAATTTTATGGAGTCCTTCTTCTTTTAATCCTGTTCTAAGCAAGATATTGTAATCTCTTGAGTTAATGACCCCGTAATGGCAGTTTTCGATATATTCTTCATCGGCAAAGTAGGACAACGGACGCCCATCTTCTGCAAAATCATGAATCTGCAAAAAGAGTTTAATCCCTTTTTCTTTAAGCTCGTTAAGAATTTTTAAAAAATTTGCATTTTTTTTAAGTAATGGGTTGTGGACATGCACAAGGTCGCATCCTTCTTTCCATTTAGAGTGAATTGCTTTTAAGATTGCATCCGCAACTTCTTTGGATTTCGTCAGATTCCGACCGGAATTATCGTAGCCAAGCCCGGGGATGTGGACAATATCGCAGGGAAAGGGTGTTTCAGGTGGTTCTCCTGACAGGACTAACAGTTCACATGTGTCGAGAATAGATTCGACCTGTTGCCTTAAGACGGTGGTGACACCGCCGGTTTTGAGATGGTAATGGATAAATGCGATCTTCAAGTTTTTAGTCTTTTGAGATTATTGACGCTTCAGGTGTAATTAAATTTTAGCTGAAAGATCACACCAGAGGCGGATAAAACTCGTGA
>Ga0316577_10000709_pt1 | contig 14149 bp, 12 predicted proteins | sample S5NA_FD_203073 | JGI IMG/M metagenome (GOLD analysis project Ga0316577, IMG submission 203073) | Rhizosphere microbial communities from salt marsh grasses in Alabama, United States - S5-7_050615r2r1 | ecosystem: Host-associated > Plants > Roots > Rhizosphere | place: USA: Alabama | collected... | reverse complement strand
GGGTCATCGGACCGTCGTTGACCGCTTCCGGCAAGGTATTGGTGGCCAACGATCCCCACCGGGGCGTCACCAACCCCTCCCTCCGGTACGTTGTGCACCTGGACGCGCCGGGGTGGACGGCCATCGGTTCCACGGAGCCGGTCCTCCCGGGGGTGGCCATCGGCCACAACGGAAGAGTCGCATGGGGCCTCACAATCGTGGGAACGGACCAGTCGGACGTGTACGTAGAGACCACAAGCCCGGAGGACCCGAACCAGGTCCGCTGGAACGGGGAGTGGGAGCCCCTCCGAATCGTGGTGGATACAATCCGGGTGAAGGGCCAGGCGCCGGAAGTAGTAGAGCTCAAATACTCCCGGCACGGGCCGGTCTTCTACGAAGATCCTGAGAATCATTTGGCCTACGCACTTCGCTCCACCATGCACGAGCCGGGCTCCACGGGGTATCTGGCGGCCCTTCGCCTGAACGTGGTGGACGACTGCCGGGAGTTCCTGGATGCGCTGGATTTCTGGAAGGCGCCCACGGAGAACATGATCTGCGGGGATTCTCTGGGGAATATCGCCTGGCAGGCGTCGGCGGCGTCACCTCGGCGGAGAGGCTGGTTGGGGAGGCTTCCCGTTCCCGGATCCGGAGCCTACGAGTGGGACGGGTTCCGGTCCGACCTTCCCCGAGAGCTCAACCCCGAGCGAGGATGGATCGCCACTGCGAACCACGACATTCACCCTCCCGGATACGATCCGCCCCTCTTCTTCAAGTCCGGGTCCTCCTTTCCCCGGTTCGAGCGGGTGGCGTCCGTTCTCTCATCAGGAGGACCCTTCGACCTGGAGAGCTCCATCCAGCTTCAGCAGGACGCCTTCTCGGCCTCCGCAGCCGGCGACCTCCCCCTTTTCCGTGGATGGCAAGCGGAGGATCCGGAAGTGGAGTCCGCCAGGGCAGCGCTTGCAGATTGGGATGCCGTCTACCGGAGGGAATCCCGGGCCGCCGCCATCTATGACCGGGTGCGGCGTCACTTGCCTGCGGACCTTCCGGAAAGCCAGGCCACGGGAGATGAGCGGGAGGCCCTCCTGGCCCAGGCCATCCAGGCGGGGCTGGAGGAGCTGAGGGAGACCCTCGGGGAGGATCCGTCGGAATGGCGCTGGGGGCGGATCAATCGTAGCGAATTCCCCCACAGCTTCGTGGAGGCCTACGACCTCCCCGCTGCGGAGCGATCCGGTGGGGCCGGGACCGTGGCGGCCCTCGGGGCCACCTACCGCCAGGTCGTGGACTTCTCGGACCTGGATTCCTCGGTGGGCACCAACGCTCCGGGGCAGTCCGGCCGACCGGGGAGCCCCTACTACGGGAACCTGACGGAGAGCTGGGCCGCCGGCGAGTACTTCCCCCTCCTCTTCACCCGGCAGGCGGTGGAGGCCAGGGCGGAGCACCGGCTGGTGCTGAGGCCGGGATCGGAGTAGGGGCCGTCCTCCGGCTTTCCCTCTGACCGGAAGGTCCGGCTCATGGGATTGGCGGAGCCGGGAGCGCGGATGGGCGCCATCCCAGTGCCAGGGACCTGGACGTCCCATCCGGACATGGCCCCTGCCAGGCAGCGTCGGTAGATTCGCCCCATGACCAGGAGTGAGTATCAGGAGTTGGTGGAGTTCCTCGGGCGGCGCTTCGACGCCATCGACCAGCGCTTCGACGCCATCGACCAGCGCTTCGACGCCATCGACCAGCGCTTCGACGCCATGGACCAGCGCTTCGACGCCATCGACCAGCGCTTCGACGCCATCGACCGGCGCTTCGACGCCATCGACCGGCGCTTCGACGCCATCGAGACCCGGCTTACCCGGGTGGAGGTGATGTCGGAACGGAACCTCCACTACATCCAGCTCGTTGCCGAAGGCCTTACCGCCCATCGAGAGAGCACAGCCAGGGAGTTTGCGGCCGTCCGCCGCGAGATGGCCGAGGGCTTCCAGAGACAAGAGGGGCTTCTTCAGGACCTCACCATCCGGGTCGAGCGGCTGGAGAGACGCTCCGCCTGAGGGAAGACTCCGGACGCCACCGGATCACTCTGCCCGCAGCGCTACCATGGGATCCACCCCCGCCGCCCGCCGGGCCGGGGCGTAGCTGGCCAGGAGCGTCACACCCACCAGGGCCACGGCTACGAGGATGTAGGTGACGGGGTCCATCGGGCTCACACCGTGAAGGATGGCCGACATGAGTCGGGTCAGGGCGGCGGCCGCGCCGGTCCCCAGCCCGACGCCCATCAGAGCCAGCACCAGCCCCTGCCTCAGGACCATGCCCACCACGCTTCCCACCTCGGCGCCCATGGCGATGCGGAGGCCCAACTCCTGGGTGCGTTGTCCCACGGCATAGGAAATCACGCCGTAGATCCCGATGCCTCCCAGGAGGAGCGCCACGGCCGCAGCGATGCCCAACATGACCAGGGTGAAGGAGGTGCGGGCCATGGAGTCACGCTGTACCTCGTCCATGGTCACCATCGCCCCCAGGGGCCGGGTGGGGTAGGAGGACCACACGACGTCACGAACCTCCGCCAGGAAGTCCGGGGTCCCGACCCTCGGGCTCCTGATGGCGTATCCCATGGTGCGGATGACGAAGATGGGGTTATCCCAGAAGCCCTCCAGGAGCATGGGCCAGTAGACGATATCCACGGCGCCCTGCTCCATCCCGTCATCCCGGACGTCGCCCACGACTCCGATGATCTCCCGCCAGTCCCCGGCATCGAACCCGGTGGCCAGGCGGCGGCCCACGGCGCGGGAGGGGTCTCCCCAGACCTCCCTGGCGAGGCTCTCGGTGATCATCACCACCCGCGCCCGTTCTCGAATGTCGTCCCAGCTGATGGACCGGCCCGCCACCACGGGGTCCCCCATGGTCTCCGGGTAGTTTCCTCCGACCCATTTGAAGCGTCGGATCTGGGGGCTCTGACCCTCCGAGAGGGGGAAGTCCTCGAAGAAGATGGGGTCGAATCCTCCCCTCCCGTCCATGGGGACCGAGCTGGAGAGTCCCACGGAGGTGACACCGGGAATCTCCGACAGCCGGTGGGCCATGAGCTCGTGGGCGGCGGGCACGTCTTCGCCGTCGGGAACGGCGTCGGATCCGATGGAAAGGCGGAAGGTCAGGATCTCCTCCGGGTCCGTGAATCCGGGGTTCATCCCCCTCAGGTTCATGAAGCTACGGATCATCAACCCCGATCCCACCAGAAGAACCAGGGCGAGGGAGAGCTGGCCCACCACCAGGACGTTTCGGGTCCGGACTCTCGCCCTTCCAGCGCTGAACCCCCGGCCTCCCTCCTTCAGGGCCCCCACGAGGTTCAACTTCCAGAGGCGGGCCAGCGGCAGCAGGCCCAGGACCAACCCCGTGAGAAGGGATAGTCCAAGGCTGAAAGAGAGGATACCCGCATCCAGACCCACCTCCTGGAGCCGGGGCAAGGTCCCGGGGCCGGTGGCCTTGAGGATGTCCAGACCCGCCTGGGCCAGGCCCACTCCGAGGGCGCCGCCAATGAGCGCCAGGACCACACTCTCCGCCAGGAGCTCAGCGACCATGCGGCTCCGGGGAGATCCCAGGGCGGCCTGGACCGCTGTGGCCCTCTCCCGTGACTCGGCCCGCACCAGGAGGAGATTGGCCACGTTGGCCGCCGCCACCAGGAGGATGATGGCAACGCCTCCCAGGATCACCCAGAGGATGTTCCCGATGGTTCCCACCAGGTCCTCCTGGAGGGGGTGCAGGACCGGGGTCCCGCCGACCTCCTCCAGCATCTCCCGTGTCATGTCGCCCGGGAATCTCTCCGGGGCCAGGGGGATCAACCGCTGCAGGTCCGCAAGGGCTTCGTCCATCGAAGTCCCCTCGGCCAGGCGACCGACTCCGTTGAAGACGAAGTTGGATACTGTCAGGCTCGCTTTGTCGTACCGGAGGGGGCGGTAGAACGGCGGGTCCCGGTCCATGAAACGGAACCCCGCCGGCATGACCCCGATGATCTCCCGGGCCGCTCCTCCCACCTCCAGCGTCCGCCCCAGGACGCCGGGATCCCCGTCGTACCGGTCGACCCAGTATTGATGGGAGAGGATGATGGTGAAGGGGGAGTCGGTCTGGGTGTCTTCGAAGGTGAAGGTCCGGCCCAGGACAGGTTGAACACCGAGGGCACGAAACACGCCATCGGTGACCAGAACGTCCACGATCTCCTCCGGTCCCTCCGTCCCCATCACGGAAGCCCGTGATGTCGTCCATGCCCCCACTTCCTCCAGAGCCCGGGACTCGTCGTCGTACACGGCGTTCACCGCCAGGGATTGAGGCAGCTGGTCCTCCCCCATCCCCGGGGCCGCGTTCCAGATCCCCACCAGCCGATGGGCATCCTGGTAGGGGAGGGGGTCCAACAAGACGCCCTTCACCACGGAGAAGATGGCGGTGGTGGCCCCGATTCCGATGGCGAGAGTGAGAAGCACCACGGCGGTGAATCCGGGGGATTTCCGCAGCCGCCGGACCGTGAAGCGGAGCTCCTGGCTGATGTCGGCGAGAGTGATCCACCCACCGCCCCGGGAGCGCATCCTGGCCTCGGACTCCTCCAGCTTTCGTGCGGTTCCGGAGTTTCTCGCACCACTCCGACTCCGGAGGATGCGGTTCGCCAGCTCTTTCCAGTCCTCGATCTCGGCCACCGCCGCTCTTTCGGCTTCCGCCGGGGAGGCCCCTCGGGCCAGGGCTTCCCGGTAGGCGTCCTCCAGGTGCCCGGCCAACTCCTCCAGGATCTCCCCCTCCAACTCCCCCCTGAACCCGTCTCGGGGCAGGTGCTCCCGAATGTATGTCGTCCAATCAGGCATGATTCCCCCTCCTGGTGTCACCGGGCCGCCCCCTGCGGCCCCGCCAGCTCTTCAGCTTCAGACCTGGCTCGGCTCCACCACCAGGTTCACGGCCAGGGTGAACTCCTTCCATGTGTCCCGCTTCACCGCCAGGGCCTCCGCCCCCTTTGGCGTCAATCGATAGAAGCGTCGGCGTCGCTCCCCCTCCTTTTCCACCCATCTCCCCTTGATCCAGCCGCGTTTCTCCATGCGGAATAGGACGGGATAGAGGGACGACGCCTGGAAGCGAAGCCGTCCCCCGGAGCGCTGGCCGATGAGCTTGGCGATCTCGTAGCCGTGGAACTGATCGCCTTCCAGGAGGGAGAGGATGAGAAGCTCCGCTGAGCCCTTCTTCAGGGTGGGGCTGAACACGACAGTCTCCATGGGTTGGAGTCAGATGTATTTGACTCAACTATATAGGACGAGAGTCGCCTTCGAAAAGTTGCAGGGTGGAAGGCGTGGCCGGCCGGCACGCCCTTGCCGCCTCCAGCGGTTTCGGGGACCCCTGTTCGTCAAGGGGGCGCATGCCCATCTTTATTCTTCTCGACACCAGACAGGCTCCCCCGCGATCTGGGGGCATTCGAAGCAAGATGGTCGGCCAGGCGGTCCCGCTGAACGGCGGGCCCGTCAACGCTGCGTCAGCCAGGAGGCTGCTATGAGCATGGCTCAATCCTTTGGTCACTCAGGCTTGGCTCGATTCGTCAACTCCCCCACCGGTCGCGTCCTTCGCGTGGTGGTGGGAATCGCCCTCATCCTCTGGGGGTATACGCGACTCGGCAGCACTGCGGGGATCGTCCTGATCGTGGTGGGACTCATCCCTCTGCTGGCGGGCGTCTTCGATCTTTGCCTGGTCAGCGCCTTGCTGGGGGGGCCCATCAGCGGCAGCCGCGTCGGAAAAGGCGGCGAATAGCGGTGAGGTGAGTCCGTGGCCCACGCTGAACCCGGGCCCCCGCACGTGAAAGGTCTTTGACATGGTTCCCCGATACGCCACGCTGGCGGTGCTCCTCTCGTCTGTGCTCCTCGCTTGTTCGGAGGAGGCCTCCCGCTGGACGGGCACCGTGCACGACAGTGCCGGTGTGACCATCGTCTCCAACCCGGAGGTGGGCCTCTGGTCCCCCGGTAAGAAGTGGACCCTCACGGAAGAGCTGAGGATCGGGACGGTCGAGGGCAGCCCGGAGTACCAGTTTGGTGACCTCGGGGGGGTGGTGGCCGACTCCCACGGGAGGATCTACGCCCTGGATGTGATGGCGCAGGAGGTCAAGGTGTATTCACCCGAGGGCACCTTCCTTCACGTCGTGGGCGGTCCCGGAGGTGGGCCGGGTGAGTTGCGGGGCGCCGTGGCTCTCCTCATGGGGCCCGGGGACACGCTCCTGGTCCAGGATAACCGGGCCTATCGAATCAACCGATACTCCCCTGATGGATCCAGCGCCGGCGGGTATCCCATTCCGCTGAACGAGAGGCACCCCCAGGCCTTCCGGGCCACGGAGTCCGGAGTGATCGCCGAACAGTTCCAGTATCCGGAATCACCCGGTCAGCTCCAGCCGGAAGCCCCCGTGGATGCCATCGTTCGGGAGACCACCGGCGGCGTCGTTCTGGACACGCTCCTGACCTACCCCTCCCTGGCCGCTCCCGGCGTGCAGATCTACGCTCCGGGAATGGCCTGGGATCTCACGGATTCTACGGGACTGGTCTGCGGCGTGAGTGACGATTACAGGATCGAGGTCCGCGAGGGCGGAGCGCTGAGAAGAATCGTCGCGAAGCCCTTCTTTCATCAACCCATCAGCGAGCAGGAGAAGGCGGCCATCCTGGACCGCATGGCGCGGGCTGCGGTGGAGTCGGGTGCCACTCCTTCCTGGCTGGCGATGATGCGGGACGCCACTCACGTGGGTGATTTCGTTCCCGCGTTCGGGAGGATTGCAGCCGGGCCCGAGGGAACCATCTGGGTACAGCGAATCCGCCCGGTCGCCGATCTCCTGGAGGAGGGGCAACCCGATTTCACCCACCCTGGTTCTTCGGAGTGGGACGTCTTCGATTCCGAGGGGCGTCTCCTGGGTGTCGTGACCATGCCGCCACGGTTCATCCCCACGGAGTTCCGTGGGAACAAGATCTACGGGGTCCTGCGGGACGAATCCGACGTCTCCTATGCGGTGCGCCTACGGGTCGTCGGGGACTTCCGCCTCGAGACGCTCATGTGATTGCCCCAGGTCCTGGATCCGGGTAGACGCCCTGCCCACCTCCTCTCCCCACCGCACCGCCGCGTATCCGCCGTCCACGCCTCCGGGACTGAAGACGAGCTGCCACAGCTGGATGCGACGGGAACGGAAGGCCCCGGCGCAGGTGAGGAGGTAGTAGCGCCACATCCGGTAGAAACGCTCCCCGTACCGGTCCCGGAGGTGGGGCCACGCGCGCTCGAAGTTCCGCCACCAGGCCATGAGAGTTCGGTCGTACTGCTCCCCGAAGGAGTCCCAATCCTCCAACACGAAGGTCCCCTCCGCGGCCCGGGCGATCTGGGAGGGGCTTGGAAGCTGCCCATTGGGGAAGATATAGCGGTGGGTCCAGCGATTGACCGCTGCGCTGGGTCGGTTCTTTCCGATGGTCTGAAGGAGGAACAGACCGTCGGGTACCAGGCACCGGCGCACCACCGAGAAGAAGCGACGGTAGTTCTTTTCCCCCACGTGCTCGAACATCCCCACCGACACCACCCGGTCGAACTCACCCTTCAGCTCCCGGTAGTCCCGGAGCTGGACATCCACGGGCAGTCCCTGCGTCACTTCCCCGGCCAGGGATGCCTGTTCCCGGCTGATGGTAATGCCCTGGACCGAGATCCCGTGCCGCTCTGCCGCATACCGGGCGAGCCCACCCCACCCGCACCCGATGTCCAGGAGGCGCATCCCCGGCTCGAGATGGAGCTTCCGGCAGATGAGCTCCAGCTTCCGTTCCTGAGCGTCGGCCAGGGTGTCCCCGTCTTGCCAGCAGGCACAGCTGTATTGCATGTACGGATCGAGCATGCCCTGGAAGAGATCGTTCCCCACGTCGTAGTGTTCCCTCGCGACCCGTCTTGCCCCCCTCCGGCTCTGGAGATTGAGAAGCTTCGCCCGAAGACGGTGCCACACCGCCGGGAGACTGGGTCGAACCTCCCGCTCCAGGTCGGCCCGGAGGAGCCTCTCCGCCAGGAGGTCCAGCCGACGGCAATCCCACCATCCGTCCATGTACGCTTCCCCCAGGCCCAGGGCTCCCTGGCCCAGGACCCGGGCATGGAGGCGGTGATCGTGGACCTGGAGGTCGTGGGGGCGTTCGCCGGCGGTGCCGATGTCGGCGCGGTGCAGGAGGGCCTGAAGGGTCTCTCGGGCGGAGGGCATGACGGATTCCTCCCGTCGGGCGTCTCCACCGGCTTCCCCCGGCGCCAGCCGCTGCCGGGACGGGCCCCAAGCAAGGAGGGCGGAGGGAGATCCGCCGGGGAGCAGGGGACTCAAATGTACGTGTCTCGCTTGTACACCGCTGGTGCAGATCTGATCGCGGCTGGAAACCGGGCGCGGCCGTCCGGCGGTGGAGTCCTTCTACTCAACCTGGTAGCGTGGCTGGGTCAGGAGAACCCGGTCTGCTTTCCAGGGCCCTCCTGGACGGACTGGAGGGGCACGAGGTACTGCGCCAGGAGGCTCCTCAACGCCGGAATCAGCAAGAGGTTCTCGTCCATGGCCACGCAGGCCGCGAAGGATGGCACCGGATAGGATTCGGGATCCCCCCGCCAACCCCAGCTCCAGTCGGCGCTGGGGATCAGCGCCGAGTTCAGCTGCGCACGCATGGTGGTCCGGCAGCCGCCCAGGTGAAGGATGCGGACCTCCGGAAGGGGCCCGAAGAGCAGGATAACGCCCAGGCGGTCGAGATACGGGACGAGTCGAGTGGCTCCCAGCGAGTGGACTCCGGAGAAGTCCAGCGGCTCCGTCTCGATTCCCATGGTGGCGGAGAGGTCCTGCCAGGTACTCTGGATGAGCTGTCCCACCAGTCGATCCAGGCTTCGGAGGATGGCGGTGTCCATCTCGGACATCCGACGGTCGTTCCCGGAGGAGGAGGAGCGCAAGTATCTCAGCATGGGCGGGCCCTCATGGAATGAGGATCAGCATCCTTCCTCTCGTTCCAAGAATGGAGCCCGGGCGTCAAACGAGCGTCAAACGAGCGTCGTAAAGCGTTTATCTTGGTGGCGGACGAGCCTGATGTTTCAGTTATGAAACGAGAGACCTTCGAGCGTCATGCGCTCCTGTCTCAAAAGAGGAAGGGAACGAATCGGTGTGTCCGCGTCATGTACTCCCGATACTGCTCACCGAATCGCGCCAGGTTCTCATTTTCCTCGGACTTTGCCGTTGCCGTCAGGGCCAGGGAGGCGGCAACACCCAGGAGCGCGGAGACCATGGTCATGGATTTCAGGACGGCTCCCCAGGTGAGGAAGAGAAGCGAGGAGTACATGGGGTGGCGGATGTAGCGATAGATCCCTGTCGTAACCAGGCTCCCGGTGCTTTCCCAGTCGAAGGAGGGTGACGCCTCGGTCGCGGGGGAGAAGCCTCCCAGGCGGCGGAGGAGCGCGAACCCCCATACGACGAAGAGCAGGGAGAGGCTGAGAAGAAACCAGGAGGCGAGCTGCCGCACACCGAACGGCTCGGCGAACCATCCCGGAGCGTTCAGGAGGATCAACGCGAGGATGGCTTCGAAGGCGAAGAACCGGAAGAAGCCGTGGAAGGCCGGGTGGCCGAGGGATCGTCTCGACACCCAGAGGATGGGGATGGAGATCAGGGCAAAGACGGCGATACGGATCATGGCGCCATCCTGATTCCGTGGGACGAGTCTTCCCTATCCAGCTTCCGGTAGGCTTCCAACCCCTCGCGTGGCTTCACCGCCTGGATCGTCAGTGGCTCCGGCATCCCGTTCGGCTCCCCGCCTCCCCCCGATGACGGCGGCCACCGCCATGTCTCCCGTCACGTTCGCCACGGTGAGGTACATGTCGGGGATGAGATCCAGGGCGATGAGGATCCCGATCCCCTCGATGGGGAGGCCGAAGGCCTGGTAGATGGGGGCCATGACGAAGAGCCCCCCGCTGGGAATCCCCGGGGAGTAGAAGCTCAACAGCCCCATGAACCCGGCCAGGGCGGCCCACTCCAGGGTGCCCAGCTCCACACCGAAGAGGGAGGCGATGAAATAGGAGCCGGCGATGCGCGTCATGGGAGACGCGTACTTGAAGACCGAGACCGCCGCCGGGAGCACCAACCCGCTCACCTCGTCCGCCAACCCCAGCGTCGCCTCGGCCTCCTCCAGCATGGGCGGGAGGGAGGCCATTGAAGATCGGGTGCTGAACCCCACGGCCTGGGCCGGGGCGCAGGCCCGGGCGAAGCGCCGGATGGGGATTCCTCCGGCCACTCGTACCAGGGGGTAGAGGGCGAGGATGGCCACGGTGAGGAGGATGGCCACCACCATGAGGAACCCCGCCACGGCCCGCACCACGGAGATCCCCGTCTGGGCGGCAAGCCCGAAGGTGAGGGCGAAAACCCCCACTGGCGCCGTGGCCAGAATCCAGTCCACTACCACCAGAATCGCCTCCGACACGGCCCGGGCCCCCCGGGTGACGGTCTCGCGGAGTGCCGGCTCGATGCGGGTGGCGGCCAGCCCGAAGACCACGGTGAAGAGGACCAGGGGAAGGATGTCCCCGTTGGCGGCGGCCCCCACCGGGTTCGGGGGCAGGAGCCCTACGAACCAGTCCCGGAAGGGGGGAAGCGTCACCTCGGAGATGGCGGAAGCCGAAGCCAGCTCCGGAATCTGCACGTTCTCGGCCCCAACCAGGCGATAGAGCAGGGGAGCCGTCAGCCCCCCAAGCGTGGTGGTTCCGGCCACCAGGGCCACGAACCAGGCCACCGCCCTTCCCCCGACCTGCGCCACGGTCCTGGCCCCGGAGGCGGTGATGCCCCCCAGGAGGAGGGAGACGATGAGAGGGATCACCGTCATGCGGATGGCGTTGACCCAGAGCCCCCCGACGGGCTCGATCCACGCCACGGCAGTGGCGGCCAGCCCCGTCTCCGCGGGGGCGATGACGATTCCCAGGGTAAGGCCCAGGACCAGGCCCAGGAGGACACGAGTAGTCAGGGTCATGTGGGGCCTCCCCAGGCCTCCTGGCAGACCCTGAGGAAATTCCCCGACAGGATCTTGTTCACGTCCGTGTCCGAGATCCCCCGGGCCGCCAGGGCGTCGGCCACCTGGACGATCTGAGCGTAGTCCTCGAACCCCTCAACCTGCCGCAAGGGGGAGCGAAAGTCCGCCGTCACGTGCTGGTTGTACTGGGCGGCGATGTCCGGGTACACGGGGCCCCCGAAGGGGTCGTGGGGGTGGTCCGGATAGGTCCCGATGGACATGTCCGTGGAGATGGCCACGTGGTCGAGGTTCCCCGTCATGTCCGCTACGTAGTCCAGGAGCTGGAAGTACTCCTCCAGGGTGGGCCGATGCGTGGTGCCGGGTCGCATGCACAGGGGCCCCCACGACACCAGGGCGACGACGCCTCCGCGGGAGACGCAGGCCCGGATCTGCTCGTCGTCGACGTTCCGGGGGTTGGGAATGATGGCGCTGGGGTTGGAGTGGCTGAAGACGCAAGGATGCGCACTCAGGTCCAGGATCTCCAGGGTGGAGCGTCTTCCCGTGTGGCTCAAGTCCAGCAAGATCCCCACCCGGTTGCACTCCTCCACTACCCTCCGTCCCAGGCGGGTCAGCCCCCCGTCGGTCACGTCCAGGCAACCACCGGCCAGCTGGTTCGTCGCGTTGTACGCCAGGAGCATCATCCGGAGTCCCATCTGGTGGAACGCCTGGATCCGGCCCAGCTCGTACCCCACCCAATCTCCGTCCTGGGCCGCCAGGAGGAGCCCCGCCTTCCCCTCCCGCTTGGCGTTCCGGATGTCCGCCACCGTCCGGACCACGGTGAGGTTGGCGTGCTCTCGCTCGATCCCGTGCCAGTACATGATCCCATCGGTGGCGGCGGCGACGTCTGCGTGGGGATCCCAGGCGGTGACGGCGTAGGCCGTGACCCCGTGGCGGTGGGCCAGGTGAAAATCGGCGTCCGGCCACATCTGCATACAAGGGTCCACGTAGATGAAGGGCGGATCCCGCTCCAGGACCGTGTGGACCGATTTCCCTGTGGATCTCTCCTGGGGGAGGGGCGCACCTGAGGGGGAATGGGCACCCGGCGTGGAGGATCCCCCGGTGGGGGTGGCAGCCGCGGAAGACGCCCCTCCCAGAGATGCTCCTACCCCGGCGGCGGCTGCGCCCTTGAGGAACTCCCGTCGCGCAATCGGCATGAATGTCACTCCTGTGATGGCCGCGTGAGCCGGTAGACCCGGAGGTATTCCACGTGCATCTCGTCCCAGCCGATCCCCAGGACGTAGTCCTCCCCGATCTCCCACGGATCGAAATTGTCCGGAAGAGTGAGGCGCCCCACCCGGGCTCCGAGGGTGTCATAGATGCTCCAGGCCCGGTTCTCGGCCCCTGGGCGCTGAAAATCCTGGATCCACAGGTTGCCGTCCAGATCCCCCAGGAGGGATCCGATGGGGGGGAAGTGCTCCGGGAGGGGAAGTCCCGAGAAATGCTCCCGGATGGCCGCCTCCTGGTTCGGGTCCCCGACCTCCGCCACCACGTTGTCGACGTACCGGGCTCCGTCCTCTTCCGTGACCGCGATGGGCTCCCACTCCTGGCGGATGAGGCGCACCAGCTCCCCCGAGGGGGCGTAGACCTGGATCTCCCACCTCTCCTGGGAACTGAAGAAGAAGTGGGTCGGTGTCGCGGCGGCCAGGGGAATCTTCCCGAAAGGAAGGAGGGCGGGCTGGGCGTCCCGTCCCATCTCCTCCAGGCTCCGGATGAAGAACTCGGCGCCGGGCTGGTCCCCGAAGTCGGTGGCCAGGGAGCCGTCGGGGTTGGAGGACCGGTAGAAGGTGTGGGCCCGGTTCCTCCCGTCGTGGATCTCTCCGATTCGCCGCATGTCGAAGGCTCCGCCGAAGACGATCTGGCCGCCGGCCAACATCCCCACGGGGTTCAGGTACCCCCCGACGTCGTCGGACACCCGGTTGAGCCCCACGAACCCCCCCTCGGGGTGGACGAAGGCGAAACGGTGGAGGGCCCGGTCCACCACGATGAGAGTATCCCCCAGGGCTCCCCCGAGGATCGGGGCCTGGAACTCCTCCGGGCCTCCGCCCCGCCGGCCATAGCTCGCCAGTGGCTCCCCCTCAGGAGAATAGAAGCGCACCTCCCGGCTCCCACCGTTCACCAACCCGATCCTCCCGTCGGCGAGGCGGTGGGCTCCGGAGACGCCGTAGAGCTGGAGAGCCTCCGCTCCCTCCACTGCTCCGATGGAGAGAACGGGTTCACCTGAAATCGCCCAACCGGTGGCCTCATCGGGGCCGAGAAGACCGTTCTCGGCGATGGCCACCCCGGCGCTGTCCCGGAAGGTGACCGGCGGGCCCCCGGAGGCGTCGGGTGCGCAGGAAGAGAGGATCGGGCTCACGATCAGGAGCGCTGCGAGGGGGAGAAGAAGGCCGCCGACGGCCTCTTTCCCGGGGCTCTCTCTATCCCTCCCTGTGTTCCTGGCATCTCCCGTGGCGATCCCTGCCCTGCTCGGGGCGTTCCCCCCAGCACCTGAGGCACTCATTCCGGCTCCCTCCCTTCGGCTCGGTCCCGTCTCGTCCCAGTATGGGGTCGGGCCTCCGGGGGTACCAGGGGGCAGGCTCGAAGGCAGTGCCTCCGAGGCCACCCGAGGTTCGAAGAACTTCTTCGTGCCAGAGGGTGAGCCCCGGCCCTTGCGTCCTCGCCCCGGCCCTTGCGCCCCCGCTTCCTCGGCCGCACCCTAAGCGCCACAATCCAGCCCCCCCGAGCCCTGCTGCCACCGGTGAGGAGGAGAGATGAGTGTGCACACTCCTTTCAGCACGGGGGGGCCTGCCCCTCCCTTCCCATGGCCTCGTGCCAGACCGCGGCTCCCGGCCGCTTCCCTGATCCTTCCGGCCATCCTGGTCATCCTTTCTGTCCTCGCGATGTCCTGCGCCTCGGTTCCCCAGGAGGCCGTGGTCCTCTCCAGGCTCGTAGGGACCCAGATCGCCGAGCACCGGGCCTCCCACGAGGCTTTCGTGCGGCACTACTACGCCGGCTCCAGGGACGTGGTGGAGATGTTCCTTCGGGACCGGTGGGTGCCGGAATACCTGGACCGTTTCGTGGCGGAGAGCGAGGTCATGGATCTTCTCACCACGCCCGACGAGGTGTTCAACGAGGAGCAGCTGGAGCGTCTGCGGGAGGAGATCATGGCAATTTCGGGG
>Ga0316577_10000707_pt1 | contig 14161 bp, 9 predicted proteins | sample S5NA_FD_203073 | JGI IMG/M metagenome (GOLD analysis project Ga0316577, IMG submission 203073) | Rhizosphere microbial communities from salt marsh grasses in Alabama, United States - S5-7_050615r2r1 | ecosystem: Host-associated > Plants > Roots > Rhizosphere | place: USA: Alabama | collected... | reverse complement strand
CGATCTCGACGGTGCGCACCTCCTGGATCTGCGGCGGCAGCAGGTTGATCTTGGTGCGGATCAGGTCCGGGATCTGGAACGCTTCCTCGCGGGGCAGGATGGCCACCCGCACGTCGTGTGCCTTCTCGATCTCGGCATTGACATTGGCCTCGATCTCGGCTACCAGCTCTTTGCGCATCGTCTCGAACTCGAAATCCATGCGCCCCTTCAGCGGTTCCATATTGCCGCCGGTCACCGGGGCGCCATAATCGCGCCACACCACGCCGCACAGCACGTGCAGGGCCGTGTGGGTGCGCATCAACTGGTAGCGCCGCTCCCAGTCCAGCGTGCCATGGACCGCGGTACCCTGCGGGGGCGGCTCGCCATCCAGGACATGCCACAGGTCCGGGCCCTGTCTTGTCACCTTGACCACGCGTGCGGAACCACCTTCCCAGGTCAAGCTGCCCACATCGCCCGGCTGCCCTCCGCCGCCTGGATAGAAGGCAGTCCTATCCAGCGCCACCGACGGGCCATCCGTCGCCGTCACCACCGCATCGAATTTTCTGACATAGCTGTCCAACTGGTACAATTGCTCAGTCATATCACCCCTCGCTCATCCGCCAGGGAGAACAAAAAACGCCCCCGTCCCAAGGGACGAGAGCGCCTGCACAGCACCCCCGCGGTACCACCCTCCTTAGCGTAACCGCTCACTCGACCAGGTACGGTCCCCCAGGCGACATCGGCCAATCACCTACAGTCGCTCCGCCTGCAAAACGATACCCGCGCCCTGCTAACGGTGGGCGAATCCGACCAAGCCTACTGGTCAGCCGGTCCTTGCTGGCTCCCGCCGACGTTCGGTTGGCGGCTCCAGGAGGATTTTCGGCGGGTTTCCGGTATCCGGCTTTCACCACAGGGCCGGACTCTCTGCACGTTCCGCCTCGCCTACTCGTTCCCTTCGCAGCCTTTCACTATGCCCGCGAGACAGCATCGTTGTCTCGCCTTATCGTGCACAATAGTATACCCCAGAATGCCCAGGAACGCAAATCGGCTCGAATGTCACCACACCTATCACAGGCGGCTGCAATAGGCCAGGTGGCCAATGCCGGATTCCCCAGATGGCCGTTGATAAGAGGCAGCAGCTCGCATATAATGAGGACAGCCGCGGGCCGCTGCACCCGACGGCAGCTTTGTCGCGGCTGCCAGGAGGTCGTCCCATGAAGATACTGCTCGTGGAGCCAGCCAAGTCGCCGATCACGTTGGGTGGCGAGGACTTTACCGTCTACGAACCCCTCGCCCTGGAGTATGTAGCCGCAGGCGTCGCACCGGATCACGATGTCAAGATTCTCGACATGCGGCTCGACGACCACCTGCCCAGGGTGCTGCGCGAGTTCTCTCCTGACATCGTGGGGTTCACGGCCTACACGGTGCATGTACACACGGTCCGGGCCCTCCTTGACGCGGTCAAGGGCTGGAATCCCGAGGTCCTCACCGTGGTCGGCGGCCATCACGCGACGATCGTGCCCGAGGATTTTGCCACTTCGTCCGTCGATCTCATCGTACTGGGCGAAGGCGTCATTCCCTTCCGCGAGATTGTGGCGCGCTTTGAGGCAGGAAAAGGATTCGATGGCATTCCGGGCATCGCCTTTCAGGAGGATGGCCGGCTGGTGAAGGCGGACTATGCGCCGGCAACCGGCCTGGACACCTTTCCCTTCCCCGAAAGGAGCCTCACCGCGGCGTACAGGAAGCACTACTATGCCGAGTGGATGCGGCCCCTGGCCTCCATTCGCACCTCCAAGGGGTGCCCTTTCCGCTGTAGCTTTTGTGCCCTGTGGAAGATCGCGGGCGGGCGCTACCTGAAACGATCGCCGGAGAAGATCGTCGAGGAATTGGCCGGGATCGACGAAGAGTATGTCTTTTTCGCCGACGACGAATCACTGGTCGACGTGCAGAGGATGAAGGCTCTGGCCCGCCTGATCAAAGAGTCCGGGCTCAAGAAACAGTACTTTCTCTACGGGCGAAGCGACACCATCACCAAGAATCCCGACCTCCTCGCGCAATGGCGAGACGTCGGCCTGCAACGGGTCTTTGTGGGCCTCGAGTTCTTCCGCGAGGAAGATCTGACGTTCATCCGGAAAGGGTCCACCCTCGACGATAACAGGAACGCCGTGCACATCCTCCAGGACCTCGGCATCGAAATCTATGCCTCGTTCATTGTGCGACCCGAGTTCACCAGCCAAGATTTCGCTGCTCTCCGCCGGTATTGCCGCGAGCTGGAGCTGGCTTTTGCCTCGTTCGCCGTGCTCACGCCCCTGCCGGGCACCGACTACTACGCCGAGGTCGAGAGCCGGTTGATCACCCACAACTATGATTTCTTTGACTTTGTGCACACCGTGCTGCCCACCGAGCTGCCGCTGAAAGAGTTCTACGCCGAGTACGCGAACCTCTACCGAAACGCCGTCCCCCTCAGCAGGTCGGCGACGCTCCTCAAAAGGTTCCCGCTGAAAGAGATGCCAGCGGCGCTCCTCAAGGCCTTCCGCGTGCCGGGCATGGTCCGGAACGCCTACCGTGACTACGAGAGCCTGGGGACTGCCGGCGCGGCGCGCTGAACCACGCCCGGGAAAGTGGAGGGGCTCTGCGCCGGCGAGAAGATCCTGGCGCTGCAAATCGGGGTTCGGCAGCAGATCGTTCCGCCGGGCTGGTTCTGTCTGGGTGGGCGAGATGCTCGGGCGAGGTAGATGCAGGCACTAGTGACCGAGAACGCGGACGCTCTCCTCGCGGGGCTGCGCGATCAGCTTCACCGCGCCAAAGCGCCGCAACAGGCGGTGGCATTGGTCCCGCCGCTGCCTCATGCGGGGTTCTTTGGCCTTCCACGTGCCTTCCAACTGGTTCAGGACGAGCATGCTGTCGCCCCGCACCTCCAGGGCGAACTCGGCCGGATCGCGACCTGCCGCCTCGAGACGATGGAGCAGATCCTGCAAAGCGGCGATCAGGGTATCGTACTCGGCCTCATTGTTGGTATAGCCATCGCCCAGATCGAGACGCTCCAATCTCTGCACCCCGTCGCTGACGCGTTGGATGGCATAGCTGCCATATCCCCAGCCAGGGTTGCCGCGGCTGCCCCCATCGAAAACAAGGACAATATCGGGCGACCCCGATGGCTGTTTACCAGGGGGGAGGAGGGCCAGTTGCTCCCCAAAGATGGCCTGGGGAAGGTAGCGTGCAGGAAGCTCGCCCCTCTCCGCGAGAAGCTGGAACAGGCGCTCCTTATCCGCCGGTAGCAGGTTCGCGATGGCCTTGGCGAGCTGCGTGATATCCGCCATGCGTTCTCGATCGCCTATCCAGATGTCATTTGGGTGTAGAGAAACTCGAGGTTGGCTATATGCAGGCGCTGCACCAAGCCGCCCAGTGGAATGCGCGATTTGCCACAGGCCTCAATATCAATGGACGCCAGCTGTGAGCGGGGCAGCCCCTTGTCGACGATAGCCTGGACCCTTTTCCGGATGGCCCTTATATAGGCAATGCTGCTATCCACTGTCTCGTCGATCTCGCCGCGGAGCAGCACACCACCGTGCCCCTGGACCACGTTCTCCAGATTCAGCGCCTTGATCTCTTTTAGCGATTCGATCATCTCGTCCGGCTCCCCGCGGACGATGAGCGGCACCGGCGTCAGGACGTCGCTAGCGACCAGCACCTTGTCCTCGCGGAGGTGCACCATCACCCCATCGGGTGAGTGTCCCGGCGCGTGCATCAGGTGGATCGTCTTCTCCCCCAATCGCAGCAGCAGATCGACGTCAAAAACCAATTGGGGGATGCGCAGCTCCACAGCGGCGAGGCTCGCCGTTTGGGCTTTGGCCTGGGCCAGGCTCTCCTCGCCTACCTTGAGCAGAATGTCACGGCATAGCCGGTGCGAGATCAGCTCGGCCTCAGGGAACAGATAGCTTCCATAGACGTGGTCGGCATGGTGATGGGTGTTGATCACGTACCGGACCCCTCGCGTGCAGCGTCGCAGAGCAAACTCCCTCACTTGGGCGGTCTCCTCTGGAAAGGGTAGCGTGTCTATGACAACCGCCCCGTCGGGCGTCGTCACGACGACGGACGACACCTCGGCATACAGAGAGCTGATAAACACAAATACATCTTCCGTAACTCGTTCCCGTAGCATTTTGTCTCCCAGAGCTCTTGGCTGGGGCTCAGCATAGTTCAAGCGAGGGCAGACACCACCCAAGATCAAAGCTGGCCTTCTTGACTGTACGCATTATACTCGAAAACGAGTCGAAGATCAAGTGATCGTAGCTCCCTTCGCGGACAGTGTGATTCGATTTGACCTGATGTCGGATAACGCCCATTCCATGCGGAATACATCGTTTACGCTTCATATAGATGCCCCGACGGTTGATTCTATCGTGTCAAGGGGATTACTTGTGCATCAACCTTGGGTCCTGCAGGAATCAGCCCCAAAATACTCCCTATGGTGTATTGCGAGTAGGCTTGCCCTGTGTTAAACTGGTTCCCACAGCTTATGCAGTTTATGGTTCGTTTCGGCTGAAACTCGGTGAATATCGACTGATAGGAGGTTAGCACATGGACGACAAGAGGCTTCTCACCGCCAAGGAAGCAGCCTCGTACCTGCGCATCAGCCTGTTCACGCTGCGCAAAATCGAGCAGCAGGGACTGATTGTGCCCTATCGCACGCCTGGCGGGCATCGCCGCTACAGTCAGGAGATGTTGAACGAGTATCTCGAAAAGAGCCGCATCCCCCCCCAGTAGGAACAGGGAGAATTCGGTTTCCTACGCAGAGCTGGCGTGCAGCCAGCATGATCCTGTCAAACTAAGACAGCCCTGAGGCACCCAAGAGTGCGATCTCGACAGGGCTGTTTTGGTTTTCTGGCCCCCATGGTTCCCTGAACGCTGCCAACGGTCGAGGCCTGACTTTACAAAAGAACCCACTTGATGTATAATGTGCCCAGTCGGAACAAGCTGAGAGCGCATCTCTCAGTTTTTTGTTCGCAGCGGGCCCTGGGGCAGCGTGCCTCAGGTGCTCTTTTTAGTCCCAGTTCCTGCCGCGATCCGGCCTAGATCTACGTAGGGCTTGGTGCAACAGCAGAGTTCCAGGTCCGCAGTGCAAAAGAGGCAATGACACTATGAACAATCAAGAGACATTTCTCACCCCTGAAGGCTACACCAAACTTGAAGAGGAACTTCTCTATCTGAAAAACGTCCGCCGGCCCGAGGTTGCTGCTGCCATCCACGAGGCCAAAATGGATGGCGACGTATCCGAAAATGCCGGCTATGAAGAGGCCAAGCGGCAGCAGGCATTCCTCGAGGGCCGCATCATCACCGTCGAAACGATGCTCAAAAGTGCCGTTCTCATCGAGACAGAGGGCCCGAGCGACACGGTGATCCTTGGATCGCGTGTGACCGTGGTCGAAGATGGCTTCGACCCGGAGACGTACACCATCGTTGGGTCCGCCGAAGCCAACCCCGGCGATGGCCGCATTTCCAACGAATCTCCCCTGGGCAAGGCGCTCATCGGCCGCAAGGTAGATGACATGGTGACCTTCAAGACGCCCGGGGGACAGGTAGAGATGAAGCTGATCAGCATCGAATGACGATGCCGCAGCTACCCCCTGAGTAGACAGCGGTTCGAGACTGACCCAGGAGACTCCCATGTCAGAAGAGAATCTGACCGACCAAGAACAGCAACGCCGGCTCAAGTTGGAGAAACTGCGCGAGGCGGGCATCGACCCTTATCCCGCGCGCGCCCAGCGCACACACACCGCGGGGCAAGCCATCGCCGCTCTTGAGGAGGCAGTTGAGGAGGCGCCACCGGTCGCGGTGACAGTCGTCGGGCGGCTCGTGGGCATCCGCGTCATGGGCAAGTCATCCTTTGCCCACATCGAGGATGGAAGCGGACGCCTCCAGCTATACCTGCGCCGCGATCTCCTCGGTGAGGAACCCTATGACCTCTTCCGCTACAATCTGGACCTGGGCGACTTTGTCGAAGCCCAAGGGACCATGTTCCTCACCCGCACCGGGGAGCCCAGCGTGCAGGTCAAGCAGCTGAGACTTTTGTCCAAGGCCCTGCGCCCGCTGCCTGTGGTCAAGGAAAAGGACGGGCAGGTATTCGACGCCTTTTCCGACAAGGAACTGCGCTATCGCCAACGCTACATCGACCTGGCCGTCAACCCCGAGGTACGCGAGATCTTTTGGACCCGCGCCCGGATCGTTTCCGCCATCCGCCGCTTCCTGGACGATCGCGGGTTCATCGAGGTCGAGACCCCGGTGTTGCAGCCGATCTATGGGGGTGCAGCGGCCCGGCCTTTTACCACCTATCACAACCAACTCAAGCAAAAGCTATACCTGCGCATCTCGGACGAATTGTACCTCAAGCGACTCATCGCCGGCGGCTTTGAACGGGTATATGAGATCGGCCGCGACTTTCGCAACGAAGGCGTATCGTTCAAGCACAATCCCGAGTTCACCCAGATCGAATTCTATGCGGCCTATGCCGATTATCACGAAGTCATGGCTCTGACCGAAGAGATGGTGGCCTATGCCGCTCAAGAAGCATTGGGCACGACCACGCTGGTCAGGGATGGACACGAAATCGACCTGAGTCCGCCGTGGCGCCGCCTGCGATTGCGCGATGCCATACGCGAGTACACAGGCATCGACTACGAGGAACACCGCGACCCGGAGAGCCTGTACCAGGCCATCGTCCAGATGGGCGGCACACCAGAGCGCAAGGCAAACTGGGGCAAGCTGATCGATCCGACGCTGATCAACTATGTCGAATCACACCTGATCCAGCCCACCTTCCTGTACGACTATCCACTGGAGGTATCGCCTCTCGCCAAGAAAAAGCCCGACGACCCTACCATCGTGGAGCGCTTTGAGTTCTTTATCGGCGGGCTTGAGATGGGCAACGCCTTCAGCGAGATCAACGATCCCATTGACCAACGAGAGCGATTCTTGGCTTCGAGCCAGGCGCTTGAGGCCGGCGACGAGGAAGCGCACCCCCTGGACGAGGACTATGTCGCTGCCTTGAGCTATGGCATGCCGCCCACGGGCGGTTTTGGCATGGGCATCGACCGCCTCACCATGCTGTTCACCGGCAAAGAGTCGTTGCGCGAGGTAATCCTTTTCCCCCACCTCCGGACCAAAGAATAGAACGTCTCGGCAGATCGAAAACGCGGGACGGCCACTCGGCTGTCCCGCATTGATTTTCCCTCCCCGCACAAGTCACGCTATGGGTCGGGTGCCTCAAATCGATAGCCCATACCCCGCACCGTGCGCAGCAGGATCGGAACGCCGGGGTCCTTCTCGATCTTGTTGCGCAGCCAACATACATGGACACTCAGGGTGCGCGTGTCGCCCACGTAATGCGTCTCCCACACATCCCGGATAATCTGCTCGCGGCTGAGCACCTTGCCCGAATTCTTCATAAAGTACATCAACAGCGCGGCCTCCTTGGGACGCAGCTGCCAGGTAGTGTTCCCCCGATGCAGAATGCGGGTATCAGGATCAAAGACCAGCGGCCCCGCCCGCATCTCACGGCTCGTCAGCTTTTCGGCCAGCTTCCGCACTCGATAGAGCAGCTTGCGTGAAGTGAAGGGGGGCGTCATATGGGCGTCGGCGGTGTCGGCAAGGCTCGCGTGTCCTGCCTCCAGCAGCAAGATGGCCGGTACACCGTCCAGCTTGCCACGGACCGCTTCACTCACCTTGTATCCTCCCGCCCCAAAAGAGGCGACATCCACCACAAGAAGGTCCGGTCGCACGGAACGGAGGCGGCCCATGGCCTGGCGCTGGGTCTGGGCCACTACCACCTGGTAGCCCTTGCGCTGCAGGCTCGGGAGCAGCAAATCGGCTGTCGTTACATCCCGCTCAACAAAAAGTATTCTAAGGCTCATGGCTTTCCGGCTTGCAGAGTTAGCCGCGCTCTACCAGGCATCGCTCCTGTGGGCCGACGAGTGTGTACGGTTAAGGGCTCTTGCGGCAGCTACTGTCCATGCAAATGACAGACCGCCAGGGGCACAGTGCGCCTTGATCGCGCTCGTGGATGCAAGACTTGAGTGTGGTGCCCAGCCGTTATGAATCCAAGGCATGGAAAGACTATCTTGGAAGCCATTATACCGGATTTCTTTGTTTTGCGCAACCTGACCAGGACCCATTTGGCATTTCCCGGCTGGAGAAGAAGGACCCGGCCGGCACCGGCGAATCAAACGATTTCGGCCTGACTCCACCGGTATCATGTCGCTCAGAACACGGGGGAAACGAAAGCAACAGCCCAAGCCTGACGATCCACCGGATCGCTGGAGCGAGTTCCAACTGCCCATATTCTGGACATGACCGCAAAAGTCCTGCAGCAGCGCGCAGGTGCGGCAGGCCCGCTCTGAACAAGTTGTTGACCTTTCCAGGTGCTCATAGTATAATCAGCTAGTTTCACCCCACTGGCTGGGGACTATGCAGATAAGCAGGGCAATCATGGGTGAACCCAATATCATGGTGGTACTTCCCACCTATAATGAAGCCGATAACCTCGCCACCATCGTCGGCGAGCTGCTGACCTTGGACCTCCCAGGTCTGCAAATCTTGATCGTCGATGACGATTCACCCGACGGTACCGGCGAGGTTGCGGACAAGCTGGCTGAGCGGCACCCTGAGCAGATACACGTTATGCACCGGTCCGGTGTGCGAGGACTGGGCACGGCCTATGTCAGCGGATTCAAGTATGCCCTGGACCAGGGCGCCCGCCTCGTTGTGCAGATGGACGCCGACTTTTCCCATTCGCCGGGCTACATCCAGCAGCTTGCCGCCGCCACCGAAGACTATGATGTCGTCATCGGTTCTCGCTACGTCAGCGGCGGCGGCACCGATGATCGCTGGAGCTGGTGGCGTGCGTTCTTGAGTTGGTGGGCCAACCTCTATGCTCGCCTTATCCTGGGCGTGACCGTCAAAGATGCCACCGCTGGCTTCAAATGCTGGCGGCGGGAGACACTGGAGGGCATCGGATTGGACCGGGTGCGCTCCAACGGCTACGTCTTTCAGGTAGAAATGGCCTATCTCACCGAAAAGCTCGGATACCGCTTCCTCGAGATTCCCATATACTTTGAGGATCGCCGCATTGGACAGTCCAAGATGACAGTGCCCGTAAAGGTGGAAGCAGCGCTGCGCACCTGGCAACTCCGCTGGCGGCACCGCAACGTCCGCCGGATCGAGGCCCAACCGGCAACCGGCGGCAACCCGACCGCCAGCTGAGAGGATAGCCCGTGCGATCCAAGCGCTGGCTCCCTGACCTGGGAGCTCTGCTGGTCCTGTTGATCCTGCCGCTCCTTCTGTTTTGGCCGGTCACAATCGGCTCCAAGACCCTTCTGCCGGCCGACAACCTCTACCAGTGGGAGCCCTACCGCTCTTTCGCCGAGGAGCAGGGTGTCCCCCTGCCGCCGCACAACGAGCTCCTCAGCGACCTCGTCCTCGAGAACCTGGTCTGGAAGCAGTTCATCGTCCAATCGATCGAGAACCGTGAGCTGCCTCTCTGGAATCCCTACCTGTTCGCCGGAGCGCCGTTCCTGGCAGCGGGCCAGCACTCGGCCATCTATCCCCTGAGCATCGTCTTCTACATCCTGCCCCTGACCAAGGCCTACGGCCTCTTCACCGTGCTGCAATTGTGGCTGGCTGGCCTGTTCATGTACGTCTTCGGACGGTCGCTGCGCATGGGACCGTTCCCGGCCCTGATCGCCGGCATCGTGTACCAGCTCAGCGCCTTCTTCCTGGTGAGCGTCGTCTTCACCATGATCATCGCCGCTGCTGCCTGGCTGCCCTTGCTGTTGGCCATCATCGAGGTCATGGTCCGCAAGCAGGAGGAAAAGGGCGCCGGTCCCTTTGTGCCCATCATCTACGTGGTTCTCGGCGCCGTCGCTCTGGGTGTGCACGTCCTGGCAGGCCACCCCGAGATCCTGGTATACACGCTGATGGTCATGGCCCTCTATGCTCTGGCCCGCCTGTTCATGCTTTGGCGGCGGGTGGGCACCTGGAGGCCGGCCCTGCGCCTGGGGCTCTGGCTGGCCTTCATGGCAGGTCTCGGCCTCGGCCTCGGCTCTGTGCAGTTGATCCCCCTGTTCGAGCTGGTCACCCGGAATTTCCGCGAGGGCTCGGCCACCTACTCCGACGTGATCGGGTGGGCGTATCCCACCCGCCAGGCGCTCACCTTCTTCCTGCCCAACTTTTTCGGCAATCCGGCCCACCACAGCTATTGGGACCTGGTCACCCGGCAGTGGGTGAGCGTGGACCGCATCTTCTGGGGGATCAAGAACTATGTCGAGGCGGGCAGCTACGTCGGCATCCTGCCCCTGGTGCTGGCTTTGGTTGCCGTCGTGCCCGCGAAGCGCAAACGGAACAATCGGCAACCCGGCGAGGATCGCCGTCACGTCTGGATCTTTGCCACACTGGCGGTGGTGTCGCTTTTGCTTATCTTTGGCACGCCGCTCTATGCCCTTCTCTACTACGGGCTGCCCGGCATCAAGCAACTGCATTCGCCCTTCCGCTGGGTCTTTCCCTACACACTGAGTATCGCCGTCCTGGCGGGGTTTGGCGCCCGGCGCCTGATGGCCCTCCGCCGCGACTATGGCGTGGACGCGGACAGGACATCCCCACACCCTGAGTTCTATCGCCCCTGGGTATCCCTGCTCACCTGGGGCGCCCTAGGCGGCGGGCTCTTGCTGCTGGCTGGCCTGCTGCTGGTCTTTTTTGCGCCCGGCTCCTTTGTCCCGCTGGCCGATCGCGTCCTCTCCGCGGTGGAAAAGGCTCAGGAGGCATTCACCAGCGGGCAGACGTTCCTGTCGTATCAATGGCTGAACCTGTTTGTCTTTGCCTTGATGCTCACCGCCAGCGGAATCGTTCTGCGTGTCAGTCGCTGTCCCATTTATGTTCCGCTGCCCCGCGCCTTGCGCGCGCGCCTGAGCGATGCCCGCATCCCCCTCTGGCAGCTCCTTGCCGTGTTAGCCGTGGCCGTCGACCTGTTTCTCTTCGGCTGGGGCTTCAATCCCGCCGCCGACCCGGCCTGGCTCGAGTTCACGCCGCCGTCTATCGAATACCTCAAGGAGCAGGCCGCCGAAGGGCCCGCGGTGTCCGGCGATCCCTGGCGGCTCACGACCTACCTGCCTCCCGATAGCACCAAGACGCTGAACCCCAATATTCCCTGGTACCATGGGTTGCAGGACATCCGTGGCTACGACTCGATCATCCCGGCCCAGTACGCCACTTACATGCGCGCCATAGAGGGCCAGGGCGAGCTGCTGTACAATCGCATCGCGCCCATCTACGGCCTGGAAAACCTCGACTCTCCGCTGCTGGACCTGCTCGGCGTGCGCTATGTGATGACTGAGGGCCAGATCCCGAACCCCGGCTTCCAACTCGTCTACGAAGACGAGGTCCGCATCTACGAGAACACCGGTGTCATGCCCCGCGCCTTTGCCCTGCCCCGAGTGCAGGCCATCAGCGGCGACGCGACGCCCGAGCAGCTGCAAGCACTCGACCCGCGCCAGATGATCCTGCTGGACCAGTCGACCCTATCCGCCCCTCTGCCCGTCATCACCGACACAACCTGGTCGCTCCAGCCAGCACAGGTCGTCACCTACGCGCCCAACACCGTCTTTGTCGACGTCGAGATGCCCGGCGCTGGTTGGTTGCTCCTGGCCGATAGCTACTTCCCCGGCTGGAAAGCCTACCGCTCCCCTTTGTACCGGGAAGCCGAGGATGGCCAGATCCTGGGCCCTGAGCCGGCCGTACCCGATCCCAAGTTCGTGCCGGACGATGAGACCGAGCTAGAGATCGCGCGCGCTGACGGCAACTTCCGCGCCGTATTCCTGGAGGCGGGCGCGCACCGGATCCGCTTCAAGTACACGCCGATGAGCGTCAAGCTCGGGCTGTACGGTAGCTTCATGGCGGGGGTAGTGCTCTTCCTGCTGCTGCTTTACTGGCTGTGGGGCCGCTTCTACCGCGAGAGCGCCGACGACCACGCCGTCAAGCGGGTGGCCAAAAACAGCCTCCTGCCCATGGGCCTGCAGCTCGTCAACCGCCTGATCGATTTCGCCTTTGCCATGCTCATGCTGCGCATTCTGGCCCCCGAGATGGCCGGACGCTACACCTTTGCCGTGCTGTTCATCGGCTACTTTGATATCCTGGTGCGCTTTGGGTTGGGCACGCTGCTCACCCGTGAGGTCTCCAAGGATCGGCAGCACAGCAACCGGTACCTGAGCACGGTCACCATCCTGCGTGGCCTGCTGTGGCTGCTCTCGCTGCCGCTCATGACCATCGTCATCCTGGTCTACGCCTTTTTTGGACAGATGACGCCCGACATTGTCGCCGCTATCGCCCTGTTCGCCGTTGGCATGATCTTTAGCAACCTGGCCGACGGCTTCAGCGCTGTGTTCTACGCCTACGAAAAGATGGAGTACCCCGCAGCCATCTCTACGGTCACAACGGTAACCCGCGTCAGCCTGGGGGCGCTGGTGTTGCTCATGGGCTGGGGGTTCGTGGGATTGGCCGGAGTATCCATCGCCGCTAACGTCGTCAGCGCTGCCGCCCTTGGCCTGTTGATGGTCCGCCACTGCTTCCGGCCCCGCGTCGACTGGGATCGCCAGACCGGCAAGTGGATGCTCGGCACGTCCTTCCCGCTGATGATCAACCTGATGCTGGCGACCATCTTTTTCCGCATCGACGTGTTACTGCTCAAGCCGATGAAGGGCGACACCGTGGTGGGCTACTATAGCGCCGCGCTCAAGTACGTGGACGGGCTGCTGATCATCCCCCAGTATTTCACCCAGGCCATCTTTCCTTTGATGAGCCGCTATGCCGCCACCTCCCGCGACTCGCTGATGCGGGCCTATGTGCTCTCGCTGCGGTTGCTGCTCATCGTCGCCATGCCCATTGCTGCCGCCATGCCGTTCATCGCCGAAGGCCTGATCATGGTACTGGGCGGCAGCGAATATCTGCCCGACTCGATGATCGCTCTGCAGATCATCATCTGGTTCCTGCCCTTCAGCTTTGTCAACAGCGTGACCCAGTACGTGCTCATCGCCATCGACCAGCAGCGGTTCCTGACCAGAGCTTTCCTCATAGGCGTGGTGTTCAACATCGTCGCCAACCTGCTGGTCATTCCTGCCTATAGCTACAAAGGAGCGGCAGTGGTCACCATCCTTTCGGAACTGGTCCTGCTCGCGCCATTCTACTATGCAGTGCGAAAGCACCTGGGGCCCCTTCCCTGGATCTCCCTCTTCTGGCAACCCGCTGTGGCCTCGGCGGTCATGGCGGTGGTGATGTGGCTGCTGAGGGGTCTGCCCTGGCTGCTGCTGATCCCTGTGGGGGGAGCGGTGTACCTGGCGGCGCTGGCTCTGGTAGGCGGCTTTCGCCAGCCCGACATGGACCTCTTGGGCCGGCTGCTGCCCGTCGATCGGCTCAAGGCGCGCTTTTCCAGCCGCCGCTAGGGCTTCCATCCCCAACATCGCCAATCGAAAAAGCCGGCCTCGTGGGCCGGCTCTCGTTGCGCCGATACAGCAGACGCTATCGCGCCCTACGCCGCTCGATTGTAAGGAGTACGGTGACGGCTACCAGCAGGACCAGCGCCCCACCCAAAGAGTACTCGATCACGCGCAGCCAGTTACTGCCAGCCTCGCTCGAAGCTGCGGCCACGGACTCTGCCTCACCGTACTCTACCTCAGGGGCCATCGCCAACTGCGCCGTGATGGTGCTGGGCTCTGTGACACTGAGAAGAGCCGACGGCGCAGGCAACGCCAGCGTCGGTTCACCGCCGCCGGCTACCGCTTCCTCGCCAACGGCTGGAGGGGCCATATCGGTCTCAAGCGACCTCTCTGCCTCGGCCGCCTCACCCTCAACGCCTCGCCACGCATCCTCAGGTCCGGTCACAGCCAGCGGCGCCTCCGTTGCGGTGGCCATCGCCTCGCTCTCGACCACGACGGTCTCCATAACGGTCTCTACCCTGGTCCCCTCGACCGCCATCATCATCGGGGGCTCGGCAGCCGGCTCCTCCACCGCTTTTTCGACCTCTTGTGTGACCTCCACGGCGAGTTCTGCGGCAACCTCCGCGCTGCTTGGCGCCTCTTCCCGCTGCAATGCGACGTCAGGCGCACTGCCCACGCCTAGGCTGCCGAACATCAAGTCGCCA
>Ga0316577_10000706_pt1 | contig 14173 bp, 11 predicted proteins | sample S5NA_FD_203073 | JGI IMG/M metagenome (GOLD analysis project Ga0316577, IMG submission 203073) | Rhizosphere microbial communities from salt marsh grasses in Alabama, United States - S5-7_050615r2r1 | ecosystem: Host-associated > Plants > Roots > Rhizosphere | place: USA: Alabama | collected... | reverse complement strand
CTCAGCCCTGTGGACGGCCATCGCCTTCTTTAGCATCCAGCAGGTCGAGAACCTCATCCTCGTCCCCCGCATCGCCGGTGAAAGCGTTCAGCTCCACCCCGCCGTCGTCATGGTTGTCCTGGTCATGGGCAACGAATTGGGTGGTTTCTTGGGCATGATCGTGGCCGTTCCCATCGCGGCTATCCTCCGCGACATGTTCAAGTACGCATATCTGCGCCTGCTAGACGAGCCCCTGGCACCCGAGGAGGCCATGACCACGGTGCGGTCCGGCGAGAGCATCCGGCTGGGTATTTAGGCGTGGGATCTCGGGCTGTTCTCGAACAGGAGCCACTGGCTGCAGCCTGGAGTTGGCTCCTTGTCCTCCTGCTCAGTATCTTTGCGATCGCGCCGCTCACCTATCCTGGCTTCTTTGAGGCCAGCAGCGGCTTCCTGCCGGCGTTTAACGCTGCTCATCCCCAGCAGGCCCCCGACTGGGCCGGCACCACACCGGCAGCGCAGGGGGAGGGCCAACTGCCTTACCTGCTGACCTGGCCCTTTCTGCACCTCTCTGGCAGCGGCGTCGTCGCTGTCAAATGGGGCTATGGCCTGGCCTTTGCCCTTGGCGCTCTGGGCGTCTATGCCTGGTCGCGCCGCTGGCTGGGCAGCGGCGGCGGCGTGCTGGCCGCCGCTGTCTACACCTACCTGCCCTGGCACCTGGGCACGGTGTACGAGCGCGGAGCTTATGCCGAGGCTTGGTTGTGGGCCTTTTGGCCATGTCTTCTGTGGTCCATCGATCACCTCAGTGCTGGACGGCGGGCCTACCGGGTTGCGGCCGGAGCTGTGGGCCTACTCCTCCTGGGCGCGATTCTGTGGACCCAGCCAGGTCTGGCCTTACTGTCACTGCCCGTTCTTCTGGCCTATGGCGTGATCGCCGACCCGCGCCGCCGCCGACCGGCCATCGCGACGATCCTGGTCATCGCTCTCGCCCTGCTCCTGCTATGGGTCCTGGCCCGGGTGGATACAGGGACGCAGTCCCTGTATCAGGCGGACTATCTCTACCCCTTCCAGCTCTTCTCCGCACGATGGACCCTGGGCGGTAACGCCGTCCAAGCCGCGGACCAACCGTCCTTTCAACTCGGCGTGGCTGCCGCCGGCCTGGCCCTGGTTGCCGTGGCACTGTGGCTGACAGGGAGGCGGGGCAAGCCCCGCGGGCTCGGCGCTGTCCTTGGCTTCTGGGCTGTGGCCTTGGCCGTGTTCCTGTCCCTCACGCTGGCCTGGTCGGCCCGCCTCTGGGAGTTTGCCGGCCTGCGAGCCTTTGTCGTCCATCCCTGGCAGCTGCTGGCCGTGGCTGGGCTACCACTGGCGTTCCTATCCGGTTCTTTGCTCCGCCTCGACAATCGGCTGGCGGCGCTGCCAGCCTGGGCCGGGCTGCTCTCGCTGGTGGTTCTGTCCAGCTACTTCTACCTGGCGCCCGAGTTTACCCAGGTCGACCCCGGCACCGATCCTTCCGCCATGTTCCAGCCCGTGTCGGCCAGCCAGCCCGCGATCGTGCTTCTGGACTATCAGATGAACGAACCCAGCGAGCTCGAGCCCACGCTGGCAGTGACCCTCACCTGGCAGGCTCTCGCCCCGCTGCCTGACGACTATACCGTCTTCCTCCACGTCCTGCGTGGCGCAGACGAGAAGGTCGCCCAGCGGGACAGCCAGCCCTGCGACGGCGCGTGCCCGACCAGCACCTGGGTGCCCGGCGAAATCGTCGTCGACCGGCACCAGATTGCCCTTCCGGAGGGCGCGGAATCGGATCCTCTGCGCCTGGCTCTGGGTCTTTACCTTCTCGACTCTGGCCAGCGCGCGGCGGTCGCCGGCGATGGGGACACGGTGATCCTCGATGCCCGCTAATGCCGCCCAGGCGCCGCAGCGAACGATGCCAGAGGCACCCCACGATGCCGCGTCCCGGGACCGCGTCTCCGCCTGGGGGGCCCGCCTGGTTGGCATCGATCCCTACCTGGTCCTCATCGCCGTCCTCTCCCTCTTCCCCATCAGCCCCATGCTCCAACCTGGCTATCAATGGGACGCTCACGACGCCCGCCACAGCGTCTATTTCCTGTTTGAATTCGACCGCGGCATCCAGGACGGGTACCTCTATCCTCGCTGGCAGCCTGATTTCGCCTTTGGCTATGGCTATCCCTTTTTCAACATCTACGGACCCTTGTCGACCTACGCCGGGGAGGCCTTTCATCTCCTGGGTCTGGATTTTCCTGGTGCCGTCAAGGCCGTCTTTGCCCTATCCATCACCCTCTCTGGACTGGCCATGTATGGTTTTGCTAAGCGGGTTCTGGGCCGCGGCACCCGACCCGGAGAGCCCAGCCGGGCCGGCCTGGTGGCGGCCGTGGCCTACATGGTCATCCCCTACCGGCTCGTGGACCTCTATGTGCGGGCCAGCCTGGCCGAGTGTTCCGCCTATGTCCTGATCCCGCTCGTACTGTGGGGTGTGTGGGCCGCCGTCGATCATCCTCGCCTGGCCAACATCCTCGGGCTGGCCCTGGCCTACGCTGCGCTGCTCTTTACCCACCCGCTCACGGCTTTGCTCCTGACCCTGATCCTGATCTTCTACATCGCCTTGCTGGCCCTGGCCCGCGTGAACGACAAGCAGCCGTGGCGAAGGCTCTCCCGCGAATCGCTGTTGCCCTGGCTCGGACACCTGGGCCACGTCCTTGCCCCGGTCGCGACCGCCCTGATCCTCGGCTTGGCCCTGAGCGCCGTTTTCTCCTTGCCGGCCATGACCGAGAACCGCTTCGTGCGCCTGGACCAGTGGTACGGTGGCCGTTACGCCTGGGGCGGCGATTTCATCGAGTTCTTCCAACTCTTCTCACCCCACTGGGGCTTTGGGACCAGCATTCCGGGCCCCGACGACCAGGTCAGCTTCCAGTTGGGTGCAGTCCCCGTCGTGCTCAGCCTGCTGGCCGTCCTTTCCCTGCTCCAACGACGTCGCCGTGACACGGCCTTGCCTGCTGGTAGACTGATCGCCTTCTTTGCCGGCCTGATGGCCGTGGTCGTCTTTTTGATGCTCAGCGTCTCTGCACCGCTGTGGGATACCCTGCCCCTGGTGCGCCTGGCCCAGTTCCCCTGGCGCCTGCTTACCCTGACCGTGTTTGCCATGGCCTTCCTGTGCGGTGCGGCGGCCCGCGCTGCCCGCCCTCGCCAAGGCCTGGTAGACATCTCGACCCTGATCCTGGTCCTGCTCTTGATCCTGGGCAGTCTGCCCTATATGCGGGCCACCATGTCCCAGCGCGAGGTCTCGCTGGCTGGCCTCATGCGCTTCCAGCAGTCGGCCGACGAGATGACCGGCTCCACGGCCTGGGTCCGAGAGATCCCCGAATGGTCGCCCCTGGCCGACTATTACATCGCCGGCGAACCGATCACTTCCAAAGTGAACTTTGACTACCTCTATCGCCAGCCGGGCAGCACTGATGCTCGCACCCTGGAACTCACGACCCAGCACGAACTGGTCGAGTATTCCGCCGAGCGGCCGGTCCTGCTGACCTTTAACACCTTCTACTATCCCGGCTGGCACGCCTATCTCCTCGACGTGGACAGCGGCAAAGTCCTGAAGGAATTGCCCATCGCTGTGCGCGGCGACCTGGGGCTGATGACCGTACGCCTGCCCGCCGGCTTGGGGAGGGTGCTCCTCCAATTCGAGGACACCCCTACGCGGAGTCTGGGCAAGCTCGTCAGCCTCGTCGCCCTCGGTCTCATCCCTGTGACACTCCTCACCCGTGCCGCCATCCGGAGGGGGCCCTGGCGACGCAGGAACCCGGTGCAGCCATGACGCCACGCCTTGGCTTCCGTCGCCAGCTAGCTGCCCTGACGGTCGATCCGTACATGGTCCTGGTGCTACTCTTCTCGCTCTTTGCCGTGCTCCCGCTGGCCGGGCCCCAGTACTTCTTTGACGCCCATGACGCGCGCAATACGGTTTTCTTTCTGACCGAATTCGACGCCGCCCTGCGTGATGGAGTTGTGTATCCCGGCTGGGCAACCGACCAGGCCCTGGGCTATGGCTACCCCACCTTTGTGCTGATCCCGCCCCTGGCTTACTATGCCGCGGAGGGGTTTCACTTGTTTGGCGCGACCAAGGTGGCTGCCGTGAAGTGGACCTTTGCCCTGGCGACGCTCGGCGCCGGGCTGGCCATGTACCTCTACGCTCGGCACGTGATGGGCCGCCGCCGGGGCTTTTTGGCTGCCGTCCTGTACGTCTATATCCCCTATCACCTGGTCGACATCTACGTCCGGGCCGCCCTGGCCGAGTACTGCGCCTTTGTCTGGATGCCCCTGGCCCTCCTGGCTTTTCACCGCCTCGTCGAACGACCTTCTGCGCGCCGCGTGGGTCTGGCCGCGCTGACCCTGGGCGCCTTGTGGCTCACCCATAATCCCACCGGCCTTACCTTCACCCTGCTCCTGGCCGCCTACGTGCTGTACCGACTGCTTGCCGAAGCCGCCCCCTGGCTGCAGCGCCTGCGCCGCGGCGCCATAGCCCTCGCCGGGGCGCTGCTAGGACTGGGCATCGCCGCCGCCCTCGTGCTGCCCAATCTCTTTGAGCGCAGCTACATCAACCAAGAGCAATGGGTGCGGGCCGGCTACGACTATGCCCTCCACTTCCTCCAGCCGGCGCACCTCTTATCCCCGGTCTGGGGTTACGCCCCGGGCACTCCAGGCACCGAGGGTGTCATGTCCTTCCAGCTCGGCGCCGTGGCCCTCATCCTAGCCGCCGTCGCCACCCTAGCCGCTCTCCGTCGACAGGCCAGGCCGGGCCGGGAGCGGGGCCTGATCCTATTCTTTGCCCTCGCTAGCCTACTGGTGATCCTATTCATGCTTCCGGTATCGGGGCCGCTCTGGGAACGGTTGCCCATTGCCGCCCTTCTCCAGTTCCCCTGGCGCCTGTTGGCCCTGACGGCCGTCACCCTCTCCATCCTGGCCGGCTTTGCGGTGGGCAGGCTCGTGCCGCCGGTCTCCTCGCTCCACGCTCCCACGCTGATCTTGGCCCTGGTCGCCGTTCTGGCCAGCTACCCTTATGCCTTGCCCCAATACACACCCACGCCGGCCAGTGCCGAAGGCCCACTGCTGAGCATCGAATTCGAGTTGGAGTACGAGGACATGCGCGGCATGACTGCCTGGAGCGACGTGATGCCGCCCGACTCGCCGCTGGTGGCGCAGTACCTGGCTGGCGAGCCGCTCGTCACCGCCGAGGCTATGGCCCCCGGCGCGTCCGTAGAGATGATCCGGGCTGGCGGGGCTTCTGACGAGCTGTGGGTTCGTTCGGAATCGGGTACTAGGCTGCGGTTCTACACCTACTACTTCCCTGGCTGGCGTGTGTATATCGACGGTGAGCGCCTGCCTGAAGAGGCCCTACAGCCGGAGCCGCCCTACGGCCTCCTGACCGTCGAGGTCCCGCCGGGCGAGCACCGCGTGCTCCTGCGCTGGGGCGACACCCCGCTACGCCTCGCTGCCAAGCTCATCACCCTGGCCTGCCTGCTCCTGGCTATCCTCCTCGTCGCCCTTCCCTCTCGCCATCCGCGCGCCACGGCGGCTCGCCATTCTTGAGCATCACGAGCCGAAGCGAGTCCGAACCAACTCAGAAAGCTACTTGACACCGGCGGTCAGTTGCATTATACTGTTTATCAGGATATTACAAAGTCGGGGGGATTATGGAATGGCCGATACCCACGTCAGCATTGGCACGGTAAAGCGGGATATCTCGGACTTGGTCAATCGCGTCGCCTATGGCGGCGAGCGAATCATCCTGACCTCCCGAGGTAGACCTAAGGCAGCCATCGTCAGCATCGAAGACTACGAACGGCTCGAAGAGGTCGAGACGAGGGCTACCCTAGAGCACTGGCAGGCTTGGCTGGTCGAGAGCAACACCCTAGCCGATCAGATCCTGGATCGGCGCGGCGGAGAACCCATCGATGTCGACGCGCTTTGGGACGCTGCCCGCGAGGATCTGGAGGCACGCGATGCCCAAGCCCCTGGTCGTTGATGCCAGCCTGCTCTTCCGCCTCATCCTGCCCGGACCTCACCAGGCGGGGGTAGATGCGCTGGTGTCCGGATGGCTGGCCAACGGCTACGGGCTCTTTGCCCCATCCCTAGCGGCCTACGAGCTGACCTCAGCTCTAGCCAAGGCGGTCCATTTCCAGCAGATCACTGCGGAGGAGGGCCGCCGCGCCCTGGCCCTGGCCCAGCGGCTGGGAGTGCAGCTCGTAGCGCCGCACGATGAGTTGGTGCGCAGTGCCTTTGTCTGGACACTGCGCCTCGAGCGGGCTGCTGCCCACGACAGCTTTTACTTGACACTGGCCGAAAGACTCGAGTGCGATCTCTGGACAGCTGACCGCCGCCTCCGCAACACCGTGGATCTCCCCTGGGTTCGCCTTGTAGAAGAGACAGGTAGCTAGCTCCCCAGCACCAAGATGGCGGACGGCGCCGACTTCCCGACCCTGCCATCCATACCCACGACTTGTGATGCGCCAAGCGCGTGTGGAACCCCGCTGCACGGCATACATCCCTGGATGCGAACGCGTACCGCCTGCCATCCATCCAGCCGTCTTGTCCTGCCGAGGCTCCTCCCAGCCAATATGCCGACCTGATCCACCGTGCCAAGGCTGTCCGAAGGGACACAAACCACCACTGCGCCTACACAACCAGCCCGTCGTACGCTACTTCATACCCGTGCCGGTTGGCAAACGCGGCAAGCGCTGGGTGCGGCGGATTGCCCTCGTGGGCGATGTGCGTCGCCAGCACCCGCCCTCCCTCGGCCAGCAGGCCCTCCTCCCGCATCCGGGCGGCGTGCGCGATCAGGTCACGGGCGCTCAGATGATCGCTGGTCGGCTCCTCCGGCCCGTAGGTGTGGTCCAGCACGACCACGTCGAACCGCAGCCCGGCTCGATGAAAACCCGCCCACACCTCCTCCGGCAGCGCCGCCGTATCGGTGCCATAAAAGATCGTCCGGCCCGCCCCCTCCACCGCGTACAACAGGCACTCTATTTCCGGATCGTGGTTCGCCGGGAAGGCCGTCACGTGGTACGGTCCGCAGCGAAAGCGCTGGAACGGCGCCACTGCATGAATCTCCAGGTTCAGCTGCTCCCCCATCTCCGGATCCAGAAAGTGCAGCGGTGCACAGTCCCGCGCCAGCATCTGTGTCACCACCCGCAGCGTGCCCTGCGACGCGAAGAAGTGCAGGCGCGGTGCTCCCACCACGCCGTACCCTGGACTCCTGGACAGAAAGTGCGACGGATCCAGATGATCGGCGTGGGCATGCGTCTGCAGGCACCAGCGCACTTTCGTGAGCGGTCGGCCATGCACCTGCGCCGCGGTCATCACATCCGGCCCCAGGTCGATCAGCAGTTCGTCGTCGATGAGGGCCGCCGACCGTTTCCGCAGGCTCGGACCGCCCAGCGCCCGCGCCTGCTCGCAGTTCCCGCACCGGCAGAATGCCTCTGGATACGCATTCGCCGCCGAAGTCCCCAAGAATGTGATCTTCACGTGATATCCCTCTCTGCTTGCAGTCTATCCTCCCGGCCTGTGATCCGAAGCCCAAGCCACCAGCCTATCCATCAGATCGTCTACCTCCCTATCCACCACCTGCCGGGCAGGATCGGCGTCGAACCAGGCGGCGATTTCCTCTGCACCCCGCGAGAAGGGGATGCTCGCCACAAAGCCAGGGACCGTGCGTTTGATCTTGGTGTTATCAAAGATCACGCTGTGGGCCTTGTCCCCGAGCAGGCCAGCTCCCACTTCGGGATCGAGGGCCGCGATCACATCTGACGGCACATGGACGATCTGTGGTTCCACACCGACGGCATGGGCCAGAATGGTATAGATCTGGTTCCAGGTCAACAATTCGTCAGAGGTGATGTGGAAGGCATGGCCCAGGGCATGGTGGTTTCCCAACAGCCCCACGAATCCTTTGGCAAAATCCTGGTGATGGGTGAGAACCCACAGCGAGGTCCCGTCTCCATGTACGATTACCTTCTTGCCTGTTCGCATCCGGTGCAGATCGGTATAGTGGCCGATCAAGGGCACCTTGGTCCTGTCGTAGGTGTGGGAGGGTCGCACGATCGTGATGGGGAACTTGTCCTCGTGGTAAGCCTGCATTAGGCGTGCCTCGCACGCGATCTTGTTCTGTGAGTAGGTCCAGAATGGATTATCCAGCGGTGTCGATTCAGTGATGGGTAAACTGGACGGCGGCTTCTGGTAGGCAGAGGCCGAACTGATAAAGACGTACTGTCCCGTTCGATCCTGGAAGAGCTCGATGTCTGCCTCTACCTGATCCGGCGTGAAACCGATCCAGTTGACGACCACGTCAAAGGTCGTGCCTTCCAGAGTGCGCGCCGCTGAAGCCCGATCGCGGATGTCACCGTGGAGGACGCGTGCCCCCTCGGGGATAGCACGCTCCGTATGGCCGCGATTGAAAAGAACCAGGTCGATGCCCCGCGCCAAAGCCAACCTCGCGCAGGCCGAACTGATGACTCCCGTGCCACCGATGAATAGAGCCTTCATGTTAGCCTCCTCTCGTATCCCAACCCATGGCCACAGCCGATGGTGCCTCGGCACCTGACCACATCCTCAGCTGCCGTGCCGCGTCCCTCGTGCCATCTCGCAACGAATTATATCGAAAACTCTGGGTTACCCGTATCTTTTTCAGCCTTTGCGCGGTATATGGAGTGGACCCATCGTAGCCTGATTGCAGCCTGGGCCCGGCAGAGTGGGGCGGCCGCCATGGCCGCAGGACACTGTAATCCAAGCCGCCCCCCTCCGTCTGGAGCGATGGGGACCTCCTCTCATTAGCTCAGCTGCGCTACAGAGGGCGGCTGTGTCCAAAGGCCAGCAAGTTCCCTCGGCCCCTGGCGGCGTTGAGGCTTGCGGGCAACCCGCCTAGGAACTGCATCGCCTCGCGGGTCCTCCACTCATTGACTGTCGCGTAGCTCAGGGCTGTTCCCCGTGTGCTGAGCCTTCCATTGATCCTGCTGATGTTCACCTTGAACCATGCCTTCATTGGAGCGGACCTGTCCTCTTTGCGAGGTGGGCGGATCGTCCCTCTGGTTTGCCCTCGCTGCCCACCGGTCGCAGTCAAATAGCGCGGGCAGGACCATTATACCGCAGCCGATCGCCATGAGCAAGATGCCCCGCCGCTCGTTGGCACGATCGTGTCTGACGGGGCAGCCACTACCGGAGGCGCAGCGGTTGGGGCAACGAAAGATCCTGACATCCGACCTTACGGCAGAGCGTGAGGGGGGTAGCGAATTGCTGTCTTGTTGGCCTGTCTGCTGCTTATTGGTTCGGTGTCTCCGGCCCTGGCAGGGGGAGACAAGGTGAGGGGCGAGAAGGGACAGGGGGACGTCAACCAAGTCCAGGTGCAGGATCCACCGCCGTTTCAGCCGTAGTTGGCGCGGGGCCATCGGTTTCGACCTCCACCGCGACCTGACGCGTCGGGTTGCACTTGTCTGAACCATCGCCCAGGTCGAGATCCCCCAGCGAGTCACAGGGTGCCCCGCTGTGCGCGGAAGGCGGCCAAATGCCCTCGCCAAAGCAGCTATTTCGCAGCATCGGCGAGGGCATCTGTCGGCCGGCACAGAATCCCCTGGTACGGGCCGCCCCTATGCCACCACGTTCACCAGCTGTCCGGGGACGACGATCACTCGCCGGGGTGGCTTGCCGTCCAGGATGCGTTGAACAGCTTGGCTACCCAGCGCCAGCCGGCGCGCTTCCTCGTCCGAGATGCTGGCTGGCGCGGCGATCCGGTCCCGTACCTTGCCGTTGACTTGTACGACTAGAGTGATCGTCTCGTCTATGGTCAGCGCCGGATCATAGGCGGGCCACGGCTGCTGGTGCACGGAGAACTTCCCTCCACGCCGCGCCCACAATTCTTCGGCAATGTACGGGGCCAGGGGAGCCAGCAGGCGGATAAGGATCTCCGTGGCTTTCTCAAGAGCCAGCGTCGGCCCGTGGCCCTCCTGGTGGTCCGCCAGCGTGTTGACGAACTCCATTAGCGTTGCCACGGCAGTATTGAACTTGAATGCCTCGATATCTTCCGTCACCGCGCGGATGGCCTTGTGTGTGGCCCGCCGCAGGACCGTCTCTTTACCGCGCTCGCTCGCCTGCACGCTGCTACCATCCGCCGCCAGGCATAGCCTCCACACCCGCTGCAGAAAACGCTCGACACCTGTGATTCCCTCCTCATCCCAGAGCACGTTGCGATCAAAGGGAGCCATGAACAGGAGGTGCAGTCGCAGGGCGTCGGCGCCGGTGCGCTCCACCACCTCGTCAGGGGTGACCACATTACCCCGGCTCTTGGACATGCGCTTGCCATCCGTGGCGTGCAGCACGCCCTGGCTGCGCAGCCGGGTGAAGGGTTCGCGAAACCTCAGCAGCCCGGCATCGGCCAGTACCTTGGTCCAGAAGCGGGCGTAGAGCAGGTGCATCACGGCGTGTTCCGCGCCACCTACGTACAGGTCGACGGGCAGCCAGCGCTCGATCGCCTCCGGGTTGAAGGGTCCGTCCCTGTACCAGGGGTCTGCGAACCGTAGGAAGTACCAGCTCGAGCAGGCGAACCCGCCCATGGTGTCTGTCTCGCGCTGGCCGGGACCGCCGCAGGCGGGGCACATAGTTTCTACGAACCCGGGCAGTTTGGCCAGCGGGGAGCGGCCATCCCCCCGCGGCAGGTAGTCGGGCACGTGGGGCAGCAGGACCGGCAGATCCGACGCGGGGACAGGCACCGCGCCGCAGGCGTCGCAGTGGACGATAGGGATCGGCGCGCCCCAGTAGCGCTGGCGACTGATCAACCAGTCGCGCATCCGGTACTGGACCGTCCGCTGGCCATAGCCCTCCGCTTCCATTCGTTCGGCGATCCGTTGCCTGGCCTCGGCGGATGGCAGGCCATTGAAGGGTCCTGAGTGGACCATGATCCCCTCGCCCTCGTAGGCGGCGTCCGGCGGCCGCGGTCCATCCGCTGGCTGGATCACGGCCTCGACCGGCAGCCCGTACTCCCTGGCGAACTCGTAATCGCGCTGGTCGTGGGCCGGCACACCCATGATCGCCCCGGTGCCATAGCCCAGGAGCACATAGTCGGCCACAAAGATGGGCACCCGGGCGCCGTTGAGGGGGTTGATGGCATGGGACCCGGTAAAGATGCCATCGGGGGTCCGGTCGCTGCTCAGCCGCTCGACCTCGGTCGCGCGCCGTGCCCGACGCACATAGTCGTCGACCGCCACGCTGCACTCGGGCGCCGTGATCTCGCCCACCAGGGGATGCTCTGGGGCCAGCACGGCGAAGGTCATGCCATAGACCGTGTCGGGCCGCGTGGTGAACACTCGGAACCCGGGCCCGTCGCGACCAGCGACGTTCATCTCGAACTCTATGCCCTCGCTGCGGCCGATCCAGTGACGCTGCATGGCGAGGATGTGCTCGGGCCAGTCCAGTGCATCGGTCGCGGTCAGTAGCTCCTCCGCATAGTCCGTAATGCGAAAGAACCATTGCTTCAGATCACGCCGGGTGACCGGTTGGTGGCAGCGCCAGCAGGTGCCGTGCTCGACCTCTTCGTTGGCCAGCGTGGTTTGGCAGTGCCCGCACCAATTGACGGGGGCCAGCGCCTGGTAGGCCAGGCCTCGCTTGAACAGAAGCAGGAAGATCCACTGCGTCCAGCGATAGTAGTCGGGTTGGCTGGAGCTGATCTCGCGTTCCCAGTCGTAAGAGGCGCCGATGAGCGTCATCTGCCGCCTGTAATTGGCCCCGTAGCGCCGTGTGCTGTCGCGCGGGTGGACGCCTTTGTCGATGGCCTCATTCTCGGCGGGCAGCCCAAAGGCATCCCAACCCATAGGATGCAGGACGGCGTCGCCTCGCATGCGATGGTAGCGGCTGATGACGTCGGTGGGCACATAGTTGCGACAGTGGCCCACGCTCAGGCCGGCCCCCGACGGGTAGGGGAAGAAATCGAGGCAATAGAAGGTCGAGCTCCCATTGTCCTCCTCTGGCGTGCGGTAGAGCGCGCTCTCGGCCCAGCGTCTTCTCCACTCTTGCTCGACCTTATGTGGGTCATATGGCTTGGATCTTGTTGCCTGCGTCATGGTCACCTGACCTCCTTTCCCTGGCCCAGCTGGGGAGCGGCGGACGCCGCCAGCTCCCCACAAGGGAAACAAAAAAGGCCTCCCGTGCTCGGGAGACCTTGTCCACTGAGTATCATTAAGACTACACGCGCCGCGCTCCTGTTTCTCCCAGGCACGAATCGCTCCTCCTGCGGAGGAGCCCCTCAAGGAACTGTACCAGAGCTGCTTGACCCGTGTTCATCCTTGCTACATCCTTTCCATCTGATTGTATTATACCACGATGCGCTGGGCTGTCAAGGGTGTGGATTTCGCCAAATTGGACTCCTGCCTCTCATAACGCCAACAACCCCTCGGTCAGAAAGCTGAGTTCCTCCTTCGGCTGCTCATCTTCCTCCAAGCTGGCCAGGCCCGGGAAACCACCCCATTGGAAACAGGTGCGCAGATAGGGCACGAACATGGTGCCCATCCAATAGTCGTCCCAATCGATGAGCAGCGTGTCGAAAGCAGGATTTGGCACGATGATCTGGACAGAACCTGCGCCGCTGTGGTTCGCCTTGTTGATCGCACTCAGCCCCAAGTCGATGCCGTAGGGGGGCGGCATCTCCTCTTCCATCCGCTCCATTTCGTCCCAATCATCCGCGAGATTGAGATAGAAGGAAACCAGCGCTTCAGTATGACGGCCAAACCAGTAGACCACCATTGGGTCTGAATAGCAACCCAACTCCTCGGAGCCGCCCCAGTTGAGTCCATAATGATGGCTCAGTCTTGGATGGGCGCCCATCAGGTTCACCCCGCCGATGACCTCGTACCATGTACGAACCACCACGGGAATTGGGCCAAACCTTTGCTCGAACGCATCAAGCCTCGTGGTGATACCCGGATTAGGTCGCGTCCACACGCGATCCGGCATGACGAACCGGTACTCCAACGCGGCGAGGCGCTCTACCAGCATGGCGACATTCTGTTTGGCTCGCGACATTATCTCCTGGGCCACCGCCTGTGTGTCTTGGAACACCGGTTCTTCACGCACGGCAGGACCCAGGGCGGTCAGTTCAGCCCAGACGCCCACATATTCGCCATTTAGGTACCGCTCCAAATAGGACCACATCGAATTCCCCTCCAATGTACGCCTGGTAGTCTAGCGGTACAGCCCCTTCTCGGTGCTCGCTTCGATGACGGATTGCGCCAGCTGCCACAGGGCCTCGGAGCTCTCGCCGATGTGGCGTTTGCGCGCCAGCACATCCGCTTCGCTGGGACGTTCTTGGTCGACTTCTGCATCGCCTGTCAGCAGGTGATTGATGAGCGGTTGGAGGCCATCGATGGCGACCGCGTACATGGATTCTGGGCTGCTGCGCCCCTCGAATTCCTGCCACAGGGATTCGAACTCGGCTGCCTGATCCTCGGGCAGGAGTGCGAACAACCGCGAGGCACTGAAAGCCTCCTCCTCACCTTGCGTCTCCCCGGCTTCCAGGTCGTACAGCCAGGTGTCGCCAGCATAGATCTCGACTAGGTCATGGACAAGCAGTATGCGGACAACCTTGAACAGATCCAGTGAATCAACGTCTGCGTGCTCGGACAACAGCAGAGCCATCAGCGCCACGTGCCATGAGTGCTCTGCGCTGCTCTCCCAACGCGATGGATCTATCGTTCGGTTGCGGCGACAAACCACCTTGAGCCGTTCCACCTCGTTCAGGAAGGCAATCTGAGAGGCCAGCCTATCTCCCATGATCTGAAAACTCGCCTCCAATCCCCAATCTCCAATCCCCTCATGGACCAGACCCCCGCTCACAACCGGAGATCCGGGATCGTCGAGGTGATCAGCGAAGCGTGGTCCTTAACCAATCCTCGATCCACTGCTCGCGGTTCTCCTCGATGGCCTGGGGATCGACCGAGACCGGCTCGTCGGGGATCTGGGTCGCCGTCCTGAAAACCTCGGGCAGATCAGCTTTCTCGTTGGCCGGGAAGACGAACATCTTTAGTGGGATGTCCTCCTGGAAGGTCACGTCCAACATAAAGTCGATCCACTGCTCCGCCAGGGCGCGGTTCTCGCTGCCCTTCAGGATGCCGACGAACTCGATCTGGCGGAAACAGCTCCCGTCGGC
>Ga0316577_10000705_pt1 | contig 14174 bp, 15 predicted proteins | sample S5NA_FD_203073 | JGI IMG/M metagenome (GOLD analysis project Ga0316577, IMG submission 203073) | Rhizosphere microbial communities from salt marsh grasses in Alabama, United States - S5-7_050615r2r1 | ecosystem: Host-associated > Plants > Roots > Rhizosphere | place: USA: Alabama | collected... | reverse complement strand
AGGGAATCCTCGGGTGTGGGGGACTCCGCCTCCTCAGGCGGACCTGGCGTTCCCTCCGCCGCCTCCCCGGTAGCCTCTTCCGGTCCGGGGGCGAAGATGGAGACCACGTTGAACCGGTCTTGCCCGGGGAGCCTTTCCAGACGGATCCGGGGAGACCAGATCGCCACCCGAGTGAAGACCAGATCGCCACGGACGAGTGGGCCCGGCGAGAGTCCGGCCATCAGAGAGTCCGCCACCAGGAAGGGTCGGCCGTCCTCTCCCAGGATTCGTACCCCCCGAAACACGAACCCCCTCAAGAGACCGGGAGACGAAACACCCTCCACTACGATCTCACCGTGCACCGACCCCTGCGCCCGTCGGAGGACCTCCTTCAGAACCAGCTCCGTTCCCCGAGGCGTCTGCGTGAGGAAGATCCCCAGAGCCAGCAGGAGGAGTGCCGCCATGGACGCCCCCCGTCCCACGAAACGGATGATCTTCCCTGGGCTCCGCATGATCAGAACGCCTGCCCGATGGAAAGGTGGAGCTGGAACCTCCGAAGTGACCAGGGACCGTAGTTACCCCAGAGGACCTTGGGTGTCAGGAGCGCCAGATCGTCGTCGGCCACCCAGTCGAGGGGGCCGGTGGACACGACGAGTCTGTCCCGCTCCAGGTCTCCTCGAGCCGGGTCGAAAGGACGGACCTTGGAGGTGACCACCTGGAGGTCCTCCCCACCGCTGAACCGGTAGGCCAGATCCACCCGGATGGGCCCGATGGGGCTGAAGTACCGAATCCCCAGGCCCGGGGTGAACTCCAGGTCCCTCAAGTCCACACCCAGGTCTTCCTCCCACACCTGCCCGAAATCAAGGAATGTGGCTCCCTCCCATAGCTGCCCCAGGAAAGGAAACCGGAGCTCCACGCTGCCCTCCAGCATGGACGTTCCCCCAGTGGGGCGGGCGGCAAAGTCGTCGTCGGGCAGGAACCCCGCGTCGCAGGTGAGATCGTTGATCTCTTCCGGAGTGCAGATCTCCGATCCGACCCCGTTCTGGGGATCGAGAAGTGCCTCCACCCCCTGGAGATAGAGGACCTTGGGGCCCAGGCGATTCTGGGCAAAACCCCGGACACTATTGGAGCCCCCGGCATAGAGACGCTTCTCGGGATGGACGATGTCCCCCGAGGCACCTGGGGAGAGAGGTCCGTGGAATGCACCACTCCTCACCCACCCACCCCGTATTCGGGTAGCGAAGATCCATCCGGACGGCGCCTGCTTGTACCAGCTCCCCTCGCCCAATCCTCGGAGGTAGCCGAAGTCCGACCCCGTCCACCCGGAAGCGTACTCCAGGTCCACGAATGCCGCGTACCCTCGGGTGGGGCTGAGGACCTGGTTCCGGCGGTCCTGGGAGAGCCTGACGCCGAGGGGGGAGATCCAGTTCGGATCCTGGAGAATCCGGATATCCTCCGGAGTGCAAACGAGGTAATTGGAGCAAAGGAAGACGTCAGCCGCGTCCAGGCTGGAGAGCTGGGGCCGGAAGGAAAAGGTGATGGGAGTGGCCACCGTGAAGGTGTGGCTGACGGCGAGGCTCACTCCCAACGCCTGGCGGATGAAGATGTCGGGGAGGGACTGTCGCTCCCCGAAGATGCTCGCGCTCCAGGAGTTCCGGGGAGAGAAGAGCCACGGCTGGTCAAAGTCGGCGGAGAGGAGCCAGTTGAGCTCGCCGTAGGCTCCGGTTCCGGCCTGCTTGCAAAAGGATTCCTGAAGAAACGGGGTGAGAAGGTGGGAGACCCTGCCGGTGACCTGGAGTCTTCGGGCTCCTCCGAAGAAGTTCCTGCTCACCCACCGGGCCTCCGTATTCACGCAGTCCGCTCCACTGAAGCCGGCCCCGGCCCTCACCCGATGCATGTCTCCCTCGGCCACCTCCACCCGAAGTGGAATGACGCTATCCGGCTGGTTGTTCAGGTCCGGGATCACGTTGGCCCGGGTGAAGATGTCAAGGTTGTAGAGGTTCCTCTGGCCTTCCAGGAGCGCCTCCGCATCGAAGAGTCTTCCCTCACGGAAGGGCAGCATCCGACGGACCACGGTCTCGGAGACCATGGAGTTCCCTACGACCGAGATGGTCCCCAACCGGGTTTCGGGCCCGGGATACAGGTCGAACGTCACCTGGGCCTCGAGGGGTGACTCCCGTGGGATGCGGTAGTTCAGGAGGACGTCGGCATGAGCGAAGCCCCGGTCCCGGAGGCGGGTCGTGAGGCTGTCCCGGGACGCCTCGAGCACAAGCGCGTTGAGGGGATCCCCGACTCGCACCGGAAGGTCCTCCAGGATGGAGCTGTCCGAGACCTCTTCCAGCCCTGTATATCCCATCTCCACCACCCTCACCGGATTCCCCTCCTGGATCCGGAAGGTGATCTTCACCTCCTGTTCCGAGGGGCGAGCCACGATCGTGTCTACGACGACCTCCCGGTACCCTCTCTGGTAGTAAAACAGCCGAATGCGGGCCAGGTCCCGCACGAACTCCCTGGGATGGAAGTAGTACGGGTCCTTTGAGAATTCTGCACCCACCCAACAAAAGGGGAGGAGAACGGTGGACCTGCATTCCGTTTCTCTGGTGATGATGGCATTGGCCAGGACCTTGTCGGGGAATTGGTGATTGCCCTGGAACCGGAGCTGAGTGACCTCCTCCAGCATCCCCTGCCCTCGGAGCGGACGCTGTCCCCAGCCCGGCAGGAACACCAGGCCGAAGGACAGGAGGAGGGCCGGCGATCTTCTCATCCTACCCCTCTGGCACGGGGCGGGAGGCCGCATCGGCCTGCCCGTCCTCCCTTCCCTCATCTGCCGCAGGGCGAGGGAGAGGTTCCAAGGGCTCCCGGGCGAGGAAGGTTCGGACGAGGTAGAAGGAGACGGATGCCACCCCCACGGCCAGCCCGGCAGCCACTACCGCCGCACCCAGGTTCTCCCGGAGTCCGGGGGTCGTCCTGCGATAGAATGGGCTCATTCTCGCCGTGCTCCCTTTCTGGGCCAGGAATAGCTCCCCGACGGCCGGAACGCCCCGGATTCCCGTTCGAGGTGGTGGGGTGCGACCGTGATCTCGTTGTTGGATACCCGGATCAGGTTGAGTGAGTTCTGACCCCGTTCCCTAGCGCGCCCCCGCCTGGACGTCGTGGTGCCGGTGTGAACAATGGTCATGGCGGGAACCCCGGCCGGCTGGGGGAACACATCCAGAGAGGAGGCGAGATACGAGCGATGGAGATGGCCACCGAGGATCAGATCCACCCCCATCCTGGAGAAGGCTGCCAGATACCGCCGATGTCCCGGGAGGACCTGCTCGGGCGCGTAGTCCGGAGCCCTGGCCAGGTTGTGGTGGGCCACCAGCACCCGGAGCTCCTCCGCTTCCGCTCCTTCGAAAGCCCGCGCGGCAAAACGCAGCTGGGAATCCCTGATCCGGCCGTTCACCACTGCTGTGAGGGGCGCCGTGCTGTCCAGGGAGACCACGACGGCTCCCGGGACGCGTGTCACCGTGTCCAGCTCCCTGGAAATGTGGGTTCGGTAGTTCCGGTGGGGCGCGAAGAGCCGTTCCCAGACCCGGTAGAGGGGTACGTCGTGATTCCCGGGGGTCACGACCACGGGAATCGGCGGGAGGTTCTTGAGGAAGGCGCTCGCCTCCTCGTACTCCTTCACCTTGGCCCGTTGCGTGAAATCTCCCGAGATCACCAGGAGGTCAGGGCCGAGCGCCTGGAGGAATTGGAGAAACGCATCCGCCGCTTCGGAATCGAAGTGTTTGCCGAAGTGGATGTCAGACGCGTGGAGGAGGGTCAGTTCCATGCGTGCCTCAAGCTTCGCCCGTGGTCCGAGGTGATCTTGGACCGGCCTTCCCAAGTCTGCGGGTGCCGAGGATTCCGACGATAATCAGAAGAACGCTGATGCCCTGCGCCAGAGTGAGGATGCCGAAGAATCGGTCGTCCTTGGCCCGAAAGAACTCTATCAGGAAGCGCTCTCCTCCCGCCAGGGCGAGCCAGACCATGAAGAGCCATCCCGGAGCCCGTGCCCCTCTCCGGATGAAGAGAAGGAGTGCGAAGATGCCCAACGAGAGACCGACTTCGTACAGCTGCGTGGGATGTACCGGGACCACGTCTCCGAAGCGGGCAACGAGGTCCGGATCGACGTGGATTCCGAACTCCGTCTCGATGATTCCCACGCGGCTGGGTGGAGCCCCATGAGGGAACCGTACGCCCACCCATGAGGCCGTCGGTCGTCCCCAGTCATCCCCCACGAGGAAGCAACCGACCCGGCCCACGGCATATCCCAGCGCCATGGCCGGAGCCACCGCATCTGCGACAGAGGGGAGGGGGAGCCGTTTCCTCCGGATGAACCAGATGACCAACCCGGCCCCTCCCAGGAATCCCCCATACCAGACCAGCCCGCCCCGGGAGAAGATCGCTCCCACGGGATCGTCAAGGAGACGAGGGAAGTTCAGGAGAATGTAGTATGTCCTCGCGCCCAGGATCCCCCCCAGCACGGCCGCGAGGACGATGTCCCAGCTCAGATTCGGGTCCAGCCCTTCCCGCTCCATCCCGTTTCTGAGGACGAGGCCGGAGGAGAAGAACGCCAGGACCATCATCGCCCCGAAGGAGGTGACGGGCTCCCCCCCCATCAGGGGGAACCACTCCGGAAACCTGAAGAGGTCTGGATACAAGGGCCGAGATCTCCGAAGGCAGTGGCGGGGGAATCAGCTCTTTCCCGGCGGGTCCGGTCTTCTTCGCACCAGATTCGGGAAAGGCAGGTTCGCGTCCGCAGAGATGTCAGGGGGAGCCGTCTCTCCCTTTTCCAGTCGAAACTGCGCCGCCCTGGCCACCATGGCCCCGTTGTCCAGGGAGAGCCGGGGAGACGCGTGGAACAGACGTCCTTCCGGACCGAGACGACCTTCGATTTCTGATTTCAGGCGCCGGTTTGCCGAGACACCACCCCCCAGGAGTACCCTCCGGCATCCGGTCTCCTCTACCGCTCGAAGGGCCTTGCTGGCCAGGACGTCGACGACCGCGTCCTGGAACGCCGCCGCCACATGCTGGCGCTCCTCCTCGAAAGATCGGTCCTCGTGGAGAGTAGCCACGAGAGTGGCGGTGGCGGTTTTCAAGCCGCTGAAAGAGAAATCGTAGTAGTCGGGGTCTTCCGGGGCTTGATTCCCCTTCAGCATCGGGCGGGGGAGGGTGTGGCGAGCAGGATCCCCCATCTCGGCGAGGGCCTGGATGGCCGGGCCTCCGGGATACGAGAGATCCAGCAGCTTGGCCACCTTGTCGAACGCCTCCCCGGCGGCGTCGTCCCGGGTTTCTCCCAGGAGCACGTAGTCCCCCCACCTGGGCGCATGAAGGAGAAGCGTATGCCCGCCGGATACCAGGAGACCCACGAAGGGCGGCTCGGCCTCGGGGTCCTCCAGGGAAGGGGCAAACAGGTGCCCCTCCATGTGATGAACGGAAACGAGGGGCTTGTCCAGGGCATAGGCCACGGCCTTGGCCCAGGAGACGCCCACCAGCAGGGCCCCGATGAGGCCCGGCCCGGTGGTGACCGCCACCGCGTCCAGGTCCTCCAGCTGCCGGCCGGACTGCCGCAGAGCCTCGTCCACCACCTCCTCCAGCTGCCGGAGGTGGGCCCGGGCCGCCAGCTCCGGGACCACGCCTCCATAGATGGCATGGACGTCCTGCGACAGAATGACGTGCCCCAGAATCGTCCCGTCCCCATCCAGGAGGGCCGCGGAGGTTTCATCACAACTGGTCTCGATACCGAGAATCAGGGGCTGACTCACAGTCCCGTCGGTCTCCTCAGGAGGACCCACTCCGGATCGAGAGTGGCCTGAGTCACCACGGGCGGACCTTCCACCGAGAGGGTGGCCCTCACCTCTTCCCCCGGCACCAGGGCCGTGGCCACCGTTCCCGAGACCGTGATCCGGAGCTGGGCCGGATCGAAGCTCTCCACCAGGCTCGTGGCTCCGCTGAGGACTACGGTGACGGTGGAGGGCCGGGCCTGGAGCTGAGGGCCCGACGCGAGGTTCGGCAACCGGACGGGAACGCCTTCGAAGCTCTTGGTGAGGGTCTCCTCCACTTCGATCTCCACCGACGCTTGCTCGGGAGACAGGGCCATACCGGAGAGGTTTGCCGTGTCCACGGGACGGACGAAGGTACCGGAGCTCCTCACCTCGGAGAGGTCCAGGGGCGTGAGGCTGACGCTGGCCAGCTCGCCGACTCGACTGGAAGGACCGGACACCCGAACGAACGCGGGTACGATCTCTGGACGCCGAACCAGGGAGAGGCCTGACGGAAGTTCACCAGTGAGCCTGGCCCGGAGTGACACCACGTCCACATCCATCGGTTCGAACGAGAGATTCACCGAGCTTGGCACCAGGTCTTCCACCGTGATCTCGTCGCTCACGGAGGTCCGCAGCCATGCCGGGAGGAGGAGGATCGCCGTGTCCGCAGAGGAGACCTGATCGACGGGCACCACGATGGACGGGCGGTCGGCCCTGAGGGCCATGAGGGCTCGGGTCGGACCGGCCAGCGTGACTTTTATCGTGGGCGGGAGGGGTTCTCCGACGGTGGCCCACTGCGGGTCGGTGAGCTGAACCCGAACCGGAACATTCTCCAGCTCCTGACTGCTCTGTGCCTCGAACTCCGGGACGGTCCACAGGAGAATTGCCATAGCCAGGGCCGAGAGTTTCAGCTGCCAGTTCCTGGTGATGACCCCGGGGAAGAATCGCACGGTCAGCCGTCCAGAAGTCGTCGAATGAGCTCCAGGTTCGCCGGTGCGTCCCACTCGGTGGGCCCCGCCACCTTCTTCTTGATCAGTCCATCCCGATCTACAACGAAGGATTCGGGGACCCCGGTGGTCTGATAGGTCTCCTGGATCTTCCCCGAGGGATCGTGGAGGATGCGGAAGGTCAGCCCCATGGTCCGGGCGAAGACTTCCAGGTTCCCTCCCTCTCGCCCGAAGGCGTCGCGCTCCCCCAGGGGGGCATCGACACTCACAGCGAGGATGGCGAAGTCCTCGTCCGGAATCGCTTCACGGAGCCGTTGCATGGAAGGCATTTCCTGCTGGCATGGAGGACACCAGGTGGCCCAGATATTCACGAGGAGGACTTTGCCCCGGTAGTCGGCAAGGGTACTGGGGGTCCCCTGCAGATCCACAGCCGAGAACTCCGGTGCGGGCCTGCCCGGCACTACAGGGTTCAATCGGCCACGATTCAGCCACGCCACGAGGACCACGGCCCCGGCGACCAGAACGGTCGCAGCGTACGGAGTCCAGGATTTCCTACCTCTCATATCTCACCCGGAAGCAGTTTGGGGTCCAAAATCTGTTACGGCGGATCGACGGGATTGTTCCTGGATCACCCCCCCCGCCGGCCCACCACCAACCGCACTGCACTCCCCCGCTCGACCTGGGTCGCCGCCGGGGGTTCCTGCTCCACCACCAGACCCTGATCCCGGCCAAAGCGGAAGCGAGTCTCCACCTCCGAAAGACTCAGTCCCAGAGAGTCCAGGACCGCTCTGGCCTGCTCCTCCCTGAGCCCGAGGAGGTGCGGCATTTCCACCAGGGGCGGCCCCAGGCTCACCGTCAGGCGGATCTCCTGGGGGATCACCGCCTCCATGCCGGCCTCCGGCGCCATGGTGATCACGCTTCCCCTGGGGAGCTCGGACTCCGTGGAATCCACCACTACGAGGAAGCCCGTAGCCTCCAGCACCGTTCGGGCCCGATCGGCCCGGAGCCGCGTCACATCGGGGATCGGCCGCACCTCCGGACCCAAGCTCAACGCCACACGAATCGTGTCACCCACCAGGGCGAGCTGACCGGGCAGAGGGGTCTGGCCCACGATGCTCCCCGGCGACGCCGACGGGTGGCGAAGGGAGTCTGTGACCTCGAGAACGAAGCCCATGCTGGAGAGGGCCCCCGTCGCGCTCCCGAAGGTTTCTCCCGAGAGATCGGGTACTCTCTCGACGTCCCCCGGGGGGGGAGGGGCCGGGAAGATCACCCGCGTCGCCAGCAAATAACCCGCAAACAACCCCACGACCGCGAGGGCACCAACGCCCAGCAGGAATCTGGGCTGGCCGAATTGGGAGGCCACATAAGCCTTGATCCCACCCGCACTCTTCCCGTACCGGACGGTCCACTTCACACCGCTTCTTCGGCGCCGAAGAGAGCCTCCAAGCCTCATGATCTCCTCACAAGTCTCGCGCCGAAGGCTCCGTCGAAACCCGCCACCTGGGGAACCACCCTCAACAGCCCACGCTCATCCAGGAAGGACGGATCCACCGCGTCGGTTCCTTCCACCTGAAAGCCGGGATCGCCCCTGAGAAAGGTCTCCACCTGTTGCTCGTTTTCCTCCTCTTCCAGGGTGCAGGTGGAATACACCAGATGGCCTCCGGGAGGGATGAGCCGAGCCGTAGCCTGGATGATCTCTCTTTGAAGATTCACAAGCGTTTCCAGCATCTCCGGTGTGAGCCTCCACCGCGCATCGGGATGCCTCCTCATGGTGCCGGTCCCGCTGCAGGGAACGTCCACCAGCACGAAGTCGGCCCCTGAAAAGGGGGGCTTCCGGGCATCGGCCACCACCATCACCACGTCTCCTCCGACCCTCCTCAGGTTCTGGCGGACCCACCGTAGCCGGGAAAGGGATCGGTCGGCGGCCAGAACATAGGAACCTTCCGCCGCCAGAGCGAGGGCTTTTCCTCCTGGGGCGGCACACAGGTCCAGAATCTTGCTCCCCGGTGGTGGGTCGGCGTACACCGTTACCAGCGCGGCTCCAGGATCCTGGACGATGGCCGGAAAACCCTCCAGAACCGCTGCAGGATCGGTGCCGTCCTCCAGCTGCAGACAGGGGACCTTCTCGCTGGGAATCCTGACCTCCACCCCTTCGCTCTTCAGGCGTCGAACACCTTCTTCCATGGAAATCCCCAGGGGGCGAACAAAGAGGGGAGGCGGCGCGTTGTTCCACTCCACGAGCCTCCCCACCTCATCCGGGCCCCAACGGGAGAGCCACCGCCTGACCAACCAGTCCGGATGGGAACCCCACGTGGTCAGATGGGCCAGGGGATCTTCCTCGAAGGCCGGGAATCGGTCCACGCCTCCCCCCTCCCTGTCCAGAGTCCGCAACACCCCATTCGCCATCTTTCCCGCACCGCTTCCCGCGATGGCCCGGACCTGTTCGACGGTCTGGGAGACGGCGGCGTAGGAGGGAACGCCGTCCATGAAGAGCAGCTGGTAGGCGCCCAGGCGGAGGAGCTCGAGAACCCGTGGCGAGAGACTCCGCAGGCCCTGACGAAGGTGGAGGTGAAGGAGGTGATCCAGGCGTCCCCGGAATCTGATCACTCCGTAGGCGGCCCGGTGGACCCAGCGTCGTTCTCGAGGACCGAGGGCACCGGCCGCCTCCCCGAATGCTCGATCCAACCGCCTCCCCCTGGACACGCTTTCAAGGATCGAAGCCGTGATCCGGCGTTCCGCCGTAGTCCCCGACATGGATCTATCCAGCTCCCGGTGGCGTTTTCAGTCCAGCATCCCCCGGGTGGGAGAGGAGGGGACGGCAATCTCCCTGGAGGGCATGCGACCGGCCAGGTACGCAAGGCGTCCTGCCTGAATGGCCAACCGCATGGCGTGCCCCATGGCCACCGGGTCATCCGCTGCAGCGATTGCCGTGTTCATGAGCACCCCGTCCACACCCTGCTCCATGGTGATGCAGGCATCGGAGGCGGTCCCCACACCAGCATCGACGATCACGGGAACCTGGAGCCTTCGCCTGATCTCCCGGATGTAGTAGGGATTCACGACTCCAAGACCGCTCCCGATGGGGCTGGCCAGGGGCATCACGGCCACGCAACCGGCGTCTTCCAGGCGAAGGGCCGAGATCAGGTCGTCGTTCGTGTAGGCCAGGACCTTGAAACCCTCCTGGACCAGGACCTCCGCCGCCTCGACAGTGGCGTGGGTATCCGGGAGAAGCGTCTTCTCGTCACCGATGATTTCCAGCTTCAGCCAATCGGTGAACCCCGCCGACCGGGCCAGGCGGGCATAGCGTATCGCGTCCTCCTTGGTGTAACACCCGGCAGTGTTGGGCAGGAGAAGGAACTCCTCCGGATCGAGATGATGCAGAATCCCCTCTTCCTTGGTTCGATCCAGGTCGATCCGGCGCACCGCCACGGTCACCATCTCGGCTCCGCTGGCGCGGATCGCCTCCACCATGGTGGCGTTGTCCTTGTATTTTCCCGTTCCGACGATGAGCCGCGAGGTGAATTCCCGGTCAGCGATCCGGAGGGGTGTGTCTTTCACTTCCATGGTCATCCCCGTGTAGTTCGGTGATTGCAGGTTCGCCTGACCCGAGCTCCGCCCGTCGGATCACCACCACCCAAGGGCAGGAATTCCCGGACGGGTGGAGACCCTAACCGCCCCCCACGAAATGGACCAGCTCGAAGACGTCTCCGGCGTTTACCGGCACCTCTCCGTATCCGGACCTGTCGAGGATCTCCCGATTCCTCTCCACCACGACCAAGGCTGGATTCAACCCCAGCTCCTCCAGAAGGCCTTTCACGGTCAGGCCCGGCTGGACTCCGCGATCCTTCCCGTTCACCGTCACCCTGATGGGCTCGGTCCCAGATACGAAATCATTCATCGCTCGCGATCCTTCCCCCTTGCCTTCCCGCCCGTCTGCCCGGAGCAGCGGTCCAGCTCTCCTAGATAAACCCCTACGGCCTCGGCGGGGTCCGGGGCATTCCAGATCCCACCTCTCACCGCGATCCCGTGGGCCCCCGCCTTCAGTACTTCATCGACCCGCTTCGGTGTTATCCCACCGATCCCGATCATCAGAGGAGGATCGGTGGTGGCGATCTCCGAGAGCCGGCCAACGCCTCCAGGTACCCTCCCGGGATGGGACTTGGTGTCGAAGAGCGTCCCCACAACGAAAAAGTCCACGCTCCCTTCCCTCCCCGCTTCCCCCTCCTCCTTGCTGTGCACGGAGAGCCCCAGGACCCGCTCCGATCCCAGAAGCTCTCTGGCCACTCCGGGAGGGAGGGATCGCTGGCTCAGGTGGGCACCGGGGAGGTCAAGCGCCAGGGCGACATCCAGGCGGTCATTCACCAGGAGGGTTCCCCCTGCCGTCCGGCAGGCCTCCTGGAGCGTCTCGGCCGCCTCGAAGATGGCCCGCCCGCTGACACCGTGGCCCCTGAGATGGAAAGCGACCCCCTCACCCCCCACCTGAATGGCGCTCCTGGCCTGGGCGAGGAAGCCGGGCCGCCTGAGGATCGAGTCGTCGGTGATGAGGTGGAGGCGGGGGATCACTCGAAACTCATCTGCGTGGTTACGGCGTGGCCCCTTAGCCAGGGCCCCACCGGCATCCGCCGACCTCCGGCCGGTTGCACCTCCTCCACCCGGAGAGCCCCTTCCCCACAGGATACCAGGAGTCCATCCCCCGGGGAGGCCGAAAGGATCGCCCCCGGAGATGAACGGCCTGGGACGCTGGATTCCGCCGTGGGGCGGAAGAGCTTGATGGGCTTGCCCTCGAGAGTGGACCAGGCACCGGGAACATCGTCCAGGCCCCGCACGTGCCAACTGAGCTCGAGGGCGCCCCGATTCCATCCAATGCGCGCCATTTCCCGGCTCACCTTGGGAGCGAAGGTGGCGAACCGGTGGTCCTGTTCCTCTTCCTCGATGGCGCCTGCCTCCAGGAGAGCCAACGCTTCGATGAGGGCCTCGGCCCCCACCTCCGACAGGCGGGTTGAGAGTTCCGTGGCTGTCTCGGAGGGGCCGATGTGCTCCGGCGTCTGCAGCAAGACCGGACCTGCGTCCATGGCCTCCACCATCCGTATGACGGAGACGCCGGTGGTTTCCATCCCCTGCAGGATGGCCCAGTTGATCGGGGCAGCCCCCCTCAGCTCCGGGAGAAGGGAGGCGTGCACGTTGATGGAGCCCCCCGGGGGGACTGCCAGGACCTCCGGCTTGAGGATGTGCCCGTACGCCACCACCACCGAGAGGTCCGGCCTCAAGCCACGAAGCTCCTCGAGAAAGCTCTCCCCCCACGGACTCTCCGGTGTCAGCACCGGAATCCCCTCCTCCAGCGCCACCTCCTTCACCGGAGAAGGGGAGAGCTTCCGCCCCCTCCCTTTGGGCCTGTCCGGCCGGGTGACCACCCCGATCACCTCGTGGCCCTCGTATCCCAGAGCTCTCAATGACGGCAGGGCAAAGAGAGGGGTACCCCAGAAGAGAATCCTCAGGAAGCTACCTCCTCGGCCTGGCTCTTCCGCCATCTCTTCATGGCCATGCGGCGTTTGAGAGGGCTGAGGCGATCGAGGAAGAGGATGCCGTCGAGGTGATCGATCTCGTGCTGCAGAGCTCGAGAGAAGAGGCCGTCGGCCTGGATCGAAACGGGGTCCCCTGCCGGCGTGTACCCTTCCACCTTCACCGATGCCGGTCGCTCCACCACTTCCTCGATCCCGGGGATGCTAAGGCACCCTTCCGGAGCCCGATCCGTCCTCTTTACCGACTCCACAACCCGAGGATTCACCAGCGCCACCGGGCCGCGGCCCTCCTCATCGCCCTCCCCCAGATCCACCACGATGACCCGTTTGGAAACCCCGACCTGCGGACCCGCCAACCCGATGCCCGAGGCCCGGTACATGGTCTCCAGCATGTTCTCGGCGAGGGTGTTGATCTCATCATCGAACTCTGAGACTTCCTCCGCTGGGATCCGTAGCACCGGATCACCCATTATCCTGATGTCGAGGAATGCCATGGTCCAAACATCCTGGTGGTGCGTTCTCAACTCCCGGTCTTCGATCCCGGTTCCTGCCCGGAGGTGACCCGTGCGATGCGGGCTCGCTCCACCACCAATCGGGTGTTTTCAGCCGTCTTGATGGTCAGTCTGTCCTCCTGGGCGTGGACGACGGTCCCGATGATGCCGCCGTTGGTGACGACTTCGTCACCCTTTCTCAGCTCGGCGATCATCTTGCGGTGGCGCTCCTGGTCCTTCCGTTGCGGACGGATGAGGAGGAAGTAGAAGATGGCGAAGATGGCGGCCATCTGCATCATGAAGATGAGGGTTGCGTTTCCCCCCTCACGGGGAGCCGCCAGAATGGCCAAAGAGGCTTGAATCACGACCGTCTCCGTTGCTTGAAACCCGCACTGGACCCCGTTTCCTGTAAACCTAACATCACAGTGGGCATGAGAAAGGGGCCTTCGGAGCGGGTTCTTCCCCCTATCATGCGAGCCCGCGGTGCAGGGCGGAAGGTTCGGAACAGGACTCCTGTAGGCCCTTAGCCGGCTTCTTTCCGCCCTCGCTCATACCGGGACAGCCACTCCTCGCTCCATCCCTGGAAAGAACCCTCCTGAATCCGCCGGCTCGCTTCCGCGGCCAGAGCGATGAGGAAGCGCAGGTTGTGGATGGTAACCAGACGGTGGCCCAGCCACTCGTTGGCCACAGCGAGATGGCGAAGGTAGGCCCGGTGGAAGCGCCGGCAGGTGTAGCAGTCGCACGTGGGATCGATGGGCCGTTTGTCCCGCTTGAATCTCGCGTGCTTCAGGTTCACCTGGCCCTCATCCCTCGTCCAGGCCGTCCCGTGCCGGGCATTCCGTGTGGGAGCCACGCAGTCGAAGAGGTCCACACCGAGTCCGATGGCCCGGAGGAGGTCGTCGGGGTAGCCCACGCCCATTAGATAGCGAGGGGCCCCGGCAGGGAGGATCCCGTCGAGGAGATCCACCGTTCGCCACATGTCCTCCTTGGCCTCTCCTACACTGAGTCCGCCGATGGCCAGACCGCTCCACTCGCCGATTCCCAGGACGTCCCGGGCGTGCTGAGTTCGGAGGTCATCGAAGACGCCTCCCTGAACCACCGGGAACAGAGCCTGCCGCGGAGCCGATTCCTGGAGGGAGTATGTGTCGAACCTGTCCCTGCAACGCTCCAGCCACCGGAGCGTCCGCCGATTCGCTTCCAGGACCTCCTGACGGGACGCCCCGCCGGGAGGACATTGGTCAAAGGCCATGACCACGTCGGCCCCGAGGGCTCGCTGGATATCCATCACCCCTTCCGGTGTGAAGAGGTGGCGGGACCCGTCGATGTGGCTCTGGAACACGACTCCATCATCCCGAACCTGGTTGATCCGGGCGAGAGAGAAGACCTGAAACCCGCCGGAATCCGTCAGGATGGGTCCGTCCCAGCGCATGAACTCGTGGAGGCCTCCCA
>Ga0316577_10000704_pt1 | contig 14178 bp, 17 predicted proteins | sample S5NA_FD_203073 | JGI IMG/M metagenome (GOLD analysis project Ga0316577, IMG submission 203073) | Rhizosphere microbial communities from salt marsh grasses in Alabama, United States - S5-7_050615r2r1 | ecosystem: Host-associated > Plants > Roots > Rhizosphere | place: USA: Alabama | collected... | reverse complement strand
GGTTTGTAGCCCCAAGTACTGCCTGACGGCCTTTTTTAGCGTCAGCTTTCCCTCAGCCGAGATCGAAGTTATAGCGACGACCTGGGGCACGCTCTCAAAGTCACCGTTCAATACTGCCATTTCCCCTAGAGCTCCTTACACATCTATTGCGCGATAACTGACGCTTCGAGTAGCTCGATCACCTCTCTTGCTCCAGTGCCGCCAGTGCTGCCTCGGCCTGGCGGATGTGTTCGAGGTCGTGCCGGGCCAGACCCTGCAGGATCTGGCCGACGGTCTTTACAAGCTCGCCATCCAGATTCCTGGCTGGACCATGCAGCTTCTCCGGGGTCAGATCGACCAGGAAGGCCTGTGTGTCGGCGCGCACAGCATCCCACGCCGCCAACACAGTCTCCAAATCGTCGCTCGACTCACTGCCTACGCCCGCATACCCTTCACGGGACAGCAGAAAGTCGGGAAGCAGACCCAGCCCGTTCCAGGGTTTGTCGTTCTGCAGGATAAAGCGGTTGAGGTACAAGTCCTCGGCAAACAGCATGTGGCGCACGTTTTCGAGCACTGACCATTCATCGACGCTGGGACGCGTTGCCAATCGCCCGGCGTCCGTCGCGCGCAGCCGTTGACGAAACGCCGAGCGGAGCTCCTCGAGCCGCGCCATCACCTCGCGCACGGCTTCAGGATCATAGAGATCGCGCATCTTGAGCCGCGCTCGCTCGGGATCGCGCCGGTCGCACTCGGCCTCGATCAACTCGTCGATGCGGAAGCCTAACACGGTCAACCCATTGATATTGGCATCCTCGATGCACAAACCCGCAAGATTGGCATTGCGAATCGTCGCCCCATCCAAGTTGGCGTTGTGGATCGTCATCCCTGCCAGGTTCACGTCCTCGAACGTCGCGCCGCCCAAGTTGACGTCGCGGAACACCGATCCGGCCATATCACAATGTTCAAACGTCTGCCCCATCTTATCCTCCTTTAGAGATGCAGAGATCTCTGCCAAATGGTTCATTCATCATCAAAGCACTTGGATAACAACCCTAGCACAGTCGTCGTGCAGTCGATGGTGCGGTTTTCGGGCCGTCTCCAGGATTCAGAGAGAGGGAAACCTGTATAAGGCTTGCGACCTATCTTGCTGCCAAAATCCCACAATCCCTCCGGCGTGCGCTGCTCCCAGATCCAGTTGAGAGCATCGACCGCTAGTTCCTTCCACAGGCGGAAACGTGATAACAACCGGTGGGCGTAAAACCAAGGCCCAAAGTCCCGCGAAAGGAGCGGAGGCAGCACGCTGATGTCTTTTCCGTAAACGTAATAAATCCCCGCCGGGTAGTGCATCACAAAATCCAACATCCTGCGCTCCAGGTCATCGGATAGTCGATTGCGAGCGGCGGATAGAATGAGCAAGGGATACCTTTTGTGAAACGGCACCGGATTCTTCATCCGGCATTGCATCAGCGCGTTGAGGGCGACGATCTCCGTCTGGCGGTCGTAGGCACCCGACTGGAAGGCCGCCTGCAGCGCCTCTGCCCACAGCCCCCAGAACTCGTCCAACTGCGCATGATGCGGATCGATCAACGCCAAGATGGCGGCCGAAAAGTGCCGCACCCACACATACCAAGCTTGAGGATTATCGTGCTTTTCAGGCGGGTCAGGCCAGACGGCCTCGCCAGCCATATAATCCAGGATGGTTGGCATCACCTTCTGGAGAATGGGACTATGCTGGTCCAGCCCCAACTCCAGGGCGATGGCGATAGCCGATTCGGTCGTCGGGAAGGGCTGTTTCCTGCTATAATCCTGGGTGTGAAACCGCCCCCAGGTGCCATCGTCCCATTGAGAGTCTGCCAGCTGCAAGACCCACTTGGATTGTCCCAAGTCTCTCTCCGCCTCCTGGTAGGCGGCGTCTGACGAACCGTATCCCAGCACGTCGCGCAGCAGGCGAAAACGCGGCACCGGGTCGGGCTGCATATCAAGGAGCCTTTCGGCGATAGTTTTGAGGTCGTTTCGAATAAACCTTAGCATGCCGCCCTCCAGCCGTAATCAAAATTCACCCTACGATGCCAACGCAGGCACAGCACACGAGGCACTTCACTTCTCACTCTCTTGTGTCCTCATCCACTCGCGGATTTTTTTCTTGCCCCACAGGTCGTGAGCTGCGTAGGCGTTCAGCCAGTCGTAGAGTGAACCGCCGCCGGTGAAGGCGTAAAATCCAGGCGTGAGCACTTCCTCGTCGGTCAGACTCTCCGTCAACGCCATAAACTGGGTATGAGTGGACCGAAAGTACTCTAGCACATCGTCGAGCGGTTGGTCACAGTGCTCCTCGTAAATGCGCTGGTTCAGGATGTGCAGGTCTTTCCAAGTCAGACCTGGGGCAGGAGTTTCCACTTCCTCGCCGCGCCGGGAAGCCGCGATCCAATCCGGCCAAAAGGCCTCCCAGTGCGCCAGGTGCGCCAACACATCCTTGAACGACCACTCGCCCATCGTGTCGGGCCGGACGATGTCCTCACGATTCAGGCGAGCCAGGTTGGCCTCCAATCGCCGCCGCTCGGCGTGCAGGCGTTCGATGACCCTGGCTTTGCTCTTGGGTTTCTTCATTTCATTATCTCCTTGACTCCGTTGAGCATCCTAAACGAAGCAATCTGCTTCACAATCGCGACGTCTCCTGCAGCTCTGACGTCGAAATGAATGGATCGGCCCGCCTTTTTGCTATAGAACTTGAACCCGCGAGATACCGTTCAATATCCTCCAGCAAAGTAGCGGACTCGCCCAGTGCCGCGTCGATCTCAGATGCGGTGGGTCGTTTCGATTTGTCGTCAAATATGCTTGCTGCCACGCGATTTTCTCCCCGTCATTTGATCGCCAAGCCCTTCACATAAGCGTCTTCCACGTCTCCATCGCTGCTCTCGCTCAGCAACGCGCTCAACTCTCCCAGGTGATAGACCATGTGACTGAACAGGAACAGGGCCACGCCCAACTGGGTCTCTCCCGCCCATCCAAATGATTCGTTCTCGGCCTCAAAATCCATCTCGCTCAACCACTTTTCAGTCTCGTTCCTGAATTCATCAATACACACCAATATGTCATCTTGAGATGGGAGGTCTTTATCCGGTATTTCCCAGCACTTGCCCTCAAAGGGTTTTCCCGACGCAAAGACCACGGTAGTCGAATCTTGAAGATAATACTTGACTCCCTGCAATATGTGATGTGCCATACGCACCGGCGTATTGGTTCCACGCCCGGTGTGAACCCAGGCGTCTTGATCAAACCCTTTCACCAATCTCTCGAATATCCGCCAAGCGTGTCCATACCGCTTGATGAACTCGGTTTTCATGGTTCTCTCCCTATCTTTGTACGCCAGTTTCAATACCGAAGACGTTTAGTTTCTACTCTCAATGCCAATAGCCGATGTATGTCTCGAACATCATCTTCCGACTTGATTGGGATGAAAAGCCATCTTCCTTCAGGGTATGGAGTAGCCTTCTCAATTACTCCCCGGACATTTTCTCCAAGCTCCATATTCCTGGTTTGCTCGATGGCTTCCGGTCCAAGGTTGATCTGAACAGTGATCCCACCTTCTGTCGGATAGAGCGACGTGAGTAACTGCCCGCGCTTGCGAAATCTCAACGCCCACCCATATTTTTTGCCATACAAGAACTTGAAATCCTCATCAGACGGGTAATGCTCCCGAATAAACCGGACAAGTTCCTCCCATACAGGCAGTTTTGGACCAATTGCCTGATGAATTTCCTCTGCCGAGGGCTGGTGTTTCTTGTCTACAAATGCTCCAATACTCACGTGTGTTTCTTCTCCTAAGATCAATATCTTTCCAGTTCCACAACCGCTACCGCCAGCGTCATTCGATCAGCAGGCTCCCATCGTCCTTGAACTTCCAGTCCTCCCAATACATCACTTCCCAGTAATAGCCATCCGGGTCGCGAAAGTACCCGCTGTAGCCGCCCCAGAACACACGCTGAGGCGTTTTGACGATCTCTCCTCCGGCTCTTTCGGCCAGTTCCATAATCCGGTCTACTTCGTCCTGTTCCCTGGCCACATAGGCCAGCGTGATACCGGCAAAACCCTCCCCCTGCGGCGGATTCTCCTGGTCGATGTCCTTGGCCATGCCGTCGCGGGGACAGAGTGCCAGGGTGGCTCCATCGCTCTGGAAAAAGACAATGGGTGGATTCTCCTCTGCGATCGAGGTCTCGAATCCCAAGCCATCTCGGTAAAACTCTAGCGCTCGATCCATATCACTCACACCCAGCGTGACGACGTGCACCCTATTCACCCGCACTCTCCCCCTGCACGAACGCGAGCAAGTGGCCGTCGGGATCACGTATGACAAACTTGTACGATCCCCAGGGCATCATCGCCAAAGGCTCTACCACCTCTGCCTTGTCCTTCACCCACTCCCACAGCGACTCGACATCCGGAACGAAAAAGGCCGTCTCGTCCGTGGAGCCAGGCGGCTCGCCAACTGCAAAGAACGTCTCCCCCAACATCTTGTAAGACTGCCAGCGCGTCGGCTCGTAGAACGCGTCCGGCTCAAAACCCAACACGTCCTCGTAAAAGCGCTTTGATCTCTCCAAATCGACTACCGTTTTGGTGATGGACTGTACTCTCATTGGCGTCTCCGCTTTAGCTTCAATGCCTCATTCAAGTGGATGATGAGGTGCCGGGAGGCTGGCATCAGCAATAACCCCGCTACGTCGCGCTTGCCCCAGTAATCGACGATGCCACTCGCCGCCTCGACCACCGCCCCTTCATCCCATATGCGCTGCAGGCGAGCAGGGTCGACCTTCTGCTTCAGGTCCTCCGGCCCAAACTGCTTGACGATCTCACGCGTCCTGCGGCCCACGGCCACACGGTAAGCCTGTAGAGCGTCGATATCGAGCGCATCGCTGAAGCGAGCCACGTCTGCCGCATCCATCTCGTTACCCGCATGACGAATGGGCGAATTGATCCGGTCGAGCCGCCCTTCCTGGTTCAGCACCTGCGGACTGCCAGCTACCAGCAAATTCATCGTAATGTCCTCACACCGGGCGATGTGCCAGATGATCCAGGCCACCGAGTGCTCGCAGTTACGCGGGACACGCCGTATCCGCTCCTCGGTCATATCGTTCAGTATCTCGTCCTCAAAGGACCAGGGCCCGGTCAAAGCCTCCTCCGCTGACACCTTGGCCGAGTGGAGCATGGCGTGCTGGCTCAGAAACAATTGGATCGCTTCGTCGTACTGCCTAGAGCGCGTCATGACCCGGCGCAACTCGGTCTGCCGTTTGAGACACAATTTTCTATAGGACTCCATTTTCCCCACCCTCTCCCACAGCGCCAGCCATTCCTCCCTCGAGATAGCAAACTCACCGCGATTGATTTCACTCAAGCCTAGTTTCTTGAGCAGTCGAACGGAAGGTTCATTGTCCGGATGGGTGCCGGTGAGTATTCCATCTGCCGCCAACTGGTCAAACACATACGCCATGGCCGCCCGGCAGCCCTCTGTTGCATACCCGTGGCCGTGATAACCGGGGTGAAAGACGTAGCCAAGATTGTACACCGCTCCCTCTTGGTCTTGGCGCCGCTCGATAGCGATGAGCCCGATGAGCTTGCCCGTCGCCTTCAGGCAGACGGCGAGATAACCGTCCCCCTTGGCAAACCACTCAACCATGCCCTTGACCTCCTCCGCAGAGGTCGGCCATGGGTCTTCGTACTTGGCCGATTCGGAGGCCTGGTATTCGACGGCCACTTCCTGAAGGTCTTGCCAGTCGTCGGGACCAAAGTTTCTGATGGTGAGTCGATCTGTCTCTATCGTGATCATCATTGTCTCTCCTGTGTTCGCTGTGCTCCTCATTCCACCATCTCGAACACAAAGCGGCACGGTTCTTTTCCGCGACTCTCCAGCGCAGAAGATACTACGCCTCGCGTTCGGAGTCTTTTGCCCAAGGCGATTTGATAGTGATAGCGGAAATGCCCCGCACAACAGTAGCAATAGGTTTTCGAGACTGCCTGTTCCAGTTCCACTCCGCTAAAAACAGGGCAAGGGCATTGAAAGCCGCCCACGTCGCCGACCCCCGCGGTTATCATCCCATCCTCGTTCAAAACCGGGTTTCCCATGTACGTGACCTGGCCAATCGCCTGCAGTTTTTGCTCCACGCTCTGGCCCTCGCATTCTTTGGCGATTTTCTGCATGGCCTTGAGCCGCCAACCTCCTTTCGAGCACGCACAGGCATCTCGTATCTCGTGACAAAGCTCGCGGTCAAGTAACGCTTCCATCCGCTCGATGGCCTGTATGAAGAATGCCGCTCTCTTCTCTTTCTTCGACTTATCCGAGATGGTTTCATGCCCTTGGAAAATCTGAGCGACGATGCCCTCTTCTACCTGGCATTCTTCTAACGCATTTTTGAGTCTCTTTACCGCGGTCATGTATTTCCCCTTTTCACAAATAGATGTGGATGATAGTCAATCTGCCAGATTGGCAAAGAAATCGACGATATTGCCATCCGGGTCTCTGAACCAAAAGGACCTGGCCCCCCAGGGATGCGTCGTCGGCAGCATGACGAACTCGACGTCCAACGCTTTGAGCCGCTCGTATTCCGCATCGACGTCTTCCACTTCAAACATGGTGGTGAAGCTACCGCAACCGGCCCCCTGCATAGATCGCGGCGCCATACTTTCCATCCCTTCTGTTGAGAATATGGCTATGCCCGCTCCCTCGGTATTCAACTCGGCGTGAACGTCATTCCCCTCAGCTTCTACGCCAAGCACCTTGGCGTAGAAATCGGCCAAGGCAGGAACGTCATCCGTGATAAGGCATATTCCTACAAGTTTCATTTCCCCATCTCCCGATTCTCTCTATCACCCAACACCTGCATATCCGCCCGCGAGAAACGCCTGAATGCGTTCTTGCCATAAACCTCGTCAAGCCTGGAGGTGTATGTTCGGAGCGCCTCCAACACAGCCACGCCACCGGCATCCTCGTCGAGGGACATCCTCATATACCACCCACCCTTCCGCAATGCACCCGTCGGCGTCAGCCACCCGCCTTCCTCTACCGGGATGTGCTCGCACCGCACGCCATATTCACCCAGCGCCTTGAAGTAGTCTTTGACCACCGGGTAGTTCGAGTGTATCTTTTGCGCCAAGTAAGCCTCGCTATCCAGCACGAGATGTGGGCCGCCCCCTTCCTCGGGTTCGCCAAAGCACCCAAACGCCCACAGCATCTTGAGCAAGTGTCGCCTTCTCTTCTTGAGCACCTCGCGCCAACCATAAGAGATGCCGCTGGCGGTCCCTATCACACCCAGGAGCTGGTAAAGCGCCTCGTACGCCGCTTTCTCCCCCTCTGCGAAAGACAAGTCACCGGGAAAATCCGCGAGCTCGGGCTCAAGCGAGACCGGAGTCATCTCCACAACATCCTCGGATCCGAGAGAGGCGCGTATCCCGTCCAAGTGCTTGACGCCCTCGTACGGTTCCACAAACGCAAGATAGTCTTCCTCCGGCACAGGGGTCCCCAATCGAGCCTCGACTCTCTCCCGGCTGAAATCCGGACCCTGGCCAAACACCTCGCAGGGGTATGCAGAGCAATGGGCACACGTCTCGATACCGTTGAAAAAAGCACATCTGCGCTTGCTGCAATTGATGAGATAATGCTCCGAGTCCTCATAGTCCGGTGCCTGGCAACCGACGCAGCGGCGAAGCTTATCGGGGCCCAGTCGGAATCCATGATACCTGTACCATCCATCGCTGCACCGCTGCCTGTCCTCGTCCGTCAGGAGGTTTTCCACATACGACGGGCAGCGGCTGCAGTTGGTGCCGCATGGGGCTATCATATTCTTCATACATAAACTCCTCTGTGCAAAAGACACCCACTAGCCAGGCCGAGCCTTGAACTCTTTGTACGCCTCCGCCTGCCTCTCGTGCAAATACTCCCACTTTTCCGCATGTCGCCGGTCAGACCAGTACACCCCCTGCTCCTCGACCCAGGCCGTGAGACCAATGAGGTGTATCCGCCTCAGATTCTCGATCGCCGGACCGTGAGTTAACCACACAGGGTCATAGGCAAACTGAACGAGCTCAGTGCAAGGAAGATCATCACACGCAGCGCACGACGCCAATCCTCTACTCTCAGCACATTGGTAGATCTCGCACTGAGCATGGTGAGACATCGCCGCACACCTGCCACGCTCGCAGCCGCAGCCGTGACACTCCCCACTAGCATAGTCCGAGCAAACTCCGCAATAGAGGCCACAAGACCCAGCCAAGACCTCCCTGACGTCTTCCAGAAGCGCTTTGGCGGCCGCCGTCTCGGTCGGCACCTCCGCAGGCTGCTGAGCCACGCGGCATCCAGCCAGCAGACCCACCGCTGCTACCTTGAGGAACTCTCGCCTGCAGATGCCCCGCGCGCGTGAATCGCTGCGAGAATCGATCTGATCTGATGTCTTCATCGCACCCTCCTCATATCCCACTGTCATCTTACCGATGGACGCCCCCGCGCGATTAGCCACCTTTTTTCTTGATCGGGAGCCAGATTTCCATCGGAGAACTGCCGTCGGTGGTGGCCGGTGGATAATAGTCAAATCCCAGCTTGGTCATGTCCTGCTCGTACGCAGACGACCCGAGCCACTCATCCCAGATATAGCCGTACGTAGAACCGATCTCCTGGAACAAGCACTCAAACACGGCGTACGTGGCCGCAGGCACCTCGCGCACCTCGACGCCCTCGGGCGCGCCTGCGGCACCCGGCACAACCATGCCCGCCAGAATATCCATCGGCTTGGTGTGATCGGCGCCGAGATAGACGCCATAGTACCCTTCGCCGGCGCTCAACGATTTGATCTGATCGTGAAACACCATAAAGTCTTTTTCCCACAGTGCGGTATGGTCCTCAGCCACACTGTCAAAGTGGCCAATCACGCCCATTACCTTGAAGGCATCACGATCTACAATCTTGGGGTCCATTGCTTTCCTCCATTAAAATATCTGCCTGCGATGCCGCTAGCAGACTTGCCTGCCCACCGGCATCGCACATTACCATACGTTGAAATGCATCCGGCCTTTTGCCTCTATCGGAAACTGTTTGATGCGTGGCGCATTTTCAGCGGGATAACCCAAGGCCAGGTAGCACGGAATCTCGTAATCGGCGGGACACTGCAAAAGCTCTTTTAGATAGCCGATCTCTTCATCGAACGGAATCCTGGTCACGCCATATACGCCTTCCGCCGCTGCCGCCAGCAGGATGTTTTCGATGCAGCACCATATCGACGCAAACCCATTCAGCGCGGACAAGCTGCCGGGCTGCAGCAGTGGCCGTCTCTGACGAAAACAGGGGATGATCAGACAGCCAGCGGTCAGCAGCATCTTGTACTGCTTGGGAACACCATCCATATACATCTCACGCTGAACCGGATCGAAACATTCCCAGTCATCCAAGAGAGCTATCAGCTCTTCTTCGGTTATACCCTTTCTCACTCTGCCAATCAGGTTCAGCCGCGCTGATTTGTCGTTGACGACGACAAACTCCCACTCGCGCAAATGGTTATTCGTGGGCGCGTGCAGCCCGGCATCGAGAATCCTCTCGACGATTTCAAGATCAATCTCCCTGTCTTGAAAATCCCTGACCGTTCTTCTCGTCAAGATCGCTTCATATACGTCCATATTCATTCCTCTAGCAAAAGACCGCGCCTCAGCCAGCGGATGCTCCCTTGAGTTGACCAAGCACTTTTTCCTGCAAAGCCTGTGGCAGCCCGCGGGCCTCCATCCCTCGACGCACAAGCTCGATGTCGCATCCATTCACCCGCATATGCTGTATCAGAGGTGTGTATCTATCGAGACGATCGCGTAGCAACTCAGAGACCAGGCGCAGTTCAAGTGCCACCGCCGGTATGGTATATGGCCCGCACGAAACGAGGACATAGTGCTCCCAGGGGCCGCGTCCCACGCATTCAAGGCCATCTGATTCCGTCTCTACCTCTACTGTGCTGATACCTACTCCAACGCCGTTGACCTCGTAATCCGCATAGTATTGCCTGGCTTCCGGCATCCAAGCGGGTGAAAAACGACACTTGAAAGACGCCAAGGCTGAACCAAAGGCGTCGACACTTTGGCGCTCTTTCACCAAAATATCAATATCGCCTGTCGGCAGCAGTACGCCTTGTAGCAATGCGGCTCCAGTACCCACCAGACGGTATTCTATCTGGGCACAGGCAGGCATACTATGATCGAGTACAGTCACAAGTGTATCTCGAAACTGCTGTGGGCTAAGCATACGTTGGCCCCCTCAAAAACGATTGTCCTGATCACAATGGCACAGGTAACCTAATGTCACTCTGCCGGCTTGCTGCCGGGCAGACATTTCTTCAAAAACCGCCCCGTGTAGCTTCCCTCCACCTTGGCTACCTGCTCCGGGCTGCCCTCGGCGACGATGTGCCCGCCCTCGTCGCCGCCCTCCGGTCCCAGGTCGATGATCCAATCGGCGGTCTTGATCACGTCCAGATTGTGCTCGATGACGATGACCGTATTGCCCGCGTCGGTCAGGCGATGCAGCACGTCCAGTAGCTTTTGGATGTCGGCAAAGTGCAGGCCGGTAGTGGGCTCGTCGAGGATATAGACCGTGTCGCCGGTGGAGACGCGCGCCAGTTCCTTGGCCAGCTTGACCCGCTGCGCCTCACCGCCGGAGAGAGTCGTGGCACTCTGCCCCAGCTTGACGTAGCCCAATCCCACGTCGGCCAGCGTCTGCAGGATGCGCTTGATCTTGGGCACGTTGCCAAAGAACTCGAGCGCCTCGTCCACATCCATATCGAGCACGTCGGAGATGTTCTTCCCCTTGTAGCGGATTTGCAGCGTCTCGTGGTTAAAGCGCGTGCCCTTGCACACGTTGCACGTCACCCACACGTCAGGCAAAAAGTGCATCTCGACCTTTTTCTTGCCGTGCCCCTTGCACGCCTCGCAGCGCCCGCCCTTGACGTTAAAGCTAAAGCGGCCCGGATCGTAGCCGCGCGTCTGCGCCTCCGGCACCTGAGAGAACAGATTGCGAATGAGGCCCATCACCTGCACGTAGGTGGCGGGGTTGGAGCGCGGCGTGCGCCCGATGGGCGACTGGGTGATGTTGATCACCTTGTCCACGTGCTCTAACCCCTCGACGCGCTCGTGCTTACCAGGCTTTTGCTCCGCGCGGTGCAGTTCCCGCGCCAGCGCCGGATGGAGCGTCTGCGCCACCAGCGATGACTTGCCGCTGCCCGAGACCCCCGTGACGCAGGTGAACAGCCCCAGCGGGAAGCGCACCGTCAGGTCCTTGAGATTGTTCTGCTGCGCGCCGACGACCGCGAGCCACTTGCCGTTGGTCGGTCGCCGCTTGCCGTTGGGCGAGCTGACCTCGATATCGCCACGCAGGTAGCGCCCGGTCAGCGAGTTGGGATCGTCTATGATCGCCTGAGGCGGGCCGGAGGCCACCACCCACCCACCGCCCACGCCCGCGCCCGGCCCCAGGTCGACCAGCCAATCGGCGGTGCGCATCGTCTCCTCGTCGTGCTCGACCACGAGGACGGTGTTGCCCATGTCACGCAGCCGCTCCAGCGTATCGAGCAGGCGGCGGTTATCACGCTGGTGCAGACCGATGGAGGGCTCGTCCAGCACGTAGAGCACGCCCGTCAGCCCGCAGCCGATCTGACTGGCCAACCTGATGCGCTGCCCCTCCCCACCCGAGAGCGTCGGCGCAGGCCGGTCGAGCGAGAGGTAGTGCAATCCCACGTTCAGCAGGAACCGAAGGCGCTCATTGATCTCTTTAAGCACCTCCTCTGCGATCTCAATCTGCTCCGGCGTCATCTGCGACCAGAGTCCCTCAACCCACTCGACCGCCTCGCCGATGGACGTCGCCGTGGCCTGGATGATCGATTTGCCCCCGACGGTCACCGCCGCGCTCTCTGGCCGCAGTCGCTGGCCGTGGCAAGTCGAACAGGGCTGCTGGCTCATAAAGGTGGCGTACCAGCGTCGCGTCCAATCCGACTTGGTCTGATGGTAGCGGCGGCGGGTCGAGTTGACGACGCCCTCATTCTTGCCCTCGTGCTGCCCCCGCCCGCCCTCGTTCTCCCAGCGCCACACGATCTTGGCGCCGCCGTAGAGGATCGCGTTCCGGCACTCTTCCGAGAGCTCCCGCCACGGCGTGTCCAAATCTTGTCCAAACTGCTCCACGATCTGCTTGGCCGCCTGGTACGTCCCACTCTTTTTCTTCTTGGCCAGCTCACCCCAGGCGCGCATACCGCCCTCGTGCAGCGTCCTATCGGCATTGTAGAACATCTCCGGGTCGAACTCGACCTTGTTGCCCAGACCGTTACACTCGGGGCACATGCCCATCGGCGAGTTGAAACTGAACATGGCGGGCGTCAGCTCCGGGAAGCTCAACCCGCACACCGGGCAGGCGTTCAACTCAGAGAGAAGCCAGTCATCCTCGCCCTCTTGATCGATAACGACCAAGCCCTCGCCCGCGCGCAGAGCGGTCTCGACCGAGTCGGTCAACCGCGTGATAAACGCACCCCGCTCAACTGCATCCTCCGGCACGACCAGCCGGTCGACCACCAGCTCAATGTTGTGCTTCTTGTTCTTGTCCAGCTTGATCTTTTCATCCAGACCCAGCACCTCGCCATCGACCCGCACGCGAGCATAACCATCAGCACGGGCCTGGGCAAAGGTATCGCGGAAGGTGCCCTTGCGGTTGCGTGCCAGTGGAGCCAATACCTGGAAGCGCATCCCCGCCGGCAGCGCCGCCACCTGCTCCACGATTTCCTGCGCCGATTGTGCCCTTACCTCCCGCCCGCACTCTGGACAGTGTGGCGTGCCCACGCGGGCAAAGAGCACGCGCAGGTAATCGTAAACCTCTGTCACCGTCGCCACCGTCGAGCGCGGGTTGCGGCTGACCGCCTTCTGTTCGATGGCGATGGCCGGACTCAGGCCACCGATGAAATCGACCTTTGGTTTTTCCATCTGGCCGATGAACTGGCGCGCGTAGGAGGAAAGCGATTCGACGTACCGCCGCTGTCCCTCGGCGTAGAGGGTATCGAACGCCAGAGACGACTTGCCGCTACCTGAGACGCCGGTGATGACCACCAGCTTGAAGCGCGGCAAGCGCACGTCGATGTTCTTCAGATTGTGTTCCTTGGCTCCACGGATGAGAATTTCTTCAGGAAACATGCACCTCTCGCCTCATTATATCTAGGGCAATCGGGCGGTATAGGTTGTTGTAGCTGAACGGACGCTCGTGCCCAATTGCCATGGTGTTTCGCGGCTGTTGAGTTCACCAATCGATACCCAGGGGCACCGCGAAACACCACATTATCTCTTTGCAGCCCAGTTTTCAAACCCTTCTGCGTTCCACGCTTCCAGGTTTTTGATTCTCTGGCCGTCATCCCCTTGCTTTTCGTCGTACGCAAACCCGTTGAGTGTGTCGCACGAGAACGCGGCACATTCCCCGCAGTGTTGATGTCCCTTACTAGTGCAGCACGTAGCAACCGCACACGTACCCCAAAAAGGAGTGCCGGCAGCTTGAATACAGCCAGGACAATTCATCTTTACCCGGTACTCGCACTCTCCACAATAGATGCCGCAACGAGCGGCAAAATCCCGGTTCATAATTTCATTGCTCACATCGACTCTCCTAAATCACTTATGCCTTTCTTGTACGCGATGCCATCAAGCATGCAGAGGCATGCCGAGTCCACAAAGTCAGTTGTCGAAGCCATTCGCGCGGGGAAGCCATCCTTGAAGTATTTGAAGAACACATCCCTGACCGGCCGAAAATCCTCAATGTCTCGCAGAAACAGGTTGATCTGCACCATATCATCCAGCGAAGCGCCCACGGATTCCAACGTCCCCTTTAGCCTGTCAAAAGCTGCTTCCATCTGGTGTACAACATCGTTTTTATCAAACCCTCCCGCGTGATGCGCCAGAAAGATGAAATCCCCTGCCACCACGCAAGAAGGACACGTTTCATCACCGCAGTGTGTTGGCATTCTCCTGATCATTGTGAACCCTCCTAAAGTGGTTTTACTTGTTGGATGATATAGGAACCAGACAAGTGAGGGGTAACTTTTTTCAGACGCGCACAGTATACCACAAATACCTGTCAGAGCGCGTCATATTTATGCAGGAAAATGACATGAATTTAGAAAATTTGTTCTTTTCACAGCATTTTCCCAACAAGAAGGGCAAGTC
>Ga0316577_10000703_pt1 | contig 14178 bp, 7 predicted proteins | sample S5NA_FD_203073 | JGI IMG/M metagenome (GOLD analysis project Ga0316577, IMG submission 203073) | Rhizosphere microbial communities from salt marsh grasses in Alabama, United States - S5-7_050615r2r1 | ecosystem: Host-associated > Plants > Roots > Rhizosphere | place: USA: Alabama | collected... | reverse complement strand
CGCGCAAGTAGCCCACCGCTTTGTCCACGGCCTCCTGATCGACCACAAACCCGGCGCGGTAAGCCTCCAACATGCCGTGCAGGACGTAGGCGGTCAGATACGGGTTGCTCTCGTCGTAGGTCCACCAGCCCCAGCCGCCATCGTAATGCTGCTGGGCGTAGAGCCGCTGGAGGCCGATGCCCACCATCTGGGCCAGCTTCTGGCGCAGCTCGGGACGCTCCATGCCCATCTCTTCCAGCGCCTGCCAGCTGACCACGTTGGGCAGGAAGCGGCTGACCGTCTGCTCCACACACTCGTAGGGATAGTGCTCGAGGTAGTCGAGCGTATCCTGTGTTGCAGCCGCCAGCGAGCCCTCGAGCGTCACCGCAAGTCCGCCCTGGGTCGAATCGAACGTGCGCGGCAGCTGAATGACCTCCTGACGGACACCAGGCTCGGAAAGCACACCGGCGGTGGATACGACTTCCGGTGTGGTGTAGTGGTAGATGGGCAGCGTATCCTCGCGGGCATCGGATAGGTCTCCGGCGCTGGCCCGCATGCGCACCGTGGCCTCGCTTCCCGGCACGGCCTGCACCGACCACGGCACCTGGGCCTTGCCGCCGGCGTCAACCTCGACGGTCTGGGTACGGGCGCCCTCGAGAGCGAGCCCCTCGACTTCGATGCTGACCTGGACCTCAAGGGGGTCGCCGGTGTTGTTGTGAACCACCGTCGCGATCTGGGCTTGGTCGTTCACGACAAAGAAGCGGGGCAAAACGGGCCGGACCAGCAGATCGAGTGTGCTGACCACATCCACGTCCGTGCGCCCTACCTTGGTATCGGCCGTGATCCCCTGGGCCTGCATGCGCCACGTGGTCAGGTTATCCGGCAGTTCGACGGTCACCTGCGCCCTTCCTTCCTTGTCGGTGCGCACCGCCGGATCCCAGAAAGCGGTATCGGCAAAACGGGAGCGTACCAGCAGGTCGGAAGCCACGCCATCGCCGCCCTTGGTATCGGGCGCAATCTCGCGGTTGAAGGGTTCCATAGCCACGATCAGTGGCGTGCTAGTCTTGACGCCCAGGCCACGGTCGCGCCAGAAGCTCTCGACCAGGGTCGGCCCCGGCTCGTCGGCCAGGGCCAGCACCGCGAGATCGGCCAGGCGCAGCGACAGTTCGGCCTCCACCGGGTTCCCCTCGTAATCGGTGACCAGCAGATCATAGGTAGCCGTGTCGCGTGGGCCGTAATGCTCGCCCTCCGCTGATGGCTTGTCCGGCGTGAGGTTGATGTTCAAGGTCTTGGCCTCGACCGAAACGGGCAGCTTGACGACGCCCATTTTGAACGTAGCCAAGCCGTCCGCGGCCTGATCGGATCCCTCGACGATCAGTACCGAGACAAAGACGTTGGGCACGTGCGCCTCGACGATGGGGATGCGCAGGACTTCGCTATTGGTGGAAAGCTCGCGCACCTCGGTCTCCATGATGTGACCCCTCTCGACGGTGATCAGCGCCTGCACGGTGCCGGTGTATGGCGAGGGTATCAGGATCTCGGCCACATCTCCGATCTCGTACTCTTGCTTGTCGGCAATGAGGTCGATGCGGTTGTTGCTTTCCTGGCGCCAGCTTATATACTCCTGCCCGCCCCATGCCCAGAAGTAGCCGCTGGTGCGAATCTCGTTCTCGCGGCTATCGCGGCCAACGGCGCGCACGCGGTAGGTGCCAGCCTTGGGTGGGATGAAGGTAGCGTTGGCGCGGCCCTGATCATCGGTGGTCACAGTGCTGGTCTCGACCGGGATGTCCTCCACGGTCCAGTCCCAGTAGTAGCGGCCATCCTCGGCCTGGCGCCGCACGCTGTACCAGCGGTGTTCCATGAGTGTCACCGTCAGTTCGACCTCCGCGACCGGCTCTCCGTTCCAGTCCACGGTCAGCAGATCGATTGGCTTTTCGTCTCCCACCTCGGTGAGGTTGCCGCGAGGCGCGACGCCGATGTAGAACTCGCCCCGGTGGACGATGGTTGCCGTGCGGTTGCTGGCCTGCTGTGCGTTGATGTCGGTGACGCTGGCCTCGATGGTAAAGATCTGGCTCTGCACCGCCTTGCCAACACTGGCCGGAACGCTGAAGGTCACCAGGCCTTCGCTGTCGGTGCGGGCGTCGCCTTCGGCCACCAGCCGCCCGTAGCCGTAGTAGTACTCTCCGTCCGGCTGTTCGTCCCACTCGGAATCGGTCCAGCTATACCAGGGACAGCTCTGCCCCTGGGGGCAGTCGTAGCGGAAGTAGTAGTCGTCGCTCAGGACACTCCAATGAACGTCGGCATCGGCGACAGGGCCGCCAAAGTAGTAGGTTGCCTCGGCAGTGACGGCGATGGTCTCTCCGGCAAGATAGGCGTCGCGCGCCGGTGTCACCGACACCTGGAACTCGGGCGCCTCGTATTCGGCGACGCGGAAACTGGTGCCGGCATAGAATTCGAGATCCGGCTCCTGGATATCAACATAGTAGTCGCCCAGCGCCGCTTGTTCGTCCAGCATCAGTTCGTCGTAGAAGGTCCCCATGTCGCTCAGGGGCAACTCCTGGCGGTAGAGCTCGTTGCCCTGCGCATCGTTGACCTGCACGTGCACCGACTCGATCTCTCCGGGTACGCTGTACACGGCATCGTCGTCGGCCCGGACGATTCCCTTGAAGTAGACCGTCTGTCCCGGGCGGTAGATGGGCCGGTCGGTGTAGAGGTAGCCCTGATAGTCGCTACCCCAGAATTCCGACTCGATGCCAAAGTCCCAGGGATTGATGCCTTCTTCCCAGCGATTGTAGGCGATGCCAAAGTCATCGTCGCCCAGCTCGCCAGCCACGGCAAAGAAGGGACTCCATAGATCGTCCGTGGAAAGGTCCCGGACTATGGCAAGGCCCTCGGCATCCGTGACGGAAACAGCCTCCATCTTGTCGGGGCCCGAATAAAGGGCCAGGGAGAGATCGGACACAGGCTGGCCCGAGGCGAGGTCCGTGGCCCACACCAGCGCCTCCGTGCGGGTTTGCTTCAGCGTCAGGTTCAGCCGCGACTTGACAAACATGTAGCGGGACACCTCGTTGCCATCGGCCTGCAAGCGTTGGATCTCGGGGGAGGTGAGTTGCAGGTAGTACAGGCCAGGCGGTAGAGCTTGTCCGTTTTCATCCACCAGCAGCAGGCGCTCCAGGCGAGCCTCGTTGCGGGGTGCCTGGACCGTCTGGGACCAACTGCGCACCAATTCGCGCTCATCGGGCACGAACTGATCCCACGCATCCCACTCCGTATTGAGGTTCATGAAGGCGCTCGGGCTGAGCCGGTATAGCGCCATCTGCAGGGTGGAGACGTTGCGATAGGTGGCATAGACCACCGTTTCGGTATAGGCGCTGACCGTGCCTAACCGGTCCACGGTTGTCAAGCTGGCTATCGCGGGCAGGTCCCCGGTGACGAATCGGATGCGCGCGGCCTCACCCAGCGGCGCGCCGAACTTGTCGGGGGCGTCCCCATCCAGGCTCACCTCGTAGGCTGTGGCAGGGTCGCTCTGAAACTCGATCTCAACCTGGGTATTGTTCTCCAGCCAATAGGTATAGACCTCTGTCACGGAGGGGATGATGGTAACGTGGTCAAGGAATCCCTTGCGCTGCATGGGACTGGCGAAGGTGATCGACACGCCGCCGCCAGGTTCCACATCCCTCGCGCCATCCCGGGGCCAGGCCTTCTCGATGCCCGGCTGCCGGACCGTCGAAAAGATCCAGCTCTTCTGCTTCGCGGTGCCGGTGTTTCCGGCCTGGCCCTGGATACCCGCAGCCACACGCGCGCTGTAGGCCGTGTCTCGCAGCAGGGGCTCTTCGGGCACAAAGAACATCGTCTCTGGCTCAGTAGGCGTCTGCCCGCCAGCCCAGCGGAAGCTGCCCGCTATGGGCTGACCGTCCATCTCCAGAGAAAAGTTCGACTGAGCGGAGGTGCGATCCATCGGTTGGTTGAAGGTCACGCTGATCACATCGGTCGGACCGACCAGGGCGAAATCCTCCGGCGGCGAGACTTGGAGGATGGCCGGCTGGATGGTCTCGAACTCCCAGGTATAGTCCTCCTCGAGGGCCGCGCCCGTGGTATCGGTTAGCCCGGCAGCCACCCTGGCCTTGTAATGGGTGCCAGGCAGGAGGCCATCAGTCGGCGTGAACAGGTAGATGGAGGTATTGAGCCATTCCCCGCGGCCCTGCACTGGGGGCACAAGGGTCAGGGGTTGCGGCAACTCGCCCTGCTGGCTGATGGCCGACAGAGGAACGACCGGCCGGTTGAACACGACCGTGACGACTGTATCCGGGTCCAGCTCATCGCTGCCCGCCGAGGGCATTACCTGGCTAACCTCGAGAAAGCCCACCGTGCTGAACGTAAAACTGGCTGGTTCCTCCAGCCTTTTGCCCTCCACGTTCTCCGCCTTGGCCTCTACGGTGACCACATAGCTGGCGCCACGCTCCAGTTCGGCCAGTGGGTCGAAAGCCAGCGTCCTGTCATCGAGCCAGGTGAACTCGCCCTCGGCTGCGGGTTCAATGGTGAATGCTGCCTCCACGCTATCGCGATTCATCGGCTGGTCGAAGGTCAGCTCGATGGGTGCATCCAGCGGCTGCTCCTCGCCCGGTGCCGGGCTGTGGAGCAAGAGTTGCGGCGCGGGCAGGGGCATTGGCGTGACGGTAGGAGGCGGCGTCGCTGTCGGCGGCAAGGTCGCCGTCGGTGGGCCGGCTGAGGGTGTCGCTCCGGGCGTGGGTGACCCACAGGCGCTCAGCAGCAGGCTCAGCAAGACCACTAACGTCAGGACTGCGTTGGTTCGTTTCGTTCGCGTTCCCATCTTTGGATCCTTCCTAGGAATCTCTCTATGAATGTCGAGGTCAGAGTTGCCGGTCCCGCCGTCAGCGGTCGCGGACGGTGATGCGGACCTCCTCGCTTTTAATCGGTTGTTCATTGGCATAGATGCCCTCGGCCCAGAAGGAATGCACTCCCGGCTCGAGTTGCCACAGGGTTTTGTACGGCGGAGCCACGAACACGGACAACAACACGCCATCGGCCCATAGCGTGACTTTGCGAAAGTTTCCATCTTGTGATGGGTAGGCCGAGACGACGATGCGCTGTGCGTCACGGGGCAGGTCGCCGTCCAGCAGGAAGGTGGAACCGTTGTCCGGGCTGCTTAAGGTTAGGCGCAGGATCTTTGTTGATGGGTCCCGGCTCGAAGTGGCTGCTTGGGCAACCTGGCTGTCTGGAGCAGAGACGGACGATTCCGCAGAACTGGCTGGCGGTGGCTGCGCGATGCCCTGCTCCTGGGCCCAGTCGTGGGCTTCGGGCGGTAGAACCGTGTACACCCGCTCGACGATGCGCTCGGGTGGAGTCGCGCTGGTGGCCCGCAGACCGGTAGCCCGGTCGACGGCAATGCGTTGGTGCATCGTGCAGGTCTCAGTTGGCTCGGTGCCCTGCACAAAAAGCTCCGTAACCCTGTGCGGGCAATCGGGCCCCGGCAGCAAACCGGAGAGGGTGCATATCTCCACCTCGACCAGGCCCTCAGGCTGCCGGAAGGACTGGGCCGGCTGGCCTTTGAGCGCGAGTTCCATAAAATCGTGCCAGATGGGGGCAGCGCCACTGATGCCCGAGACGTCGCGCATCGGCTCGTTGTCGGCGTTGCCTGCCCAAATCCCGGCGACCAGCTCCGGCGTATAGCCAACCGTCCAGTTGTCCCGGTAGTCGGTCGACGTGCCGGTCTTGACCGCCGCAGGGCGGGTCAGTTTCAGGACACTGGCCTCGCCAAAGGACGGGATGCGGGCCCGATCGTCTCCAAGTACGTCGGTGACCAGATAGGCAACTCGCTCGTCGAGGACTCGGGGACCCAGGCCAGCCCCTTTTGACCAGAGCAGGTTTCCGGCCTCGTCCTCCACGCGGCGAATGGCGACCGGCTGCACCGCGTAGCCCCCGTTGGCGAAAGCGGCATACGCAGCTGTCTCCTCCAGCAGCCGTACCTCGCCGCCGCCCAGGGTGACTGCCAGCCCGAGCGCCTCTAGATCGTCAAAGGTGGTGATGCCCAGGCGCCGGGCCAGGCCGGTCATGGTCTCTATGCCCACCGCATCCAGGACCTTGACCGCGACGAGGTTATAGGACGAGGCGAGGGCTTCGCGCAGCCGAACCGGGCCGCGGAACTGGAGGTCGTAGTTCATGGGCACGTAGGCTGTGCCCTCTGCGGTCAGGAAGGAGGTGCGCACATCGAGCATCATCGTCGCTGCGGTGAAGTACCCTTGGGCAAAGGCCGCCGCGTAGGTGATCGGCTTGATCGAGGAGCCCGGCTGGCGCAGAGCAGTAGTGCCGTTGACCGCTCCGTCGATACGGGCGGAAAAGTAGTCGGGGCTGCCCACCATGGCCAAGATGTCGCCCGTCTGCGGATCGAGGGCCACCAGGGCGGCATTGCGCACATTGTGGCCTCCGGGCGGGCAGTTGGTCTGCTGGCCATCGCATTCGGCCAGCCGCGACAGCCGGTAGCGCATGACGTCTCTAGCGGCCTCGTTCAGGTCCAGATCCAGCGTGGTATAAATCTGCAGCCCGCCCCGCTGGAGCCGCTCCAAGCCCAATTCCTGCTCCAACAGGCCGCGAACGTACATCACAAAATGGGGCGCGCGGATGTCAAAGGGCGCCGAGGCAAAGTAGAGCTTCTCCTCCTTGGCCAGGCGAGCTTGGGCGTCGGTGACATAGCCTTGCTTGACCATCAGATCCAAAACCACGGCCTGGCGGGCCTTGGCGCCTTCCAGATTCTCGAGGGGGTTGTAGTAGGCCGGCGCCTGGGGCAGGCCAGCCAGAAGGGCAGACTCGGCCAGGTCGAGGTCGCGGACCGGCTTGCTGAAGTAGGCCTGTGCTGCTGCCTCGACGCCGTAGGCCATGTTGCCAAAGTAGATTTCATTGAGGTAGAGCTCGAGGATCTGGTCCTTGGAGTACTGGTGCGCAATGCGCCAGGCCAGCACGGCCTCGCGCAGCTTGCGATGGAGCGTGCGTTCGTACTGTTCTTCGGGGCTGAGGAGCAGGTTCCGGGCCAGTTGCTGAGTGAGCGTGCTGGCTCCTGACAGGACCTCGCCTCCACGCAGGTTGATCCACACCGCCCGCAAGATGGCTCTGGCATCGACTCCCGGGTTGTCATAAAAGGTGGCATCTTCGGTGGCAATGACGGCCTGACGCAGGGCCATGGGCACATCGCTGAGCGGCACGGGCGAGTGGCTGCCGGTGTGAGGCGGCGGCATCTCGTACAGCACGCGACCGTAGCGATCATAGATCTTGGAGCTGGGCGCTGCGGCGTAGGCGTACAGATTCCGGTCGCTGGGGGATGAGGGACCGTCGAGCGAGGGCAGGCCATCCAGCAGCCAGTAGACGCCGGCCCCGGCAGCAAGAACCAGGCACAGAATCAGAGCCAGGGCCACCTGCAGGCGGCGATGGCGCGTATGGGATCTCATAGAATACTCCGTCTCAGCGGGTAGACTCTTTCCCATTCTATGCCGATCGGATGTCAGGCGGATGATTATTGGTCAGTGGTTGGCCTACGACTCGCCGACGCCTGACCAGTTTTTGACAGCGTACGGGTTCAGCGCCTGCAACTTGGAGCTGAGGGTGGGCGCCGACGAGAAGGTCGGGTGCGCAGGGTACCAGGCGTTGCCAGTACGCAGTATAGCACTGTTCGTACAGCATGTCTACTGCACTATGCCTTCGAGCATATCTACGCTATGGACGCTGCCAGGTAGCAATTGGTTCCGAGCATGGGAGCATGAGGACGCCACGCGGCGAAGTGCTGGTGCGTTGACTTGCCGCGCAGTTGGGGAAATGGTACAATCCAATCGCAGCTGCTGATATCTGCGGATCAAGCGAGGCAGATTCTACGGAGTATTGCAGACTTCAGGAAAGGGTCGTAACGATGACAGGCAGCCGTGCGATGCTTTGGTTGCGCTGGGCAGTCGCCAACGCCATCAGCGAGATGCTGGGCCTCGGCGCGACGTTTGTCGTGATTGCTTTGGCCTTCTCCAGCCTGGAAGGCCATGGGAGCGCCGGAACCGTGCTACTTCTGTTCTTGCTGAGCGTTGCCAGTGGCGCCATTGAGGCCACGCTGGTTGGCCTGGCTCAGTGGTGGGCGATGCGCCCTTGGTTCCCGGCTATCACTCGCCGCGCTTGGTGGCTGGCGACGCTGGCTGGGGTGCTGGTAGCCTATGTGCTTGGCTACCTGCCCTCGACGTTGATGAGCCTCGGGGAGGAATCCTCTCAGGCAGAGGCGGTCGAGCCCGAACAATGGATCGTGCTGCTCCTGGCTGCGGGGCTGGGCGCCGTTGCCGGGGCGGTGCTGTCGTTCGCCCAATGGCTGGTCCTGCGCAAAACGGTGGCACGCGCCGGATGGTGGGTCCCGGCCAATGCCCTGGCCTGGCTCGTCGGCATGCCTATCATCTTTTGGGGGATTGATGTTTCGCAGCGGGGGCAGCCTCTCGGGCAGGCGGTGTTGATCCTGGTCGCCTGTCTGCTGCTGATGGGCACGGTGGTAGGGGGCATCCACGGGTTGTTTTTGGTCAGGCTGGCAGAATCGTCAGGGCCGAGGTCGTGAGTACTGGGGCCATATCGCTCCGCATTGTGCGGTCCAGCGCTCGAGGTGCGGCCTGTGCGGGTGCCAGGGATGAGAGGTGCAAGCGTGAAAGTAGCCGTCATCGGTGGAGGATCCACATACACCCCTGAATTGATCAATGGCTTTTTGGCACGCGTTGGGTCATTGCCCGTCACCGAGCTGTGGCTGATGGACGTCGACGCCGAGCGGCTGGCTATCGTGGGTGGTTTTGCCCGGCGGATGGCGGCAGCCCGCGGCGCGCCGTTTCAGCTTGTGCTCGAGCAGGATCAGCGCGCCGCTGTCGAGGGCGCGGCGTACGTTATCACCCAATTGCGCGTGGGCGGGATGGCAGCCCGTCGCGCCGACGAATACCTGGGACGGCGACACGGATTGATTGGACAGGAGACAACGGGCGTGGGCGGTATGGCCAAGGCCTTGCGAACCATTCCCGTCGTTCTGGGCATCGCGGCTGACATGGCGATCTGGGCGCCCGGAGCGCTGCTGGTGAATTTTGCCAATCCTGCTGGCCTGGTGACTGAGGCCCTGAGCCGCTATGCACCTGAAGTGCAAGCCGTCGGCCTGTGCAACGCGCCGATCACATTCAAAATGCATATCGTTCAGGCCCTTGGGGAGTCCTTGGGGGAAGAGATCGCGCCGGAGCGCGCGCAGCTCGACACACTGGGGCTGAACCACCTCTCCTGGCACCGCGGCTTCACTCTGGAAGGGGAGGATGTCTGGCCTCAGGTTATGGGAGCCCTGCTGGACCGGTCGAAGACAGAGCCGGAGCCAGAGTGGGACCTGCAGACTATCGATGCATTGGGCATGATCCCCAACTACTACCTGCAATACTACTACTATACTGGGCATAAGCTGGCCGCCCAGCAACAATGGCCGCCGTCCCGCGCCGAAGAGGTGATGTCCGTAGAGAGTGACCTGCTGCGACAGTACGCCGACCCAGCCCTGGTCGAGCTCCCTGCTGACCTGATGAAGCGCGGCGGCGCTTACTACTCCACCGCCGCCACGCAATTGTTGCATGCACATTACAATGACACGGGCGAAACGCACGTAGTCAACGTGCCTCACAGCGGGGCAGTGCCGGGTTGGCCCGAGGACTGGGTTTTGGAGCTGCCCTGCCGGGTCGACAGCCGCGGCATCCATCCCCTGGCTGCTGAGCCGCTTCCGCCTGTGTGCTTTGGCCTGCTGGCCCAGGTGAAGGCGTACGAGTTGCTGGCGGTCGAGGCCGCGGTGAGCGGGGACCAGCGCGCGGCGTACCAAGCCCTGCTGGCACACCCTCTCGGCCCAGAGGCTGACAGGGTGCAAGAGGTGCTGGACGATCTGCTGAGCACGCATAGGGCATATCTTCCGCAGTTCTGGGCTGCAAACGTGGGAGGGCCGTCGTGACGTGCTACTTTCTCGGCGTGGACATCGGTGCCACCAAGACGCATGCCCTGATCGCCGGCGAGACGGGCATGGCTGTGGGATTTGGTCAGGCCGGCCCCGGAAACCATGAGACTGTGGGCTATCCCGGTCTCGCCGCAGCGCTGGACGTGGCCGTGACCGAAGCATTGGCCGCTGCCGGCCTGGCAAAGGAGCAGATTGCCGGCGCTGGGTTCGGCGTGGCTGGCTACGACTGGCCCTCCGAGCGCGAGCCAACCCTGCGCGCCATTGGTTCACTCGGACTCTGCGCGCCCGTCGAGGCGGTGAACGATACGATCCTGGGCCTGGTGGCGGGTGCGACTGAAGGCTGGGGGATAGCCGTGGTTTCTGGCACCGGCTGCAATTGCCGTGGCTGGGACAGGCATCGAGATCGAGAGGGGCAGGTCACAGGGCACGGCCTATGGATGGGCGAAGCGGCCGGCGCCAGCGAGCTGGTCCTTAGAGCACTCCAGGTGATCGCCCAGGCTTGGACGCGGCGCGGACCGCCCACAGAACTGGCTGCGGCCTTTGTCGATCATACTGGATCGCACAGTATCGACGAGATGTTGGAACAGCTGACCACAGGCCAGCTCGAACTACACGCAGATGCTGCGCCTCTGGTATTTCAGGTGGCTGCGCATGGCGATCCGGTAGCCATGGAACTCGTTCGCTGGGCAGGCTGCGAATTGGGGGAATTGGCCTGTGCAGTTATTCGCCAGCTTGAGTTCGAGGAACTTGCCTTGGATGTGGTGCTGGTTGGCAGCATGTTCGATGCGGGGCCGGACCTCATCGAGCCGATGCGGCAGACGATACGTGCGGTGGCGCCAGGGGCGCATCTGGTACGCCTGACGGTGCCACCGGTCATAGGGGCAGTGATCCTGGGCATGGAGCAAGCGGGCCTGACTGGACTCGAGCAGAGGGAGGCGCTAATCGACTCCGCGCGCAGGTTCCTGCCAGGATAACCAGGCAAGTCACGCACGGCAACATGCCACAGGTGAAACCGGGGCAGAGGGAGGCCGAGATGAATAGGAGACGGCTGGGACGGACTGATCTGATGGTCAGCGAGATCGGGCTCGGCGCTCTGGAGATCGGGCGCGACTGGGGCATCGTGGATGGCGACCTGGACAAGCCGGACGAAGAACAGGCGATTCGGGTGCTAGAGCATGCCGTCCGCCTGGGTATCAACCTGATCGACTCAGCACGGGCCTACGTGCTGAGCGAGGAGCGCATCGGCAATGCCCTGTCTCTGGGCCGTATTGATCGTGACCAGATTATCCTGGCAACCAAGGCAGGCGAGCACTTTGACGAGGGGGCCGGGTCGATCTATGATTATTCTTATGAAGCGATCCTGCTCTCCCTCGAGGAGAGCTTGGACTTGCTGCGTACGCGCACTGTGGATCTGATGCAGATCCACAGCGCGCCGCTGGACGTCGTGCGCGCGGGGGAGGCCATGCGCGCTCTCAAGAAGGCGCAAAGGGCCGGCAGATGTCGCTTTGTGGGAGCGAGCTTTGACGATCCTCAGGCTTGCTTGGAGGCGATCTCTACTGGCGACTATGACACGATCCAGATCAGCTACAACCTGCTAGAGCGTGAGACCGCAGAGCCTCTGATCGCCGCCGCTGCCAGAGCCGATGTCGGCGTATTGATCAAGCAGCCGCTGGCCCAGGGATTGCTAACGAGCAAGCATGCTCACGCATCTCCACATGACCGAGGAAGAGTTGCTCCCTATCTATTCTTGGAGAGGGAGGGCCAAACCCTGGCCCAAGGTGCACTGCGTTTTGTATTGAGCAATCCAGGCGTGCACAGTGTGCTGTGTGGCAGCAAGCGCCCGGAGCATCTCCGAGCCAACGTCGATGCTGGCGACGGTCAGGGGCTGAGTGCTGCCGAACTGGAGCGCGTCGCTGCCGTGGCGCCGGAGGCCGGCAGCCTGTGAGTAGTAGATGGCGGTTCGCCGGCCCTGCGCTGCGGTTTGGCCTGCCATTCGCGGGCCCGCGCTTGCGCCAAACGCAAGAGTGGTCTAGTATATAGAAAATCATAAGGAGGTCGTTAGCATGACAGAGTTGAGTGAGCGTATCCAGAGAGCCGATTGGAAGAAAGAGAAGCATGTGCCGGTCATCGAGGCACCGGACCAGGTTCCGGCCGATGAACTCTTCGAGGTCAAGGTCACCTTGGGCAAGGAGATCGCCCATCCTAACACCACCGAACACCACATCAGTTGGATCACCCTCTACTTCCAGCCTGAGGGCATCAAGTTCACGCATCAGGTGGGCCACTTTGAGTTCTCGGCCCACGGTGAATCGGTCGCCGGCCCTAACCAGGGACCGGTCTATACGCACCACGAAGCCACCACGTCGCTCAAGATCAACAAGCCCGGCACGCTCTATGCCCTGGCCCTGTGCAACATCCACGGGCTCTGGGAGAGCAGCAAAGAGATTGGCCTAGCCTAGGGCCGCGCGGCAAGACCACCGGCAGCGTGTGCAAACTGCCACAGCCGACAAGCATTTGAAACCTGAAAGGAGAGAACGGCATGAAGGGAAACGAAGAGGTATTGGCAATACTCAATCAATTGCTGGCGGATGAGCTTACGGCTATCAACCAGTATATGGTGCACGCGGAGATGTGTGACGACTGGGGCTACGGCGGGCTCGACGAGGTGATCGAGGCGCGCGCCATCGGCGAGATGAAACATGCAGAGAAGCTGATCGGCCGCATCCTCTTTCTCGAGGGCCGGCCTATTGTCAGCAACCTCAATCCGATTCACATCGGCGCAGAGGTGGCAGCCCAACTCAAGAATGACTGGCAGGCCGAGCGCGGCGCGATAACAGCCTATAATGAGGGCATCCGTCTGGCAGTTGAGGTCGGCGACAACGGAACGCGCGAGCTGCTCGAATCGATCCTGGCCGACGAAGAAGAGCACATCGACTGGATCGAGGCGCAGCAGGACCAGATCGCCCAGGTGGGCATTGAAAACTATCTTGCCCAGCAGATAGAGTAACACCCCACCAGAGTCAACAGAGCCCGCATCACCTGGACCGCGGATGAGTAGCCATCTCCAGGAGGCGACGGGCAATCGAGCAGGCGAGGTTCAGGCCGATCCGTTGCCAGGCAGCGGATCGGCCTGTTGAGTCGACTGCCTGTGCGCCTCGGCGGCGCGGGAAAGAAACCTACCGGATGCAGACCGGACACGGCCTGCGGAACCGATTGCCGTCGCCAGCCGTGATCGGCGGCTCGAAGGAGAAGGCGTTAGATGACCGTTCGATTTGACCGAATAACCAGAGCCCAGATTTTGATGCGCGAGCAGGGCATGGCGGGCATCATGATCATGAACCACGACGACTACCGCTATTTTTTCGGGAGAGATTGGACCCAACCTCGGGCGATCCTTCCCTTTGAGGGGGCACCGATCCTAATCGCGTTTGTGGCTGAGGAGCCTGCTCTCCAGCAGTGGTTGAAGGATGCAAGGATCAGGCTCTTTACCCACGTCGGCGAGCAAATGGCTGCTGTGTCAGGCACGTTCCGTGAGTTGCTGGGCCCAGCGCAGGCGGCAGGTCTGGGAGAGAAGCCCAAGATCGGGATGCAAATGTGGTTCGACACCCCGGCCTTCTTGGTGGACATGTTCCGCAGGATGAACCCGCGCTTTGAGCTGGTCGCTTCCGATCCGGTCATGGATGCGCTGCGCATGGTCAAAGAGCCAGAGGAGGTCGGTCTCTTGACCGAGGCGCAACGAATCGCAGGGCTGGGGATGGATCGAGCGCGCGAGCTGATCGGTCCCGGCGCGACCGCGCACGAAATCGGCACCGCGGTGCTGTACAGCATGATGAAAGCTGGTGCTGAAGGGACCAGCACCCCACTTCACGTCAACGTAGGCATCGATACGTGCATGATCCATGGTCGGGTGAGCTCCAAACCGCTGGAGGCGGGAGATCTGGTGGTGATTGACTTGACTCCCCAGGTAGAAGGCTACGGCGCCAATCTCGCCCGCACCTTTGTGGTGGGCAAGCCAGATGACAGACAGCAGAAGCTTCTAGAGACATACGCCGAAATGGTGGAAGCCACGCGTCGGATGATGAGACCGGGGGCCAAGGTTCGCGAACTCGACGCGCGCGGTGGGGAAATTTGCGAGGCCCACGGCCTGGGTGCGTACCACCTGGAGGGCATCGCGCATGGCATCGGCCTGCGCTTTGAAGAGACGCCGG